>Ga0137403_10000031_pt1 | contig 145118 bp, 132 predicted proteins | sample CZOMad2_1_16fung_FD_122057 | JGI IMG/M metagenome (GOLD analysis project Ga0137403, IMG submission 122057) | Vadose zone soil fungal communities from Angelo Coast Range Reserve, California, USA - CZOMad2_1_16fungal (Hybrid Assembly) | ecosystem: Environmental > Terrestrial > Soil > Vadose... | reverse complement strand
GTCCGGCTGAAATTCCGGCCCAATCCGAAGTATCGCCCGCCAAACAATGAAGCCAAAGTATTCCACCATATGGAAGGGATACTACTCATTGACGCCAAACAAATCCGTTTGGCCAAGCTTTCAGGAACATTGGCGTCGGATGTCGAATTCGGATTTGGAATTTTGGGCAAGCTGCAAAAGGGAGGAACTTTTGAAGTCGACCAGTCCGAAGTTTCCCCCAATGACTGGGAAGTGTCTTTGCTCGATGTACAAATTTCAGGCCGGGCCTTGTTCTTCCATACCATTGGCGAGCAACAACATGAGGTCAAAAGTCAATTCGAGCCGATAAGACCAGACCTCGGCGTGACGGAAGCGGCCGCAAGAGTAGCCAGTGATTCCAACCAGACCATGGCCAGATCACCTGGTTCGCGATAAAGCCGCAGGCCATTTGCCCATGTCGGGGAATGAAAGTGCTCACTTTTTAAATGGCTAATCTCCAGGAGGAAACGGAACCATGCTTCAGCGAATTTTTGCGCCATTGCCACTTGCTTGTATATTTCTGCTCTGCGCCAGTCTGTCGGCGACAGATACATTGACCATGACAGACGGCACCCACCACAACGGCACGCTTGTTAGTGCCACTTCGACCAGCATCACCTTTAGGGAAAGAAAGACTTTGCACCGCTATCCCAAATCGAGCGTGCAATCAATCGAGATGAACACTGGCGTCGAAAGTTCTCCCGCGCTGTCACGTTCGGGTCGAGCTGCTGGCTCGGCGAACAACGTCGAACTTCCAGCCGGCACGGAAATCGCAGTGCTTGCCAATCAGACCATTGACTCGTCAACCGCGACAGCGGGGCAGATATTTCCGGCCGATGTCGCAGAGAACGTGATGGACGCGGCGGGGCGCGTGGTCATTCCCAAAGGGTCGCTAGCTGAGCTGATACTGCGGAGTGCCTCCAGAGGCGGCGTGACATCCAACGCGGAGATGGCTTTGGACCTCCAGTCCATAAAGGTGGGGAACCGTCGTTATGTGGTCAACACCGCCGACCTGGAACAGAAGGCACAGGGCGGTGTCGGCGCGAACAAACGTACCGCGGAAATGGTCGGCGGCGGTGCCGTCTTGGGTACTCTTATCGGAGCGATTGCCGGGGGAGGCAAGGGTGCCGCCATCGGAGCGGTTGCGGGAGCCGGAGCCGGGGCCGGGACACAAGTGCTCACTCGTGGTAAGACCGTCAAAGTGCCGGCAGAAACTACACTGCGGTTCAAATTGGACCAGCCCTTGATGTTGCAAGCGGCGTACTGACGGCGATCTTTCGGGTAATGAGGCCCGTTAAGGTGTAGCGCATGAACAGGATGGCAGGAATCTATGCTGGGGGCGGTCCAAACCTTCGATTCTTCTTCCGAGGTACAGGTATGAACCAGCGGTCTTTTGAATTTAGATGCTTGGCTCTATTACTCGCACTGCTTCTGTCGGAACCGGGCTGGACGGCGACACCGACCGTTGTGCCCCAACTGCCTGATCCCGGCTCCGTCGGCATAACGAAGGAGCAGCAGGTGCAGCTCGGACGGCAAGCAATGGCTGAGGTGTACCAACAAATGCCGGTCTTGCCGGATTCCAGCCCACAGACGCAGTACGTCCGGCAGTTAGGAAAAAGGCTGGCTGACGTGATTCCCCAGGAGTATTCGTGGCCATTCGAGTTCCACGTAATTCCGCAGAAAGATATCAACGCCTTTGCATTGCCAGGTGGTCCGATGTTCGTCAACGTTGGCGCCATTGTTGCCGCGGACAATGAAGCGGAACTAGCAGGCGTGATGGCTCATGAAATGTCGCACGTTTACATGCAGCATTCTGCGAAGCAAGCAGGTAAAGCACAGTGGACGAGTCTTTTGGGTGCGCTCGGCGGGCTTTTCGGCGGAGGGGCGGCAGGCAGCCTCGCCCGTTTAGGCATTCAGTTGGGGGCAGGCACTCTGATGATGAAATACTCACGAGGCGATGAAGCACAGGCCGATGCGGTAGGCGCGATCATCCTGTACAAAGCGGGCTACAATCCCAGAGCCTTGGCTGATTTCTTTGAGAAGCTTGAACAACAAGGGGGAGGCGGCGGTCCGCAGTTCCTAAGCGATCACCCGAACCCGGGGAATCGGCAGGCCGCGATCGAGAAAGAGGTCAACAACTGGCCGCCTAAGAATTACGTGAGTAACAGCCAAGCATTTGTGCGCGCCAAAGAGGATGCCAGTACGGTGAAAACCTACACGGGCGAGCAGATTGCCGAAGGCTCAAAGCAAGGGCTGTGGGCTCAGCAAAATCGGAAGAGTGGAGTCATCCCCCCTGATTTGCCCAAGACGTCGAGCGAAGGCACCGGAGGTAGTCTCGCGAACGTCAGTTTTCCGCAAATCAGGCCGTCCCGGAACATGACCCAATTGCAGCACAGTGCGTTCAGCATCTCGTATCCCGAAAATTGGCAGGTCTCCGGTAATCGGCAATCGACGGTTACGATTGCGCCCCAATCCGGAGTTAGAGAGGGTGCAATTGCGTACGGCGTGGTGATCGGCGGAGCCCAGGACCCGAACGCAGGCTCACTCGACCAGGCTACGGCAGAGTTGGTCCTAACTCTACAACAGTCGAATCCGGGATTGCGAGTATCCGGTAACACGCAGAACATCGACGTCAATGGGCTCCAAGGTCGATCCGTAGTTCTCACGGGCGCATCGCCGATCCAGCAGAGCGGTGATGCTCTCCGCGAACGCGATTGGCTGGTTACGGTCCCAAGGCCACGAGGCGGTTTACTATATCTGGTCTTCATCGCGCCAGACAAAGACATTAACGAGCTGCGGTCCACATACGAGCGGATGTTGGATAGTCTGCAAGTAGCAGAGTAGCAGCTCGAAGCCATGAAGTTGCCGTTTTGAAAAGTGTCTTAATCAACTTTCGCTGCATTGCTGATTCTTCACTATGGAATACACCTGGAGGCACGGTATTCAAATTGTCCCTAACCAAACCTTCAAGACTGATGATCCTCTGGAAGTTGGAAAGATTCTGGTGGACCTATGCACGGGCGACAAGTACAAGATTCTTTCTGTTGCGAAGCCTAGAGACAGAATGAGGCTTCCAGTGCTGCAAACGTGGCCAGCAGGAAAGTGCACAGACGAGGAAATCGCGCAGTTACGCCAAGACGGTGGCTACACTCTAACGGCAGAATGCAAACCCTTTATGGACGTTAGATGGGCGCGTACAGTGTGCTAGAGATTCCTGAGTGTTCAAAACTGAACAAGTTTTTGTGTCACCCTCCCGCTATCCTCTCGGCCATAAAAGAACTCACTCCCAAACAGGTGCTTGCTGTCCGCTGTCCGACCTGTGGCGCTCCGCCTGGAGTACGCTGTGAACTTGGCATTGGCCGACATCGCACCGAACCGCATCGCGGGCGGGAGACTGTCTCTATGGAGAATTAGAGTCAGCATCCTTCAAATCAATGTCCTCATCACGGTGACCCAATTGCCCTTGCATACTGGTATTGCCGCCGTGGTTCTGCTGGTCCTGTTCCATCGCGCCCTTGTTTCGATCTGATCCTTCGATATTTGGCCGGTTGAGACTGGCGGTTCAATCTTGGTTGGTGACAAGCCCACACTTGCTCTTAGCAGCCGCCCCCAGCCCTCCATGGAGCGCTACCACTTTACGAGCTCCATATTGCCCTGAATGTAACAATCACTCCGCACCCATGATTCGTAGCGGACAAGGATTGTGGTGCCGCTTCGACTCACCAACATCCAGAGGCCTTGCATGTATCCCTGGCTCACAAACTGCCTAAACACGCTGGGAATATCGTTCGTTCCTGGAGCAGTCAAGTCGTCGAATCTTTTGCCGATCAACTCTTCACGACGATACCCCACCAGTTGGCAGAAGGTATCCGACACTTCAACATATCTTCTATCACCATCGACAACGGCGGTGTAATCAGCCCGCACTGACCCACCTTGTTTCATCCGTTGGTCGCGGAGGGTCAAAGCGACACTCAATTCGTTGGGAACCTGGTGTTCCGCTTGGCAATGAGGCTTCGGGGCGAGATTTCTGTTCCCGATCACGGGCGTGGCCTCCTGTTCGCCGTAGTTTAAGCCCAAACGTGAGGCCGTGGAAAGCAGAAATCCTCCGACCGATCCCTGCTAATGTCAGAGATTCATCCTAGCGGCGTGGAGATATGGCGCTCGGTCGTTTGCGTAAACTTGTTATTAAAGGGCGCGCTTGGTGTTACAGGCGTTGGAGTCAGCCAACATCTCACCCTAATGTTGCATCTTGACATCGGCAGAATATCGTCAAGGAGGCACCATGAGATTCAGAAAGCGAAAACCACTCTTTAGCGTCCTGCTCGATACCGGCCTCCACCTGCTTGACTCCCTGCGAGATCGTTTGCCAGACAACATGGATGACATTAAGGGCAAGGTCCGAGATTCATATAGTACCGCGTCCGACCGCGTCAGTCGTGCCACCGATGCACTTCGCGGCGAAGACCAATCCCACATATTCGGCAAAGCCGTTGCGCTAGCTATCGGAGTGGGGATCGGCATAGGAATTGGTGTGCTGATGGCACCTGCGAGGGGGGAGGAAACGCGAACTGATATCGCCGATAAGGTTTCGGACTTCGGCGACAAAGTCAGTGAGCACAGCGAGAAAAAGCCGCCGAGCGCAACCGGCACTCACGGCTAGGGCTAAAGGGGGTGGAGGGCCGGGAGGCTCAACGTGACACTCAGAGAAGCGGAAAATACCTCAGGCTTTTGCTGAGATGGATTTCGCGAGAAAAGGTAAGGAATGTTAGCAATTGTTTTGATCGTCATCATCACTGTCATGCTTTTGATCGGGATGGATCGAGTCAGTGGCCAACATACGACCGATGGCCGACGCCGGAAAGCAGTCGATGACGGAATCCTGAACAGGTTTTTATACCGTCGATCTCAGCGCCGCCCGCAATCGAAGCGCTGACACCCTAAGGACACCGAGATTGATTCCGTATCTACGGGCCTAATCTCCGGCACCATCGAAACAAACGCCACCTCATTAGTGTTCCAAGCCACGGGTTGAAGTACGGTCCCAATTTCCCACGATTGCAGTAAGTACCTGATCGTGCTCCTCGACCGAAACTGCCAGAATATCGTCTTCGCGGGTCGGCCCGCGCGGAGTCCCATGGAAAACGGATTGAGTAGATTCGCGATCATGCTGATGGTCCTGGTCTTTGCCTGGCTGGGCACTCGTTTTGCATTTCCTAGGCGGTAGAACCTCAGGTGAGCAATCCAGCACAGTATTGCCATGGTGAATGAAGAATACTTTAGGGCGCGGCTTCATCGAAGCTTCTAATTTCGCCTGTTTTACCCGAGTGTTGATTACTTCGGAAGGGGGGTGGCAATGTTTAGTACAAAGAATTGGATTTACTTGGGGTTGATCGTGTCTGCGCTCGCGGTGTTCATCCCCCGTAGCACAGCTCAAACCATTTCGTGTTCGTCTGACGACGGCAAGCGGCACTATTGTTCGGCGAATGGGTCGGGCCGAGCCCGACTGGCGAATCAGCGTAGCGAATCCGCCTGCACCGAAGGCTACAGTTGGGGCTCGGACGACAGGGGCATCTGGGTCGATCACGGCTGTCGGGCTGATTTCGTGATCGAAGGAGACCGGGGTTACGGTGATCGGGATCGAGACCGGGATCGGAACCGTGATCGCGATCGAGACAACGACGAGTATCGGCGCGACAACCACAGGGTCAGACCAAGCTCAGGTAATTTCATGCTCCTCGGATGACATGCACCGGCATTATTGCCAGGCCGACACGCGGGGCGGGGTGCAGCTGATAAAGCAGCATAGCGACTCAGCATGTCGGCAAGGCCGCAGCTGGGGGTTTGATCGTCGTGGAATTTGGGTCGATCACGGCTGCCGAGGTGATTTTCAGGTAGGCCGGTGAAAGCGTAGAACTGAGTAAAGCCTGGCAACGGGGCGGACATACCACCCAGCAAAGGTGGCGCACTGTTATCTGGATTATTTTGGGGGAGTGCGATCCGGCGACTTGGTTTGGGTGGAATACCAGGGCCGGAAGGCTCGTTACAGAATTGCGTGGGTTAGAGATTCGGACTCCAATCTGAAGTCTCAGGCTGCCGTTCAAAGGTTGGAGCAGGAAGAGTGTCCCTGGTCGATAGGCACTCTTTTTAGATAGCGGAACAATACCCGCGATGGGCGGATATGAAAACGTCCCCTGGAATGGAGCCCTGTACCAAGGTATTCCAGGGTTGCGACGAAAAGCAGTTGACGACGGATAAGGTTCGTTTTGAACGGGCTTCTTCCGGCAAGAATTTGTGGCGTGATAATCGCCGCACCACTGACAGAATGTCTCCTTAATTGTGAGCGGATGAATGGGGGAAGAGCCGTCCCTTTTATTCTGTAACCGGTCCACAGTACTCTTAACCGGTCGTCGTGAATATCAGCAAGTCACTCTAGATTGCCGCAAAAAGCGGGGTAGGGTTAGGGCACGCTGGAGTAAGAGGAGGAAGAGTGATCGCGTAGTTCGGCTTCCGCCTTTTAGCCAGTCACCGGGCCGCACTGCCCTGCGTATCTCCGCGCTGTCATCAACCAGTAGCACTTTGTTCTTCGACATATTCTGTTGAGACAATGTCGAAGCTTGGATGCGACAGGATTATCTAGCGTTGTGGTTTCTTAGAATGTTGCGGCTTCTTTGCGTGTTCGGCAACTTCGTGACGCAAAACTGTCAGCCCAGTCAACGCATCTTTAGTATCCTCATTTTCTTCAGGCGTTCCGCCGTGATTGAGTGGAAATTCGTGAAGTCTCGCTCTTATTGCAGATTCAGCAACCTGGATGCGCCCTTCGATTCTCGACCAGTCCGTCTCTAGAATCGCGCCCTGATAAAGGTTCTTCTTCAAGGTCGATCTCCTTTTTCATGTGATTGCACGTTGAGTGCGTTGATCACCGCTAGCTTAACGCCATCCCTGATCGGGGATCGACCTTCTCATCCCATCTGTTTCACGATAGATCTGCGTCGTCGATTGATCGGCAACGAAAGGCGTAGGAGGGCAACTTGTTTTACCGGCTCCGTCATCCATATAACCATCGGGCTTTGGAGGTTGCCATGACCCGTTTCGGATCTTGTCTGCTCTTTGTTGTGTTACCTCTCATCGCACTCGGGATTGTGGGATGCGCGAGCGGTCGCCAGTTGCAGTCGGTGACGCTGAGTCCGGTGTCGGCGGACGCGCAGAACTTTCCCAATGGCCAAGTCTCGTTCACGGCTACCGGCTCATTCAGCAAGGCACCGTCACCCGTACAACTTACGAGTAAAGATGTGATGTGGTGCGCGGGATCAAGTGGCGGCATGTGTGTGGGAAACATAAACCCGGGCGTTACCGTGGACCAGAGTGGGTTGGCGGAATGCCTGCCCGGATTCACGGGAACGGTTACGATTCTCGCGGGGACGGGATCTTCCTCGATGATGAATCCTGACGGCGGCTCGCAGCTCAAGACCTTCGGCGGTGCGCAGTTGGCGTGCCCGTGAGCGTTTCCTTTGCAGATCTATTCAACTTGGATCGTCTTGGTTACTCGGAAATGAATCGGGTCGGCTGGGCATGACTTGATGGTCATCACTTCAGAGCGAAGTTCTTGCCGGATAGACAGCCGACGGGAAGCAACTACGTACGTCGGACCGGGTCCGACTATGTTGACGGTTGCTGTGCCACGCGGCGACTCTGCTCGCCATTGCACGCATTGAACGGGTACAATTCGTCGCATGCGCGTTCGCCTATACCTCCCTCTCATTATCGCGATGATCGAGGCCGCTACAGCGGTGGCCCTCTCGCAAGAAATTCAGAGACTCGACCCTTCGGTGGATCAGCTTGTCCCTGCCAACGCCGTGCTGGAGAAGGTAGCGACCGGTTTCAACAAGTGGACCGAGGGGCCAGTTTGGACCCGCAATGGCACGCTCTTATTCGCCGAGATTCCTGCGAACAATATAGACCAATGGATTCCCGGACAGAGCGCAACCGTCTTCATGCACCCCAGCGGATATAAAGGAGCGGAGCCGTTCAATGGACCGGAGCCGGGTTCGAACGGAATGACTCTCGATCCGGACGGCCGGGTCAGTGTCGCCGGACACGCCGGACGCACCGTCTGGCGCCTGGAGTCAGTCGACCCGCACGCACAAGTCACGATCCTGGCCGACTCGTATCAGGGCAAGAAGCTCAGTAGTCCGAACGACCTGGTGTATAAATCCGATGGCTCGCTGTACTTTACCGACCCGCCTTACGGCCTGCCCACACAGAGCGACAGCGATCCGGCGAAGGAGTTGCAGGTTAACGGCGTATACCGCGCACCGGGTGCCCGCCAGCAGAAGCCTGGCGCTGCGCCAGATCGGGAGAAGCTGCAGCTTGTGATCAAGGACCTGCCCCGGCCCAACGGGCTGGCCTTTTCTCCGGACGAGAAATTCTTGTATGTCGCGGATTCCGGCAAGAAACTATGGATGCGCTATCGGGTGCAGCCGGACGGATCGGTTACGGAGGGGAGCGTATTTCTCGATCCTTCTTCCGATCCCGCGAAAGGCGTGCCGGACGGATTGCGGCTGGACAAGAATGGAAACATTTACAGCTCGGGTCCGGGCGGCGTCTGGATTATTTCTCCGGAGGGCAAACACCTCGGAACCGTTAAGGTTCCAGAGGTGGTCAGCAATGTGGCTTGGGGCGACGCGGACGGCAAGACGCTTTACATTACTGGGAGTACGAGCGTGTATCGCATCAAGCTCAGTGTCCAGGGGGATCGCAAGCATTGACCGTCGGTAGGGCCCGGCCTTAGCTGACAATGCGTAGTGGCGTAATTTGAAAATCCCCAAAGACTTGTCATTCCAAAGCACGGCATTTTCGCCGATAGACCTGGCTTCGGAAGGACAAGAGGTGGGGTTGTTTTTGTGCAAACTGCACCACTGCCACAAATAACCTGGGTTGACTAGGCGAGAGCCGCTTTATACAGTGCAACGAGTTTCGCCCAGGCACGCTCCGCTTCGGGCTTGTTGTAAATAGGCACGCCGTCCCTCACGGGCATATCCGGCACGCACCAGCCGTGTTGCGCTGGATACACTTCAATTTCAGCTGGAACCTTCGCGGCCGCAAAGGCGTCCTTTAGTTTGTCCTTGGCGTCCGGTTGCCGCGAGTCGTCGCTCGCCGCGATGCCAAAATACATATGAGCCTTGATCTTAGGCGCGAGCAGATGCGGGCTATCAAGTTTGTCAGTGACCAGGCCCCCGCCGTGGAAAGACGCGCCCGCACCGATGCGGTCGGGCAAGGCCGCGGCGGTCCTCACAACCAGCGCCCCACCCATGCAATAGCCCTGGGTTCCTATCTTCTTTTTCGCCATCACTTGCTTTTGTGCATCGAGGAAGGCAATGTAGGCGGCGGCATCCTTCTCGGCGTTGCCCGGCGCGTTTACAGACGCCATCAAGGGCTGGAGCTTCGCCATATCGTCCGGATTCTGAAAGTTGAAGTTGGAGGCATCTGTGAAAGGAGCTTTGGAAATACGATAAAAGGGGTTGGGAACAACGACGGAATATCCCTCAGCCGCAATACGCCTCCCCATTGCGCGCATCGAGGGCCGCAAGCCGAAGGCGTCGGGCCAGATCAGGACTCCCGGATGGGAACCGGACCTCGGGTGAATGAATGCGGCGTCGCAAGTTCCGTCCGGAGTCTTGATCTCGACGTCGGTTTCGGTGATCTCAAGGTCCGCTGCTGAGGCCGACGGAACCGTCGCGGCGAGGCCCGCGCCCACCAGTAGGGTTGTAAAGTCACGCCGCGTGATGTCTCCGGGACGCACATCGTTCGTCTGTTTGTCGTTTTGGTCGTTTGCCATGGCTGTCCTTCAGGAGAGTCTATCGCATTTCGCAAAGACCGGACATGGCGTGTATAAGATTAGTTCCACAAATGTCGATGCCAACTTCTCCCCCTCGCGCCGCCGTCGAATCCAGTCCTCTCTATAACCCCGATCTTGCGCCAACCGTGATGCCGGGCGAGGCGGCCTCGGGCGATCGCGGGGCGCGGACTTGGGGTACGTACAACTACGCCGCGCTCTGGGTCTCGATGTCGGTCAATATTTTGACCTACATGCTGGCGGCGAGTCTGATCCAGGGTGGAATGAACTGGAAGCAGGCGGTGTTTACCGTTTTTCTGGGGAACTGTATTGTGCTGGCGCCGATGCTGCTGAATTCGCATCCCGGGGCGCAGTATGGGATTCCGTTTCCGGTGCTGGCGCGAGCCTCGTTCGGAGTGCTGGGGGCGAACGTGGCCGCGGTCTTGCGGGCGTTGGTGGCGTGTGGGTGGTTTGGGATACAAACCTGGATCGGAGGCGAGGCGGTTAACGTCTTGCTGGCTACCGTATGGCCGGCGTGGAAGTTAGTGCCGCACGGCGCCGGCATTTGTTTTCTGGCGTTCTGGCTGATCAACCTGGCTGTGATCCTTAAGGGAATCGAGTACATTCGATTTCTGCAAGGCATCAGCGCGCCCGTCTTGTTGGGTGTGGGCTTGCTGTTGCTCGGGTGGGCCTATGTGCAGGCCGGCGGATTTGGGCCAATGCTTTCCGCGCCGTCGCGCTTTACCAGTTTTTCGGAGTTTCTGAAGTTTCTGATTCCGGCTTTGAACGCAACCGTGGGATTCTGGGCGACGGTCTCGCTGAATATTCCCGATTTTTCGCGTTTTGCGCGTAGCCAGCGGGCGCAGGTGATCGGTCAGGCACTGGCCTTGCCGACCACCATGACTCTTTATTCGCTGGTGGGAGTGCTGGTGACCTCGGCGACTGTCGTGATATACGGATCGGCGATCTGGGACCCGGTGCAGCTTTTAAGCCGTTTTCATTCGCGCCTGGCGGTGGTTGTGTCGCTGATTGCGATTCTGCTGGCCACTTTGAATGTGAACATTGGCGCCAACGTGGTTTCTCCGGCGAACGATTTCTCCAACCTGTGGCCGCGTAAGATCAGTTTCAAAACCGGCGGCGTGATCACTTGCTTTATGGGTATCGTCATCATGCCCTGGAAGCTGCTGGATAACTACAAGACATTTATCTTCGGTTGGTTGGGAGGGTATGCGGCGTTTCTGGGGCCGGTGGCGGGCATCATGATTTGCGACTACTGGCTGATCCGGAGACGGTCGTTGCGGGTAGATGATCTTTATCTACGGGGCGGAGCTTACGAATATTCCCGCGGATTTAATTGGAAGGCTGTGGGCGCATTATTTCTGGGAGCGGCTGTGGCGCTGGTGGGGTTGGTGGTTCCGGCTTTGCGATTCTGGTATGACTATTCCTGGTTTGTGGGATTTGCGGTGTCGTTTGTAGCTTATTACGGGATGATGGCCAAGGTTGAGCAGAAGCCCAGTTTATAGTAGCCAGTTCTCGGTTCTCAGTCCGGCTATCGAATGAACTTGGAGCTAATGGTTTTGAGACCGTAGGGTGGTCGTCGCAATCTTATGAGGTAGGTCATGGATCAGAAATCGAATCCGCGGGTTGTGATTGTGGGGGCCGGTTTTGGCGGCTTGCTGGCTGCGCGGACGCTGGCGCAGTACCCGGTGCAGATTACATTGATCGATCGGCAGAACTTTCATACTTTTCAACCTTTGCTTTACCAAGTGGCAACTGCCGGATTGTCTCCGGGAGAAATCGCTGCGCCGATTCGTTGGATTATGCGCAGCCGCCGGAACGTCGAAGTGCTAATGTCTGAAGTGCAGGATTTTGATTTGTCGCGCCGTGTGGTGAAGCTGCCGGACGGCGAGATTCCCTATGACTACCTGCTCGTGGCCTCGGGGGCGAGCCATGCTTATTTTGGACACGATGAGTGGGAGCCGTTCGCGCCGGGGCTGAAGACGATTCAAGATGCCCTGGAGATCCGCCGGCGCATCCTGCTCGCGTTTGAACTGGCGGAGCGCCAGGCCAACAGCGAGAAGGAGCAAGTGCAGCTCAACTTCGTAGTGGTCGGCGGCGGTCCGACCGGAGTGGAACTGGCGGGGACCATGGCGGAGATTGCGCGCAAGGCACTGAGCAACGAGTTTCGCACGATTGATCCACGAAGGACGCGGATCGTGCTGCTGGAAGGCGGGCCGCGGGTTCTGCCGGCTTATCCCGAGGATCTTTCACGCAGTGCGGAAGAACAGTTAAAGCGCCTGGGAGTAGAAGTGCACACTTCCGCGATGGTCACCCTGGTCACGCCGGGCGCGGTACATATGGGTGACACGCCACTGCCAGCTGCCGTGATTCTGTGGGCGGCGGGAGTGGCAGCCTCACCCCTCGGGAAAAAGCTCGGAGGGCCGGTGGACCGGGCTGGGCGCGTGGCGGTGAATCCTGATTTGAGCCTGCCAGGGCATCCGGAAGTCTTTGTGATTGGAGACCTGGCCACGCTCAAGGACGAGAACGGAAAGATGCTGCCTGGGGTCGCGCCTGTAGCCATGCAGGAGGGCAAAGCCACTGCTCACAATATTGCCGCCGACCTCCGTGGTGAGCCGCGTAAGAACTTTCACTACTTCAACAAAGGCAATCTGGCAACCATTGGGCGCGCGGCAGCGGTGGCTGAGTTTGGCAAGATTCACATTTCGGGCTTTCTTGCCTGGCTGGCGTGGTTGTTCGTTCATGTCTTTTTCCTGATCGGGTTCCGTAATCGTATTATTGTGCTGGTGCAGTGGGCCTGGTCTTATTTCACCTACGAACGGGGCGCGCGATTGATTACGGGGGACACGCATCTCCCCGGTTGGGATGAATTGCGGGCGGAAAAGGGGAAGGTTCATAACGCTGCCGATTGACGCTCACGTTCTTTGTCTCTTCAGATTGTTGAAACCAACGCCTACAAGGTAACTTCCAAGCAGAGAGGACCATGGCCAAGACCTTTCGTGTTTTTGCAACCTGCGACATCGGGGATGCGATAGATTTGCTCCGCCAACGGGGATATGAAATTGAAATCTATCCGAAACCGGAAGCGCCCCCGAAGAGCCTGATCGTCGAAAAAGTGAAATCCGGGATCGATGGGCTGATCACTACCCTGCGTGATGCGATCGACGCCGAAGTTTTTGAGGCGGGCAAGGAAAAGTTAAAAGTAGTGGCTCAGATTGCCGTGGGATTTGACAACATCAGCCGCACTGATGCCAACCGGTACAAGATTCCCTTCACCCATACCGCGGACGTGCTGACCGAAGCTACGGCGGAGTTTGCATTTTTCATGATGGGGGCGCTGGCGCGAAAACTGTGGACGGCGGAACATCTGACCCGGGAGAACAAGTGGGGATACTGGCACCCCTACCTGCCGTTTCTTGGCGACGAAGTGACCGGGAAGACGATCTCCATTATCGGGACCGGGCGGATTGGGCTGGCCATGATCAAGAAATGCGCCGGGTTCGATATGAATATTCTCTGCTATGACCCGGCCTATCAGAATCACGAGTATGTGAATGCCATTCAGGAAATTATGGATCTGCGGCAGGCGCGGGGTATTTCCAGGACCAAGAATTGGATCAAGTATGTGAGTGTGGACGAAGCGCTGGGTCAGGCCGATTTTGTTAGCGTGCATGTGCCCCTGTTGCGCGAAGGCGAGAGTTCCGCGCCGACTTACCATCTGTTCAATGAACGCACGCTACGCCAGATGAAGCCGACTGCGTTTCTGATAAATACTTCGCGCGGACCTGTGGTGGACGAAGCTGCGCTGGCGAAGGCGCTTCGGGAGAATTGGATCGCGGGCGCGGCGCTGGATGTCTACGAGGGAGAGCCTCTGCCGGCGGATTCGCCATTGCGCGATCCTGCAATTGAAGACCGCTGCCGTCTGTATCCGCACTTTGCCAGTGCAGGGCGGATCACGCGGCTATCTGCCGATCCGGACAAGGGCATGGCAGGACGGACGGTGCAGGGGTTGATTGATGTACTCGAGGGGAATTACGGCGGCGATGTGACCAAGATGCCTTATGTGGTAAATAAGGAAGCGTTCGGGAAATAGCGCGGGAGTGGTCGCTCGCGATTGTCATCCTGAGAGAGCCAGTCCATTCGCTTGCGAACGGACTCCGCTCAGGATGACAACGCGTTCATTTCCACGATGCCGCTTACAGGCCTGGGCCTTCGGGATAAGCCGGTAGATCCGGGGGGCGTGGCGGCAGCTTTTTCGGATTGGCCTGGATTTCTTTCATTACGACTTCGATGGCCTTTTCCAGTTGCGGGTCTTGCCCCTTTACCACTAGGTCGGGGCGATTTTCCACCACAATGTCGGGTTGCACGCCGTGGTTTTCAATCACCCATTTGCTGTTCAAGTCGTAACGCGCGGCTTCGGGGCGGGTGATGTAGCCTCCGTCCATTAGCGGGATGTTGCCGCGAATGCCGCGGACACCGCCCCAAGTGCGCTCGCCGATGAGCGGTCCTAGTTTGTAGTACTTGAAGTAGTAGCTGAAAATGTCGCCGTCGGAAGCGGCGTAATGGTTCGTCACGCAGGCCATTGCGCCGTTGAATACGACTGGTGGGACCGTGCCGCTCTCCCAATTGCGGTTTGAGCCCATCCCGGCGAGAACGCGGCGCAGACGCGCGAAGATGAGCTGATCTACGAAGCCGCCGCCGTTGTAGCGGACGTCAATGATCATTCCTTCTTTGCGAATCTGCGGGAAATATTGCTTGACGAATTCGTTCAGCCCCGGCCCACCCATATCCGGGAGGTAGACGTAACCGATGCGCCCGTTGCTGGCGGCGTCAACCTTTTTGCGGTTGTTTTCAACCCAGGCCAACTCGCGCAGACTGTTTTCATCCGCTATAGGCTTCACCTGCACGGTGTGGGCACCCTCCTCTGAGGCTTTCGAGTTGATGGTCAGTGTGACATTTTCGCTGACCGTGTTTACGAAGAGTTCGTAGGGATTTTGCGGCGTGCGCAGCGGCCGTCCATTGACCGCGACCAGATAGTCTCCCTCTTTTATGGTTACGCCCGGTTCGGTTAGGGGCGAACGCGTCTGCTGGTCCCAGTTTTCGCCGGCATAGATCTTCTTGAAGCGATACATACCAGCGGCTTGGTCAGCCTCGAAATCCACTCCGAGCAAGCCTACGTTTACGGGATGCAGGTCGGGATAGTCTCCGCCACCAACGTAGGTGTGCGAGTTCGAGAGTTCGCCGATCATCTCGCCCATGATATAGGTCAGGGTGTAGCGGTCAGAGACTGACGGCAGCAACTGGGCATACTTGTCGCGCATTTTTTCCCAGTCCACGCCGTTCATGGCTGCTTCGTAGAAATAGTCGCGCTCCTGGCGCCAGACTTCGTTGAACATCTGCTTCCACTCAGCGGTGGGATCAACCTGCACTCTCATGCCGCTGAGATTGAGCGCTCCATCGCCGACTTTCTTGGGACCGTCGGGCTTGGCATCAATGATGCCGTAGGTGTGGCCGTCGCGCCCGCCGTCGGCTTCATAAAGCAGCTTTGAGCCGTCGAAGGAGAGGGCAAATCGCTGCACTCCGTCGATCAGAACCTTGTCCTTACGTTCTTTCAGGTCGTAGACGTGGATCGCGGGGGATTCTCCGGGGATCGGTCCGGATAGGCCCTGGATGGGGGTGGTCGAATAGAAGATGAAACCCTTGGAGGCTAAGTAGGTATTGATGACGGCTGGTTCGATGGGCAGAGCTACGATGCGGCCCGCGATACTGTCAAGGTCAATGCGAAACTCTTTAGGCTTTTCTTTTTCATCTTTCTTGTCTTTATCCTTGCCCTTGTCTTTTTCGTTCTTGTCGTTGTCTTTCGCTTCCTTGGGTTCTTCGCTTTTCTTTTTGCCTTTGGTTTCGGCTTTCCCTCCGCTCTTGGCCGGTTCCTTGCCCGGCGGAACCACCAACTCGTCCTTATTTTCCTCGTTTTTGATTTGGGTTTCGTCACTCAAGGGCTGAAAGGGCGAAGCTTCATCGGCGCGCAGGGTGACGACATAAATCCGTGTGGTCTTCGGGTTGGAGAATTCGAAGTCAACATTGCCCAGGACTTCGTTAAAGTCGCGGTCAGAGAGGAAGTACAAATATTTTCCGTCAGGATCGAAGACCGGCGCGAAGCTGTTGGTCATACTGGTGGTGAGGGCCGTGATTTTGCTGGTTGCCAGGGAATAAAGATGGACCACCGAGTAGGCATTCTCCGCATTCTTGTCGTAGGCCAGCCACTTGCTGTCTGGTGACCAGGAATAATTGAGGATCTCTCCATACTTTCCCTGATCGATGGCTTTCTGTTTCTTGTCGTTAACGTCGACATACCAAAGGCGGCAGTCCTTGTCGGACCAGGCCACCTTCTTGCTGTCGGGCGACCACACGGGAGAGTACTTGAAGCCCTTGTAGCCGCTGGTGACTTGCTGTTCCTTGCCCATCCCGTCCTGCGACGCGATGTAAAGCTCGTCTTCGCCACTGCGGTCGGAGACGTAGACGATCCAGCGGCCATCGGGCGACCAGGCTACCGACTTCTCGCGAATGCCGGGAGTGCGAGTCAGGTTGCGGACGCTGCCCTCTTTGGCCGGGACGGTGAAAACGTCTCCCCGGGCGCCGAACACGGCGCGCTTCCCTTCCGGCGAAATGTCGAAGTCGGTGATGTTTTTGGCTACACCGGTCCAATGCTTCATGCTCTGGTCGCGATCGCCCGGCAGCGATAGGGTCAACTTCTTCGGCTGTTTCGAATCCAGATCGAAGCTGTAGAGGTAGCCGCCATTCTCGAAGACGATGGAGTCTGGGCCGAGGCTCGGCCACATCACGTCGAAGTCGGTGAAATGGGTTAGCTGTTCGACCTGTTTGCTGCCCAGGTCGTAGCTATAGAGATTCAGGTGATGCTCCGGGCCGCGATCGGAACTGAAATAGATGGTGTTGCCATGCCACATGGGAAAGGAGTCAGTCCATTCCGTGTGGGGCAAGTCTTCGATACTGTTGTTTTTGAGATCGTAAATCGTGATGGCCTGGGCCAGGCCGCCGGTGTAACGCTTCCAAGTCCGGAAATTTCGAAAGATGGGGTTATAGGCGATTTTCGTGCCGTCCGGAGAAAACGAACTGAGGCCACCTTCGGCGACCGGTAGAGGCTCGGGTAGGCCGCCATCAATGCTCACGCTGAAGGGACGCTTGGTCCATCCGTTCGAGGCGTCGCGGCGAGAGAGAAACAGAATGCGCTTACTGTCCGGGAACCAGGTGACAACCTCGTTGTGGATGCCCATGCGATCGCTGAGCGGCACGGCAGCTCCCTGATAGAACGTCAGCTGCCTGGGTTGGCCGCCCTGGGCGGGCATTACGTAGACATTGAAATTGCCGTCGTATTGTCCGGTGAAGGCAATCCATTTACCATCGGGCGAGAATTTTGGGAACAGCTCGCGCCCGGCGTCGGAGGTGATGCGCCGAGCGTCTCCTCCTGAATTGGATGCCAGCCAGAGGTCGCCGCCGTACATGAAGACAATCTTGTCCTTGTAGATGTCGGGAAAGCGCATCATGCGGCCTTCGGGCATTTCCTGCGTTGAGCCAGAGGTGGCAAACGCGAGCATCAACAGCAGCAGCAATCTTTTGGGGTAGGACATTAGGGCTCCTCTTGGATGGCGTTCGGAGGCGGGAAGCTGGAATGGTCTTTCATTCAGAACGAAGGTGAAATTGTAACAGTCCTCGAATTGCAACAGCACACGGTTTCGCTGTTTTGGACGAGTGAAGGGGCGAAAGGAAAGCAGGTTGGCGACCAGAGAAAGCCTTTAACGGCAAAGGCCCAAAGCAGGCCCTCGCCGCGTCTCGTATCCGGCGACAAGATTGGATCGCCGATCGCCTATAATTCCGCTTCGATTCAGCGGTAGTACATGGAGGCCAGCTTGTCCAAACGGGAGAATGTCGTTTCTGCGGATAGCGTGCCGCGCCGGCGTTTCCTGCAGACCGCTATGCTTGGCGGAGTGGGTGCGGCGATGTTGCCTGCCGTCCCGAGCACGCCCGCCGTACCGGATGTTGTACGGTTCGAACTTGATGAACTCACCATCGCGGACCTGCAGGCCGCGATTGCATCGGGCAAATTCACCTGCCGTTCTTTGACCGAAAAATACAGGCAGCGAATCGAGGAGATTGACCGTCGCGGCCCGGCCGTGAATAGCGTGATCGAACTCAATCCGGATGCGCTGGCCATTGCCGACGGCCTCGACAAGGAGCGGAAGGCCAAAGGTCCGCGCGGCCCGCTGCACGGAATTCCCGTGCTGATCAAGGACAATATTGACACAGCCGACCGAATGCAAACCACCGCGGGGTCGTTGGCGCTGCTGGGATCGCATCCGGTGAGGGATTCGTTCGTGGCGCAGAAATTGCGCGAGGCGGGCGCGGTCATTCTGGGCAAGACTAACCTGAGCGAATGGGCGAATATTCGTTCCAGTCATTCGGTGAGCGGCTGGAGCGGTCGCGGCGGGCTCACGCGGAATCCGTACGCGCTGGATCGCAATCCATGTGGCTCGAGTTCCGGCTCCGGAGCGGCCACGGCCGCCAATCTCTGCGCGCTCGCTGTGGGTACGGAAACCGATGGCTCAGTAGTATGCCCGGCCAACGCCAATGGCCTTGTGGGTATCAAGCCGACCTTGGGCTTGATCAGCCGCTCCGGCATTATTCCTATCGCACACAGCCAGGATACCGCCGGACCCATGGCGAGAACGGTCCGCGACGCTGCAATTCTGCTCAACGCGCTGGCCGGCGCCGATCCACGTGACAGTGCGACCGCCGCGAGCACCGGGAAGATCGCGGCGGACTACACCCGCTTTCTCGATCCCAACGGATTACGGGGTGCCCGCATTGGTGTGGCACGCAAATATTTTGGATTCAGTGACAGCGTGGACCGCCTTATGGACGGCGTAATGGCGGAGATGAAGAGGCAGGGCGCGGTGCTGGTCGATCCTGCCGATCTGGAATCTTACGGCAAGTTCGACGATACCGAATTTCTGGTGCTGCTCTACGAGCTGAAAGCGGATCTCAATGCATATTTGGCGGGGCGTCCGGATGCTGCGGTTCATTCTCTGAAAGACATCATTGAGTTCAACGAACGCAACAAGGACAAGGAGATGCCCTATTTCCTTCAGGACGTTTTTATCAAGGCTGAAGCCAAGGGCCCGCTGGACCGCAAAGAGTATCTGGACGCGCTCGAGGCCAATCACCGGCTTTCGCGGGCAGAGGGCATCGACGGCGTCATGAATAAATTTCAGCTGGATGCGATCATGGCGCCGACCGGGAGTCCCGCGTGGCTCATTGATCTGGTGAACGGAGATCACTCGGGCGGCGGGAGTTCGAATGCGGCGGCGGTGGCGGGATATCCAGACATTACGGTGCCTGCGGGCTTCATCTCGGGTCTGCCGGCTGGGGTGTCGTTCTTTGGGCGGGCCTGGAGTGAGCCTGTTCTTTTGAAGATTGCTTATGGATTTGAGCAGACTACCCAGGCTCGAAAGCCGCCTCGGTTCTTGGCGACCGTACAGAGTTCAAGAGCTTGACCGCAAAGGGCGCGACGAAATGCCCAAGAAACTTTGCCTGCTTTGCGGTTACGGCTTTCTCTCAGCCCAGGCGAACCCATCCGCGCCTGCAGCCGCCTCGATCATCTTTTCTACCTTCCAGTTTTCCAGGTTGATCACGTCGACCTTTCCGTCTGGGTACAGGAGACGGTGCAAGCCACTGCTTTAAAGGTTCTCTTGGATGAAGCGGGGACTGAGGTGAACGTCGAATTGTATCAGTGGTGAATCACCCACCGCCTTGAAGCTGTGGATCTCGCCAGCCTTGATGACAAAGATGTCTCCCGCGCTGCCATCGAAGGTTTTGCCGCTTACTGTCCACACTCCCCGGCCTTCACGGATGAACTGGATCTCGTCATAGGGATGCCGGTGCGGACCCGGCCCCGATCCGGGCTTCCCATGGAACAGGAAAACCGAAACACCAGTGTTGCCCTGCTCAGCTCCGACAAACTCGTGCGAACTACCAATAAAGGGCAGATTCTCTTGATGCACGTGAAACATCTTTGGTCACCTCTGCCAGGATTTGATGACCCTGGCCACAGTTTGGCTCCCCGAATACCAATGAGCGTAGTGGCGATTTTGCAACATCAGTTACGAGGACGATCTCGCAGTCGTTTATCGAGCTTGACAGTTACATTCGACGGGTCTCTGGCGAGAGCCCACCGGGATGGTTGAGCGCATTTACCGGCACCTTTCAAATCGAACTGCGCCGAGCTACGGAACGAATCGCACCATCCGAAAATACTTTCACTCAGGAGTTATCCCGTAAACGCCTGATTTGAATATTACCCACAGCAGCTCTACAGCCGCACCGGCCTCAGAGGTGACTAATGGCCAGTACAAGCACCACCGCCAAGATGAGGATGGAGACGCCCATAAATACCAACAGAGCCCGAGTTCGAAGATTCCTCGCGGGAGGCTGCATCTGGCGAACCGATTCCGAGCCCACGGTCGCAAACACAGAACACAACCTTTCTACCAGGCCCCGGTAAGTCTCCCACAGCAGCAGAGCAGGCAAAATGTAGAGAAACACTGCAGAAATGGAATAGACAGTGAACCCAAGTTCCAGTTTCGTTCGCAACGGACTCGTGCGCTCATCAGACAAAAGAGACTGAGTGAACATAAACGTGGCCGTGCTACCCAGCAAATAAACGAGGGACCGAGCAAGAAAGTACATCGCGACTAGAGCCTTGAGCTTGGGTTCATCGCCGGCATCAACATAGTAGCCGGTTCGACGCGGTCCAAACGGAACGAACACGAAGCGTCCGCCTGTATCCATCCTGAACTGCTGCTGCGCGAGACTATCTAGCCATCGTGAGAACATTCCCATTGCCCACTCCGCCAGGTTCTGCGTAGGTCCAGCATCGAGCCTACAACACCGCCGAGAGCACGCAAGTGACATATGTAACCGAATCCACTGGCACCCCATAAGTTGTGAGTCCGCGCAAGGGGCGCGTAGTCGCTAGAAGGTGGTCGCGCGGGCCAGGCCGATACGCTCCTCTGTCGAATACCTAGAGTAGTACCCGCGATCTACGTGACGCACAATAACAGGCGGGAGCCGCGTCAATGGACTCGGGTGGACGCCGGATGGGCGCGCCCTCACTTATTTGCACCATACGACAGGCAATTCGCAGAACGTGAACATGCAGCCCCTGGCTGGCGGCGTGCCTGTGCATTTGACCCACTTCAATTCGGAGCCGGCTCTTGTGGCCGCCTATGCTTGGTCACGGGATGGCAAGAAATTCGCCATCACCTGCGCTCGCTACAACGACTCCGATGTCGTCATGTTCAACGGGTTCCGTTAAGAGCAGTTCATGGCCATGGCGGCCGCGGCATGCTTCTGACGGTGAATAGCGAGTTGGGACACGAACTGATCGCGGCGCATGCGCGCAAGGTGCGCTTGATTGGAGAGAGCCGAAAGAAGGACGATCGGCTGGATGCGCAAACGTTGGCGCGGCTGGCCCGGATCGACCCCAAGTTCTTATGTCCGGTGAAGATGCTCGCAGCCTACCTTGCCGGCAAGGCCTGGTTTGCAGACGAACTGGTCTTCCCTCCCGAAGCCGGATCGCCGCTGAATGGTAGCAACGCATATCACGGTACTTCGTTCCTGCGATGAGAAGCAGGACTTCTGCGCTTTCGGATCCATGATCTTCGTCACACATACGCTTCCCTTTTGATTCAGGCGGGCGCTACCCAGGCCTATGTGCGAGATCAACTCGAACACACAGCTCCATCCAGGTCACCCTGGATCTTTACGGGCACCTCGTACCGAGCGCGAATGTCGGCTGGGTTGATGGCTTGGACAGCACGGAGCCGGTGGAACAATCTGCAACCCCCGCGCAACAAGAAACCGAAGACGAGAACGGCGACAACTGTGAAGTGATTGAAAATGCTGGTGGCCCCGGCGTGAGTCGAACACGCGACCTTCGGTTTAGGAAACCGCTGCTCTATCCATCTGAGCTACGGGGCCAGTGCGACGTAAACCATTATGCCATGTCAGTTTTTTATTGACGTTCGCACGACGAAGAAGCTGTTGGGTAAAACCCAGACGGTCAAGGTTGGCTCCAAGCGATTGGCGCCTGCTGCATGCCTCCCACCCTTCGCAAAGAGCGCGAAGGATGGGGCACCCATTGTTGGGTGGCGCGGGCGAGGATCAAGACCTGGAATGAAGTGTGGCGTACCGACGGGCTAGCTATTTGTTCGGAAGGCTGTTACTGCCTCGTCGTCACTTTCGTAGGACTTGAAGACCGTGTCGAGTCGGGTGCGGTGAAGCAGTTCAGTCACTCGCTGATTGGGGCGAACCAGTTTGATCTCACCGTGCTTTTGTCGCGTTGACGCCAGCGTCGCCACCAAAGTGCCCAAGCCTCCGCTATCGACGTACTCAATTCTGCTGAGGTTGACGACAATATGCTGGGTGCCCAGAAGGATATTTCTTATTCTCTCGCGGAAAGCGGCGGACTCGTCGCCGAACACAAGACGTCCGGCACAGTACAGAATGACCACATCCTCCGAAATGTCAGTCTCCATTTTTAATGCCATGGCACGGTGAAGAGGTCTGAGCTTCGCAGCGCATGGTAAAACGGTGCTGCGGGCAAGTCAACGAAGGGATTTCCGACACCCTATTTATTTTCTGGAAAAACGATTATCCGGAAGTACATAACTTTCGAGATGGTTGGCACCGGACCCACCGTAAGTCTCCGGCTCCCAGACCTTCGTGATATCAAGGAAGGGAACCTACGGAAAGGAACTTGCCGTGAAGCCCTTGAAGGTAGCATGTACGGTTTTGAGTATGGCGACGCTCCTCTTCGCCTGCCCGGTGTCGATCTCCTGCCCAGCGGACCGGGGCGAGATGCACAAGGTTGGGGACGAATATTCGGGGCTTGGCCATTACGCGATATACCAGCATACGACCTCGGCTGGTGTAACGCATCAGGTGCCGATTCGCTGCGATTAGTAAAAACTAAGTCCCCTTGTGCATTAGTGCAACCCGGCTAGCCAGGTAAGGATGGCGCTCTCCAGCGCGATGCGATGGTCGGACCAGCCGTGATCGGTGGCGACATGGATTGTGGTGATCTTATGGCCGCCCTTCGCCTCGATGGCGTGTACGAGTGCATCGCTGTCTGGAGCAAGCCCGTCGTCAGAAGTCAGTACGAGAAGGGGCGTCTGGGTAAGACCAGCGGCGGCGTTTTCCATGCGAAAGGCTTTGGCGTTGGCGCGGTCCTCGTCGGCCATGCTCTGAGCAGTAACCCCGGACAAGCCTTCCATGTTGTCTGCCATATCCGCCATCAGGCGGTCCTGGGGCTCCTCGCCGAGGCGGCCCATATCTCCAGCAGAAATTAAGATGGCGCCGATCAGTGCGGGATCGTGAGCTGCGGTGTGTGCAACCACCCAGCCGCCCATGCTGTGGCCGGCGATAGCGATTCGTTGGGTGTCAATCCCCAGGCGGGTGGCGGTGGACGGGTCGCGCAGGTAGGCTAGGACGGCGTCGGCGTCTTCCAGATTCTGAGTGAATCGGTAGACGCCCGGGCTGCCCCATGAGCCGCGGTAGTTGAAGGTGATGACGTTCCATCCGGCGCGCCGGACAGCCTGCGCGAGATCGAGGTTCTTTTCGTTTCCGGGCAAGCCGTGGCAGATGACCAGCGTCGGATGAAGCCCTGCCCCGGCGGGCTGGTAGGCTATGCCGTTGATCAGCACTCCGTGACTGGGGATATGCAGAACCGTCATCTTCGCCGGGTGCGCGGCGTCGGCGGGCGGGTCGGTGAAGATGGCTGCGGGCACCGATTGGCCGAGCGCGGTTGGCGCGGCACAGAGAGTTGCCAGAATGAAGGGAATGAACGAGCGCATGAATCGGCTCCGGGTCGGTGTTTGCATTGGATGATTTTACTGTAGCGGTTTGGTTTAGTTTTATGAAGACCAATGATCGTGAGGGTGGAGCAGGCCTTCGGGCCTGCATGGGGCTGCGGTCGTGCGCCGGGTTTTAGCTGCTGAGGTACCTCAGTGGCTGCAGCCGTCCGGGAGAGCGCCCTCAATGCAGCGCTAAGGGCCTGCCCTGAGCGAAGTCGAATGGGCGCTCCCCCACCCAAAATCAGAATCGTCCAACATCAATTCCGAGGGACACTAAATCCATCGGAGTAGCCACATGAGGGACCAGCTGCTGATTCCGGGCCGTTTTGCACGAGCGAGGCGCTCGCGTCTACATTGGGCGGCGAGCCAGGGCGCGAATCTGGTTCAGGTATTCGATGTAGATCGGGATGGGGATGTCAGGTGAGTCGCCGTCGTTCAGGAAGTGGGAGAGTCGGATCTCCATTGGGATCGAGCTGATGACCTCGCGAAAACGCGGCGTCTGGAGATATTTCACTCGCCAGATTTCGAGCATCAGGGAGCGAAAGTCTCCGCTGATGAAACCCATTTTGCGCTGGCCCAGGTAGACCGCGTCGAAGTGGCGGTCTGCCAGGGTTTTCCGAATGGGATCGTCGGGTGCGGAAAAGGTATAAACCAGATGGAGCAGATCGGCCAGATCGCCCCAGAGAACCTTTTCTTCGAAAGCGCTGAAGCGGAACGGCGTGGCGCCGCGCTGTTGCGCGAGGCGGGCATAATCTTCGGGGCGGAGGCCGTGCGCCGCCAGCTCGCCGCGAAACCAGATGATCCGTTCCGGAGTCAGGTTATGGCGCAGAAACTCTACCGCGTACGCGTTGGGCAAATATAGTTTTGGGTCAGCGTCTAGGCGGCCGAGCCACGGAGCCCAGTCTTTGTGTTCCAGAACGGCGAGCAATTCCACTAATTGAGCTACCGTAATGTCGGGGTGATACTTCACCGCCTGCCAGAAATGCTCCGTGGAATCGTAGGTGGAGCCGTAGAGCAGGATACCTTCTTCAATGGGATACCAGTTGGAAAGCACGCGCGCCGGAATTGACGGCGCGGCGCTCCAGCAGTTCAGTGAGTGTTTCCACTTATCCTGCACTGCCAGAAATGCCTCGGCGTATCCCGGGGGCACCGGTTCCTTTACTTGCGCCAGGGCTTGCCGCAATTCGTCGCTGCTGTGGGTTATCAGGGCTTCAAGGGGGCGCTCGTCGATCATGGAGACGACGCGGCTCTCGATTCCGCGACGCAGCAGTTCGCTGGCCAGGCGATGTTGCCCGGCTTCGTCCAGGCGGGGCTTCCAGCGCTGGGTCTGGGATTCTATGTATGGGAACAAATCGGCTAGCGTCTTGAACTCGATGAAGCCGTGCAGGGCGAAGAGGACGGGGTGTCCGTCTTTTGAAATTGTCGTCGAAGGCGTGACGATGGCTTGGAGTGAAACCTGTTGTGCTTGCAGAGGGGCCAGCAAGATCGTGGCAGCCAGAGCCAATCGGGTTGTGGTTATTCGTATCCCCGTTCGCAGGCCCTGTCGTCGGAAAACCGACAATGTCACTTTCTTGACCCAGGGGTATTTATTGCTGCCAAGATGCATGCTCTTCCCCCCCAACGTAGACTCCGCGTAGTCTTTGAAAAAAGGGACGACGCGGGGTCTACCTCAACCGGCCGCCGAATACCTAACGGGCGCCGGAACTGCGACCCTCAGGCGCTAAAGCGCGAACACGGTGAGCGCCTCAGCGGCACGAGTGAACTCGTGCCCTCCCGTGCGACTTAGTGGCGCAAGTAAACTCATGCCCTTCCAGGGCAACTCAGGCATGGATACGAGCTAGCCGTGGGACCGGCCGTTTCTGATAATTTCGGCCTGCGCCAACAGTCTCAGATACAGCATGTAGAACACGATTGCAAGATTGATAAGCAGCACGGCGACGTGAATCGGCGTGGTCCGCCTTACCACTTCGTAGGCTTCAAAAGGAACATAGAGCGCCCCCGAGATGAGCGCGAACCACTCCGCCCAGGTGCGTTCCAGCCACAGCCCGTAGGCCTCGACGAAGCGGACGATGGAGTACAGCGCGGCCCCGGCCGCGACTGCCCACAATTTCTTATCGGTGACGTTGTCCGCCAGGTTGAGGAAGACTTGCGCGTAGTGATGGTGATCGGGATTTACATGCAGAAATCTCAGCAGTGCCTCGGCGGCGTCCCATGCATCCTTATGGACCATCGAGACCGCACCAAAGCCCAGCAAGAGCACGACCATGCCCTTGGCCAACTCGAGCGACGCTACGGCGCGAAGAGCGGCACGGCGGCGATGCCGCTCGGCTGCTTTGGCGTGAGTTACGATCGCTGTGGTTACATGCTCCATGAGGGGATAGGGATTATCTTCCTGGCTGCAGCAGCAATTGTTCCGCCGGCGAAAATACCCGGCCGCGAATCAGCATGGTGCTGATCAGCGAGGTCAGTCCCGAAGACGCGAAAATCATGGCCAGGACCACAAACTGATAAATGGCCGCGTACACGGGGCGGGCGCCAGAAAGCAGCATACCTGCCATAAGTCCGGGAATCCATACAATGCCGAGCGAGCGCAGCGAGTCGATGGCCGGAATCAGGCTGGCTTCGAAAGAGGCCTGCACATAAGGTGAAACGCTGTTGCGCGCCTCTGCCCCGAGCGCCAGGGCGGTCTCGATCTCGCCGATGTGCGACAGCACATCAGAGCGAAACCGGTTCAAGGCCAGGCTGTTGGTGTTCATGGCATTGGCGATCAGCATGCTGCCGACAGGAACCAGCGAGGTTATGGCTGTATCGATCACGCCGAGCGACGTCATCAAGGCGATGATGGAACCGGCGCCGAACGCGATGGCCCAGGCGGATACGCGAAACGCCTCGGGTATGCCTTTCGCGCGACGCGCCGAGGTTGCGCCTGCCGCGACGATCATGGCGGCCAGCAGGATGCCACTGGTCCAGCGCGGAGCGCGCAGGAGAATTACCAGAATGGATCCGACCGCAATGATTTGCACCAGGCCACGCACCATCGCGATCACCGTCTCGCTTTCCAGATGAATCCCCCGGCGGCGAGCGAGTACGATCACTACCAATGCCGACAATGCAGCCACCAAAGCCTGGGCAAAACCTAATTGTAGTTGCGAGTGGAAAAAGAGTCTAAGCACGTAAGACCTCCCTAACCGGGCCGGCGCGCACAATGCGGCCGCCTTCGACGACGAGTGCGCGGCTGGCCAGTCGCACTGCCTGGGCAACGTCATGAGTGACCATCACGCAGGTCAGTCCCTGGCCGCGGACCACTTTCTGGATTGCAGATTCAACCTCCAGTTTGGCGGCCTCGTCCGAAGCCGAAGTGGGTTCGTCGAGCAGAAGGGCGAGCGGCGAGTTGGCCAGGGTTCGGGCCACCGAAACACGCTGGGCTTCGCCTCCGGAGAGATTGGCGACGTCGCGCCCGGCATAATCCTTTAGTCCCACCTGGGTCAATAGTTCCTCCATGGCTTCGGGCGGCAATGTCTCCCCGCGCTGCGCTGGCCCGAAGCGGAGATTGTCCGCCACGCTGCCGGGAAACAGATACGGCCGTTGCGTCACCATGCCAAGCTTGCGGCGCAGCTCTCGCGGTTCGATATGGCGATAGTCAACGCCCGCGACAAACACGGTGCCCGACGTGGGCTCGTCGAGCCGGTTCAACAAGCGGAGCAGCGAGGTCTTGCCCGAGCCACTGGGGCCAGTGATGGCCAGGACCTCTCCTTTTTGCAGTTCAAAGTTCGCATCCTGAATCAGTATCTTGTTGTGGACAGTTCGCCCCAGGTGTTCGGCTCGCAGGACGACACTTGAATTTGGGGGAATACACACGTATTTGTCATCCTGAGCGGAGGCAGTCCATTCGCGTGCGAATGGGCTGGCGGAGTCGAAGGACCCCTAGCAGCACTCCGGGTGCGTCAGTCTTAGCGCCGATTTCAAGAGCTCTTTCTAATGCCCTCTATTTTTCAAACGCTCATAATTCCTATGATTGCTGATCACCAAGTAGAGGGTAGGGGTCCTTCGACTCCGAAACCCGCTTCGCAAGCGAAGCGGTTCTCTCCGCTCAGGATGACAGAACTTATCCAGCAGGGCTACATGGTTGCGCGCACGCTGCCGCGAAGTTCGGCTGCTATTTCGCGTGCTGCCTTTCGGGCTGCCTCTTCCTCGGTGACACCGAACGAGATCGCTCCCACTCGGGCGTGACCTCCGCCGCCGTAGCGTTCGCACACCTTGGCCAAGTTCACCGTCGGCTCGGAGGGCGCCCAGGGATTTGAACCTACGGAAACCTTCACCCGGAAGCTGCTCTTGCTCAGGCCCACGCTGTAAATCGATTCCGGATGGAGATAGTACGGCACGAATTTGTTGTAACCCTCGAGATCGTGATCGGTGATGTCGAAAAAAAGGGTGTGATCCTTCGACTCGATGCGCTCTCGTAACACTGCAATAGACCGCTGGTGGCGCTCGAGCAGCGGCGGCAGCAGGGGAGCGACGAAAGGCTCCTCCAGGATTTCCGCCAGCGGACGTGTCGCGAGCAACGGAATGAGCCGGGGAATGAAGGTATAGTCCTGCGCGGACTCGATGATCAAAGTGAGCTTCATCGCCGGCGCCTTCATTTCGACCGCGGTCTGCGCGTCAGGGTACATTGCGCCGTCGACGATGTCCGTCCAGTGCACCAGGTCGGCGACCGGGCTCGGATCGAAACCGAAGCGCTGTTCTGCGATGGTCGCGATGAAGCTGGTACAGGACTTGAAATCAGGATCGTAGAACTTGCGATTGCTTTGGTCCTGCTCGAAGTGAGCGGCGTCCTCGGGAGTGAGGAACGCGCTCTGATGATGATCGAACCACCAAGTGATCCTGCGGGAACTGGAGTACTTGAAGTCCACGATGGCGTTTTCGTCGCCGTCGAACTGCTTTTCGTCGAACAACGCCCCGGCACGGTGCAGCAGGCCGGAAAAAACGAAGGTGACGTCGCTACTAATCCGCTCCCGGTAAAAGCGGGAGAAGAGGGCGGCGGACGATGCCCCGTCGAAGCACTTGTCGTGATAAAAGACCCGAACTTTCAATCGTTCCCTTCACCGGTCCTGCCTCCCACGCCAGTTGCGGCGACGCGAGGATGCGAACCAAAAGCTAATAGGAATGACATCCCGAAGGAGATCTGTCAAGGGAAGAACTGGACCGGCCTCCGGCACGAGGCGGCGGAGGCCGGCAATTCGCGAAGGGCGGCGGCGAAGTTTTCGCCGGACGCCTAACTAGACTGCGTTGGCCTGCTTCTCAGCCAGGTCGCCGATGACGGGCACCTTGTACATCAGCCCCTGATTGGCCTTGATCAAGAGAATGATCCAGAGAATGAACGCCCCCAACCATATAAGCATATGTAGAGGGAAGGTGATAAAGATCAATCCCGGAACGAAGCCAAGGATGGTCAGGCCGATCCAGATAGCAATCAGGCCCACGTGCAGGAAAATATTCTGGAAAGCATGGAAGCGCACAAAGCGACTCTTGTTGTAGGGCTCCATCACCAGGAAGATGATCGCCGGAATGATCGTGATGTAGGCCAACATACCGACGACGTTGTCCTGCATTCCGCCGGTTGTGCCCTGGGCAGCTGCCGCCGGCGCTGCGGTGCGACTACTACAGGCCGGACACATGGTCGTGCCGTCCGCGATCTGCGTTCCACACCCGCTGCAAAAAGCCATTGACGTTCCCTCCCGTGATTGTGCAACTCGGCCCTTCGGACATAGTCTGTCCGGCCCTACCTGAACCCCGCGAAAGTTATCAGAATCAGCCTTCCAAGGCAAACAGAATCACAAACCCCGGGATTCAACCTGTCACGGTCCTGCGATCGAACCTGCAGAGCCTTCGCTATCAATACGATCCCGCTGATTAGGGGAAACCCACCGGGGGCTAAGGAACCGGGTCGGCGGTGCCGAGAGGAACACTCTTGCGGCAGCGCCAGAGGCGGGCCGCACTCATGGCCAGCCCCTTTCGCATGCCATAGCGTTGCACGCTTTCGATGGAGTAACGCGAGCAGGTGGGACGGTAGCGACACAGAACGTACCGGGCCAACAGGGGGCTGCCCACGCTCTGATAGCCGCGAACCACCGCGATGTAGACCCGGGGCGTGAGCTGACGATCCGGAGACTGAAAGCTGTCAGCCCAGGCGACTGCGGCCAGCAGGGCCAGAATCGCCAGATAGGTTCCGGGGTACTTCAGGAATTTCCGCAGTGGGGGCATTTTGCGCTCACTTGCAGCCGCTTGTTTCCGCACTGGGGGCACGGCACCAGATTGCCCTGCGGGCGGGTGAACAAGTAGATGATCAGACCGATGATGCCGGTCAGCATGACGAGGATCATCCACACCACGGCGTTGTCCATGCCCCGGCTTTTGGCGTCGCGCGCGACCCAGATAAGCAGCGCAATGTTCAGCGCGATGATGCCAACCATGATCAAGCCGAAGAAGCCGAGGCAGCCGCAGGCGACAAAGGGGCTGGCATCGTCATTGCGCTGCAACAGCAGGAAGCTGGCGGGCTGCGCCACGGCGAAGGCGTTTGCGACTACCGACACCAGGACGGAGTGCATGTGTCAGTCTCCTGCGAGAGAAGTGCGAGTGCGGCGGACATTATCAAAAAAGTTTTGTGGACGCAACTTATTGTCATCCTGAGCCGCACGGTGACCGCTCTGATTTTGTTTGATTTAGGCGCGACCGCCCACGCTGGTGCTCGAGAGACGCGCGGCGCCCGGCGCTCCATTTGCGAACCCTGGACGGGATCTTCTGTTCGAAACTTTCACCGCTTCTCAGCTCGTGGTGGCACGAGCGTGGACGGTCGCGCCTACATTGAAACGCGTTTGTCTTAGGTCGTGACACACCATAGAATCAGAAGCTCACTATGGCGACGACCACGACTTCCGTTTCCACTTCCAGCAAGCCTTTCGGCAGCGGGCGGGCCTTTGCGTTCCTTGTAATCGGTGTTCTGCTGGTGGTCCTGGGAGCGCTGGTCTGGGCCTACTCCATCGCGCGCTCTGCCCTGCCTCAGTTGGACGGTAGTTTGAAGGTCTCTGGTCTGTCCGCCAAAGTCACCGTGATTCGGGATGAGCACGGCGTGCCCACGATTGAGGCCACGAATCTCGACGATCTCTTCTTTGCGCAGGGATTTGTGACTGCGCAAGACCGCTTGTGGCAGATGGACATAATGCGGCGCTTCGCCGCCGGCGAAATTTCCGAGATTCTGGGGGACGAGTTTCTTCCGCACGACCGGGAGCAGAGGATCCTGGGGCTCAGAGTAGCGGCCCGCAAGGCAATTGAAGTTTCCTCGGGGCAAACTCGCGCTCATTTCGAGGCCTATGCACGGGGCGTGAACGCCTACATCGAACTACATCGCGACCGGCTGCCGATCGAGTTTCGCATCTTGAAATATTCTCCGCGTCGCTGGACGCCGGAGGACTCGACGTTAATCGCGTCCCAGATGGTGAAGGATCTGAACCACTATCCCTATCGCGACGCGCTCGACCGCGAGAAGATACTGGCCAAGCTTGGGCCGGAGATGACGTCCGATTTGTATGTGAATATGTCCTGGCACGACCGGCCGCCGACGGCCACACGTCCGAGCCTGGAGAAGAAACTCGATCGGGACATTGACGAGGAAAATCCTCCACGGCACCCGCCGGTTAGTTCCGTGGCGCGCGAGGAAACCGGGGTCGCGTTTCAGAATCTTGCCAGCGGGCCGGAATCGGATGCAGACGCACGCATGGTGATCGGCTCGAACAACTGGGTGGTTTCGGGCGCGCACACGATTTCGGGCAAGCCGCTGCTCTCGAACGACATGCACCTCGGGCACCAGATGCCGAACCTGTGGTATGAGGCCCATCTTCGCTGTAGCAATTTGGACGCCGCCGGCGTCACTTTGCCTGGACTGCCTTACGTGATTGTGGGACACAACCAACGCATCGCCTGGGGCTTCACCAATGTCGGCCCTACCGTCGAAGACGTTTACGTCGAGACTTTCAACCCCGCGGGTGAGTATCTGACGCCCGAGGGATGGAAGACTCCCGAGCACCGGAGTGAAGTCATCCACGTGAAGGGCAAGGCTGATGTGGTGGTAGATGTGGCGCTCACTCGCCATGGGCCGATCATCACCGAGATAGTCCCGGGTGAGACTCGCAAGCTGGCGCTACGCTGGACGCTCTACGACGGCACGCACGATCCCTTCTTCGAAGTGGATTCGGCGCAGAACTGGGAACAGTTCCGCACCGCTTTCTCGGCGTTTGACGCGCCCGGCCAGAACGTCGTGTTCGCCGACGTGGATGGCAACATCGGTTACCAGGCCACGGGAAAGATCCCGCTTCGTGCATCTGGCGATGGCAGCCTTCCCGAAAACGGCAGCGACAATGCGCATGAATGGACGGGATACATTCCGTTCGACAAGCTGCCCAGTGTTTACAATCCCGCCTCGGGCATCATCGCAACCGCCAATGGGCGCATCACGCCGGACGGCTATCCGTACTCGATCAGCACCGGTTGGGAAGCTCCCTGGCGGACCGCCAGAATTTATCGCGTACTGGAATCGGGCAAGAAATTTTCGCCGGCTGACATGCTGGCGCTACAGACGGATATCTACTCCGACGCCGATCGCTTCTTTGCGGAGCGGTTCGTGTACAGCGTGGACCACGCCAAAAAGGCTCCTTTGCGAGCCCAGCTGGCTGCCGACATCCTGCGGGGGTGGGATGGCCGAATGACGGCCGATTCGGCCGCGCCCATAATCGCGTATCGCGCCCGAACCGAGCTTACCCGCCTGCTAGTCGAACCCAAGCTGGGCGCCGCACCCGCGGACCCCAAACAGGTTGAAGCTAGGTTGAATTGGAAGAGTTATTCCTGGGGAATGGGATCGGTGTGGCTCGAGAATATCGTGCACCACCAGCCTGCGCGCTGGCTACCAGAAGGATACGGCGGCTACGACGACCTGTTGGCGGCAGCGGTTGAATCCGCGGTCAGCGCGCCCGATGCTTCTCAGGACCTGGCTTCGTGGAGGTGGGGAGTATTTCGTCCGGTCGAAATCCAGCATCCGATTTTGGGCAGGGTGCCGATCTTGCAGCGCTGGACCGGACCCGGGATCCAGCCGCAGTCGGGCAGCGGTTATACGGTGAAGGCGGTGTCGCGCAGCCACGGACCGTCGGAGCGTTTGACGGTGGACTTGTCCGACCTGGACCAGACCACGTTGAACCTGGTGACGGGGCAGGCGGGGAATTTCCTCAGTCCGTATTACATGGACCAGTGGAAGGCGTGGTATGAGGGGTATACGTTCAAGCTTCCTTATTCCGAGAAGGCGGTCGCGGCGGCAAAGCGGCATGAGTTAGTGATGGAGGGCTTTTAGCTCTCAGCTTTTCAGCTCTCAGTCCCAATGTGGATTTCGAACATACCGTCACCTTCACCGGTAACGGGTATCGGCGCCATCTGCGCAAAAGCAACCCCACTGCTTCGTCATTCCGAAGCCAGGTCTATCGGCGAGGAATCTGCTTGGTGCCAGCAGCGAAGCAGCGGATTCCTCGCGCGACAATGCCGCGCTTCGGAATGACAATTCTTTGGGGATGTTCAAATTACACCACTACGCGGCAACGGCCCTTCAAGCAAACAGCTCTTTCGCCCTCCGGCTATTTGGCCTATTTGTGCTGTACAGCCACTTCGCTGCTAGTGGTGAATTTGGCTGACAGCTGGCGGCTGAGAGCTCAGAGCTAATGGCTAGGAGCTAGTAGTCAAAAGCTTTCCTTCAATCCACCTGCAGCACATCTACGGCTTGGCCGATGATGTCGACCTGTGTTTTTTGGAGCTTGTCGGTGCTCGTGTCGTAGATGTATAGCTGGCCGTTTTGAACCACGTAAACTACGTTGCGGCGGGTGATGGGTTGAATTCCGGTGACGTCGCCATTTAAGGGTGGGACGACTACTGTTGTCTTATTCGCGTCCAGGATGGACAAGCAGCCTCGAACTTCACCCGGCGTGCTGCCGCTGGCGGGAGTCTTGATGTTGGTACAGGTACGGGCGCCAATGAACAGTTGGTTGTTTGTTCCCATCTGCATCAAGGTGTGAGAACCGTCGGTGATGATCGCGGTGGCTGAGATGGTCAGCGTGCCCAGATCGACTGCGGAAACTTCTCCGCAGGTGGTGGCCAGGGTCGAGGTTGTTGATCCCGTGCAGGTGTTGGCTCCCGGCTTTGTACCAGCCACGTAGAGGATGTTTCCTGCGAGCAGACCGACTGTTCCGGCGTCCACTGGAATCGTCGGCCCAGGCAGGTTGCTGTTGATGTCTAAAAGCGTGACGCTGGCCGTCGTTCCCCCACACTCCGGACCGCAGTTCAATATGTAAGCGGTCGAGTCATCGCTGCTGAAAACTGCCCAAACCGGATGATCGAAGAGAGAGCTTTGAATATCCAGGCGAGGGTCGGTGCTGGTGCCCACTGAGCTGGGGGTCAGGACTGTCACCGTATCCGGGCGGTTGCCCAGTACAAGTACGCGGTTGCCATTATGGCTTTGCGCCAGGTAACGAGCGCCCGGGATCGGAAGGGTGGCGATAATGGTGTTACCGGACAGATTCAGCACGTTGACCACGCCCGGAGATTGCCCGCTTACGGTCGCGATGGGAATCGCTGCAAAGCCTGTGGCATTGTCTGGCGCCACTACCACACTTTCGGTAAAGCCAGGAAGGGTGAGGGTCTCCGCGTTCCCGGCGGAGTCTTGGGCGACGCTTTGGGAGGTATTGTTGACCGCAGTGACGGCGTTGTTTGAGGCACTGAAAACGAGCGTCTTCTTTTTGTTAGGAAACAGCACCATCATGCCCGGAGTGGGGCTGGTCGCTCCTATGGAAACTACGCTTGGGGAGATCAGGTCGAGCTGCCCGTCTACGACATTCAAGACCGGCACCGAGCCCGCGCCGGCAGAAAACAAGGGATTGGAAACGAAAACGTGCACCTTGATCGTGGCGGGGTTTGCCTGCGGCGGCAACCCAAGGGTGTTGTTGAAGTTATTGTTGTTCCCGCAGGAGACCAGAATGGCACTGGCCGCGACCAGAAGCAGAATGGAAAGTGCGGATTGCCTCAAACGCGGAGCTCCCAAAAACATGAGGAATGGAGAGTTAGATGCAAGAAACCGGATTATAGCAGAGCCCGTCCATCGCGGTGCTCAGGTCGCCCACTGGGCCCGGACGGTCCGAGCATTCCCGGGATGATGCAAAACTGTTCTTGATCTTGTATTCTCAGGAAGATGGCTGCCGATTTCCTAACTCGCTTGAAACAGTCTCCCGTTTTGTGCGATGGGGCGACTGGGACCCTGCTTTATGCCAAGGGAATTTTCATCAATCGTTGTTATGACGAGCTGAACGTCTCGAAACCTGACCTGATTCGCGAGCTCCATCACGAGTATATGCAGGCGGGTGCGGAGATCATTGAAACCAATACTTTCGGTGGGAATTCCTTCCGCCTGGCGCGCCATAGCATGGAAAACCGGGTTCGGGAAATCAACCTCGCCGGGGTCACTCTGGCAAAGGAAGCGGCCAAGAGCTTCGACGTTTGGGTGGCGGGGTCGGTGGGCCCGCTGGGTGTACGCATTGAACCCCTGGGCAAAACCTCGTTCGAGGAGGCTCGCGCTGCTTTCCGCGCACAGATTGCTGCCCTAGTCGAGGGCGGCGTTGACCTGTTGATGCTGGAAACCTTCGGCTACGTCGAGGAACTGCACCAGGCGATTTTGGCGGCGCGGGACGTGAATCCCAAGATTCCGGTGGTGGCGCATGTCACCATCGATGAAGACGGAAATTGCCTCGACGGCTCGACTCCGGAGAGTTTTACACCGCGGATCGAAAGCTGGGGCGTCGATGTGATCGGCTGCAATTGCAGCGTGGGCCCGGTAGCGATGCTGGATGTGATCGAACGCGTCCGCGGGCTCACTTCCCTGCCTTTGGCAGCCCAGCCTAATGCCGGTATGCCGCGTTCGGTAGAGGGCCGCAACATCTACCTGTGCTCGCCCGAGTACATGGCGAGTTATGCGCGCAAGTTCGTGGCTGCGGGAGTGCGCCTGGTGGGTGGATGCTGCGGGACGACGCCTGAACACATCCGGGTCATGAAGTCGGCGTTACGGGTGGGTGAAGCCAGAGCCAAAGCTACTCCTGCAAAAACCCAGAACGAAGCCGCGGTCAACGCCGCGCCGGCAGTTCCTATGGGAAAGCGGTCCAAGCTAGGTGCGAAGATTGCCGCCGGCGAATTTCTGACTATGGTGGAAATTGTTCCCCCGAAGGGAACCGATATCCACAAGGAAGTTGAAGGGGCACGTTTTCTGAAATCGGTAGGCGTGGATGCCATCAATATTCCGGACAGCCCGAGGGCTTCGGCGCGGATGAGCAACCAGGCCCTGTCCCTGCTGGTGCAGCAGGAGGTCGGCATTGAAGCGATCCTGCACTATACCTGCCGCGACCGCAATGTGCTGAGCATGCAGTCGGATCTGCTCGGCGCGGCAGCGCTCGGCATTCATAACCTGATCTGCATCACCGGCGACCCGCCGAAGATGGGCAACTATCCCGACGCCACCGCGGTGTTTGACGTGGACGCGATCGGCCTGGTCAACATTGTGCACAATCTGAACCGGGGGCTGGACATTGGTGGCAATCCGCTGGGTACAGGCACCTCGTTCGTAATCGGTGTGGGCGCCAACCCGGGCCTGCCCAATATCGACGAAGAGATCAAACGCTTCGAATATAAAGTCGAGGCAGGAGCTGAGTGCGCAGTCACGCAGCCGGTATTCGATCTCAAGCTGCTGGAAATTTTCCTGCGCCGCATTGAGCACTGCAAGATACCTGTGATCGCGGGAATCTGGCCGCTGGTCAGCGTGCGCAACGCCGAATTCATGAAGAACGAACTGCGAGTGTCGGTACCGGACTCGATCCTGGAGCGCATGGCCGGGGCGAAGACTCCTGAGGCTGCTCGCGAGGAAGGGATCGCCATCGCCCGCGAAATGTTGATCGCGGTGCGGGACATGGTGCAAGGGGCGCAGATCAGCGCGCCTTCGGGAAGATATTCGGCGGCGGCCGACGTGCTTGAGGCTTTGGGGACTTCGCCGCGGACCACAGCGTGAGATTAGAATTGTTGCAGGAGTGCTTCCTTGGCTAAATTTGAAGAGTGCCTCCAGCGTCTGGAAAAGATTGTGCACGAGCTGGAGAAAGGCGAAGTGCCTCTGGAGAAATCCCTGACGCTGTTTGAGGAAGGGATGCAACTTTCCGCGGCTTGCCGCAAGGAATTGGAAGAAGCTGAAGGCAAAGTTGAGATCCTGCTGAAACAGAACGGAAAACTCCAGACCGAGGCCTTCGAGCCCGATAAGGCCTCGCGCAAACTGTCATCCTGAGCGGGGTAACGGCTTCGCGACGCGAAGCCGTTGCGGAGTCGAAGGACCCCTATAAGTTGCACGTAAGATACCGGCGAGGGTGACTCCTGGGGCGCAAAACGCTCCCACCGGCGGCCACCGTTGCCCTCTAGGGGTCTTTCGCCGCGTCCGCCTCTTCGCAAACGAAGAGGCGCCCCCTGCTCAGGATGACAATGTGTTTCCTCGTGTTGTGTAGTGGATGACTCTGCGAAGACCCTTGTTATACTCAGCCGCATGCTCAACCAGACTCTGGAGCAGGGCCAGGCACTAACTGACGCTGCCTTGGAGCGTCTGCTGCCAGCGGCCACGCAGCGCCCGGCTTCGATCCACCAGGCCATGCGTCACAGCGTATTCGCCGGCGGCAAGCGTCTTCGCCCCATTCTCTGCATGGAGGCCGGACACATGGTCTCCGGTTCCCTGCCCTCGGGCATTGAGGAGCTGGGCGCGGCGCTCGAAATGCTGCACACTTATTCCCTGATCCACGACGATCTGCCCGCGCTCGACAACGATGATCTGCGCAGGGGCCGGCCCACCTGCCACAAGGTGTATGGCGAAGCCATCGCAATCCTGGCAGGAGATGCTCTGCAGACCCAGGCTTACGAGGTACTGTCGCGGCTCCGCTGCCCTGCTGAATCGCGGGTGCGCATTATTGAAGAAATCGCGCACGGAACGGGTACCATCGACGGCATGATTGGCGGACAGGTTGTCGACCTTGAAGCTGAGCACACTAAACCCGATCTCGCGATGCTGGAGTACATCCACCGATCGAAGACCGCGGCCCTGATCGGCGCGAGCGTGGTCAGCGGTGGGCTGTATGCCGGAGCCAATGATGCGGCAGTCGGCAAGCTGCAATCGTTTGGACTGTCCATCGGCTTGGCGTTTCAGATTGTGGACGATGTTCTGGATGTGACCCAGACCTCCGAACAATTGGGGAAGACCGCGGGGAAAGACACGGCGGCGGAAAAGGCAACTTATCCGGCGTTGTTTGGGGTTGACGAATCGCTGAAGAAGGCTGGGGTATTAGTCGACTCAGCTCTTGCCTCACTGGACAGCTTCGGTACACGGGCGGATGTGCTTAAACATCTGGCTCGGTTTCTGGTGGAACGGAAGAAGTGATGATGCTGTAGAGGACGGGCGTCCCGCCCGTCCTGCGCGGGCGAGTCGCCCGCGACCACACTGACCATCTGAATTACTGAAGTCACGGCTAGCCGGGGGCCTGTACGGGTAAAATCTTTTTACGGCGATGGAGTTCGCCACAACCGCCCCCTGGGGCTGATGACTCCTACCAATCTACCAAGGAGAACTCCATCGTGCGCGACATCCTCACCATATCCCTGGGGGCAATCGTCGGAGCCAACGCCCGTTATTTCCTGAGCCGTTACGCTGCGAAAATCATGGGGCCGGTGTTTCCTTACGGAACGCTGGTGATCAATGTCACTGGCAGCCTGATTGTCGGCTTCTTCATGATCTGGGCGACGGAGCGGGTGTTAATTGATCCGCGCTGGCGCCTGCTGGTGGTTGTCGGCTTCTGTGGCGCCTTTACGACCTTTTCCAGCTATGCCTTCGAGACCATGGCTTACTTCGAGCAAGGACAATGGCTGCTGATGTTCACCAACTTCTTTAGCAACAATTTCCTGTGCCTGGCCGGGGCGTTGGCAGGAATGGCGCTGGCGAGGGTACTGTAAAATGGCGAATGGCATGGCCGTCCAAGTCACGATTTACCTGAACGAGTCCGACCAGTGGCATCATCGTCCGTTGCATGCGGAAATCCTCAACTATCTGCGCCAGGAGAACGTCTATGCGGCGACGGCGCTGCATGCCGTTTCCGGATTTCTTGGACGTCAGCAGGTGAAGACCAGCCATCTGGTGGATGCCGGGGGCCAGTTGCCCGTGATCATCATCTTTGTGGACAGAGATGAGCACGTCGGCCGTGTTCTGCCAAAATTGAAAGAGATGGCAGCCCATCGCCTGATCGTGCGGGAGAACGTCGTGCTGGAGCAGGGGAACATCGACTGATCCCAGCTCATCCCAACGTGCGCACAGCCAGGCCGGCGACAATCCCTGACAGGACTACCACGCTGTAGGTCGCGCCCGCAATTTTCCAGGAGATCGTCTTTCCCACCACCGCCAGCGAGTAGACACTAATAATCCCCAGCGTACACAGGATCGCGGCGACATACGGAACAGGCACGCCCTTCGCCATGAGGATATAGGCGATGGCCACATCGAACGCCATCGGCACTGGCAGAAAAGCCGAGACCAGAGCAACTGCAACGATCCCGATCACGGGGACGCTCCCAGACAGGACTTGTTGGGGCAGCAGTTCAACGGCGAAGGCCCCGAGCACAGCCGCCAGAATCATCAGCGGGAACGCGACGCGAAAGATGGTCCAGAAACTTTTCACGTAAGACCGCGCGGTGTTGGCCAGGGCTTGCCCCCAGGTCTCGCTCGGAGGAATCTCCACGGCGAAATTGAATGGCGCCTCAGACTCCACTTGGCGGCCGGAGATGAACGGAACAAAGACCAGAATCAGGAAAAGGACCGTGGCCAGCTTGAGCAACGCAATAGGCAATGGGAACAATGCGAAAGTCATAGCCAGCACAACTAGGTTGAGGGCGGGCGAGGCGAACATGGCGGCCAGCACGGATTCCATGCCCATCCCGGAAGCGTAAAGTCCTCGGGCAATCGGAGCGATGCAATTGCTGCAGACCCCCAACGGCACTCCGGCTGCGGCACCGATCAGAGTGTTCAGATAGCGAGATTTCGTCCGCCGACGCCTGAGCGTGGAGAGAAAGGCCAGCGCGGCCGGGCCGAACAGAAATGAGAATGTCATACCGACGCGGTTGGCGTCGAGCCAGTTGATGGTCGTCCGCCAGACTCGAGTGAGGTAGGGCATCGAACGGTCCACCGGATACACCGCGCCAAAGGTGAGAGCCCCGACCGCCTTGACCTGGGTTCCCGCGTGGTACCTCTTCATCAGTGCTGGATAGCGGGAATCCACCCAGAAGACCGCGGCAATCGCCACCATGAGGATGATTGTGAGCGTACGGCTGCGCCAGGTGCCGGAGACAACCAACGGTGTCCCCAGGTTCAGAGCAGAAGTTTGCACGGCCATGGAAATCCTCCCGGTTGCGGTCTGATTGGCGGACAACCCTCAGAGTGTGCCGGAATGTACCCGAGGAAGGCCTGGGCGAGAAATAGTCTGAAAATACTAGCGCCGGATTTTTGGGCCAGTGGCAAGGGCCACGGCGCCGGTTGCTATCCGCTCCGCCGTATCTGTATCCTTTCCCGACTGACATGCTGGCGTCCCCACTCGATATCCTGGCCCTGGCCGCTCACCGCGACGATGTAGAGCAGACCTGTGGCGGTACGCTGCTCAAGATGGCGCAGCGCGGACATCGCACCGGAATCCTCGACCTAACCCAGGGTGAGATGGGGACGCGAGGCAGCGCCGAAGATCGCGCCCGCGAGGCCGCGGAAGCGGCAAACATATTGTGCACTTCGTGGCGACAGGCACTCGACATTCCCGACGGACGTGTCGAGAACACGTGGGAAAACCGGCTTAAAGTTGTGCGCGTGCTGCGGGAGCAGAGGCCGCGAGTGGTGATCCTGCCTTACTGGAAGGGGCGGCATCCAGACCACTACACAGCGTCGGTGCTGGGATATGAAGCCTGCTTTTTGGCGGGACTGGGCAAGCTAGATGTTGATGTTGCTCTTAGTGTGGCCGCGGGCGACTCGCCCGCCACTGTTGCCTCGCTCAGAGCGGGACGGCCTCAGGATGTCGGCCCAACCGACCTGCTGCCTCATCGCCCGTTCAAGATCATTTACGCCACGCTCTACTACGATGTGCGGCCTACGTTTGTCGTCGATATCACCGAGCAGTTCGAATCTCGGGTTGAGGCGCTGATGGCGTACAGGACACAGTTCAGTGATCAGGAAGCTGGCAAGGGAATCTTCCCTGCCCGGGACGAGATTCGTTCTCGGATTGAGTCTATGGCGCGCTTTTACGGCACCTTGGGCGGGGTGACCTACGCCGAACCATTTATTCAGAAGGAAGTAGGATTAGTGGACGACCTGACCTTAATTCCAGTGAAGTCAATTTAGAGGGCTCTTCGGACCCATTCCTGCTGACAAAATAAATCGCAAGACAAGAACCGGTTTTAAGTTCGGAGTTCCCGATTCTCAGTTATTTTTTGATCGCCACCGCGACGCCGTCGCGGATGGGCAGGATCGTCGTGAAAAAGTCGGTTGAGCTGTAGAGTAGCCGGTTGAATTCCAGGATCGCTTTGGTTGAGGCCTCTGACGGGTTGTCGTGCGCCACCTTCCCGCTCCATAAGACATTGTCAGTAACGAAGAGGCCGCCTTGACGAAGGCGCGGCAGGGTCAACTTGAAGACGCGTGGATAGTCTTCTTTGTCGACATCGTTGAAGATGATGTCGAACTGTTGTTTCTCTTCGGAGAGCAGTTCGAGGGCGTCGCCGGTCTTGAGGGTGATCTGTTTGGAAACTCCGGCGCGGTCGAAATAGCGGCGGGCTTCCTCGGCTTTCTTGCGGTCGCCGTCGGTGTAGATCACGCGGCCACCTTCGCCCACGGCGCGGGCCCACCAGATAGTGGAATAACCGACCGCCGAGCCGAGTTCGAACACATTCCTGGCGTTGATCATCAAGGCCAGTTGATACAAGATGCGGCCCACGGCGGGTCCGACGATTGGGATTTTGCGTTTTGCAGCCTCGGATTCTATCTCGGTCAGCACCTCGTCGCGGGCAGGAAGCAATGAGTAAAGATAATCTTCGACGGCGCCGACGGTAATTCCGCCCATGCGCCAGGCAGCGTTGGTCGCTTTCTGTGATGGCAAGTGATCTCCTTAAGTCAGCGTTACACCCGGAGTCATCTCTAGCACCTCGACGCTCGGCACCAGTGTTTGCAAGTCAACGGGCTTGCCCGTTAACACCGGAAAAGTTCCGAAGTGCATGGGGACTACCGTCTTCGGCTTGAGAAGATTGCAGGCGTAGGCGGCTTCGCGCGGCGACATAGTGTAGTGGTCGCCAATAGGAATCATGGCAATCTGCGGCGCGTACAGGTCGCGAATGATGGCCATGTCGCTGAACACGTTGGTGTCGCCTGCGTGATAAATCTTTACGCCGTTGGAAAACTCGATTACGAAGCCGCAGGCTTCGCCGCCGTACACGATCTGGTCGCCATCGGTGATACCGCAGGAGTGGTCGGCGTGCACCATAGTGACCTTGATGTCGCCGACGGTCTGGGTGCCACCCTTGTTCATTTCCGAAACCTGCTTCACCCCCTTCTTTCCGAGCCAATGTGCAAGCTCGGGGATGGCCACCACCACGGGATTGTACTTCTTCGCGATTTCGACTGCATCGCCGATGTGGTCAAAGTGGCCGTGGGTGCAGAGCAGGACATCCACTTTCTTGACGTTCTTTTCCGTGTCCGGGCACTTGGGATTGCCCATGACCCAGGGATCCACGATGATGGTCTTGCCGGCCGGAGTCTCGATGCGAAAGGTAGCGTGGCCCAGCCAGGTGAGTTTGATTCCGTTCAGGTTCATGGTTCGCGGCATTCTGTCGCTGCGAGCAGCTGTTGGCAATTAGCAACTGGCATTTGCAGGTTCCGAATGCGTGACGGTATTTGCCAATTGTCAAATGCCAATTGCCAACGCCTTTAGTTTAATATGAATCGCCATGGCTGAGCTAAGGGTCCTCATCACGCGTGCGCAGATCGCCCAACGTGTTGCTGAAATGGGCGCCGAAATCAATCGCGACTATGCCGGTCAATCCGTGATTCTTTTAGGCGTGCTCAAGGGTGCAGCCATCTTCCTTAGTGATTTGTCCCGCCAGTTGACGATTGATGCCACCTTCGATTTCATTGGCGTTTCCAGTTATGGCAATCGACCCAGCCCCGCCCAGGAGCTGAAATCGGGATGGGACTCGACCGGCGAGGTGCGGCTGACCAAAGACATGGACCAGTCCATGATCGGGAAGAATGTGGTCCTGGTGGAAGATATTCTCGACACCGGACTCACGCTGACCTATCTGAAGAAGATGCTCATGGCACGCCAGCCAAAGTCTCTCAAGATCGCCGCGCTTCTGGATAAGCCGTCTCGCAGAAAACAACCGATCACTGCCGACTATGTCGGGTTCAGCATTCCCGACGAATTCGTAGTCGGCTACGGCCTGGATTACGCTGAGAAATACCGTAATCTTCCCGACATTTGCGTCGTGCCACGGGAAGCATAAATATGGGCCCGAGGGTCCTCGCTCGTGTGAAGGCCAAGACAGGCCACCTGCGAGTCGCTGCCGCACGAGCGAGGATGCTCGCGCCTACATTTTGACAACACCCGTTCTCAATCGAGTGGCTGTTATCATTGACGCTCTTGAAAAAACGAAACTTGTGGAAACCGCTTTGACTCAATCCGATCAGTTAAAAGTCGAGCCTCTGCTGCTCGAGGTGGCGGACGTCGTCAACACCACCCTCGACCTAGACACCACCCTGCGCCGCGTGGCTGAACTGGTACGAAAAGTCATTGACTACGAAATCTTCGCCATCCTGCTGGTAAATGAAAAAGCACAGGACCTGCGAATCCGCTTTCAGGTGGGATATGCGCGCGAGGTTGCCGAGCGGGTAAAGATCAAGATTGGCGAAGGCGTTACCGGACTGGCAGCAAGACTGGGTGAGGCCATTCTGGTCGATGACGTGTCGAAGCATCCCGAGTACATTTCGGCCGCGCCCGACGTGCGCTCAGAGCTGGCGATTCCACTGATCGTAAAAAACAAGGTCATCGGCGTACTGAATCTGGAAACCCATGAAGCCGGACGATTCACCGATGAGCACAAGCGCCTCCTGACCCTGATCGCCTCGCGCATGGCGGTGGGAATCGAGAATGCCCGGCTGCACACCCGGACCACCAAACAGGCGCGGACACTGGTTTTACTGAACGAGATCGCGCGCGAGCTCACTTCCATTCTGAACGTGGACGAATTGCTCAAGCGTATTGCCGAACTGCTGAGCCGCCTGATCGACTACCAGATGTTCAGCATCCTGATGGTTGAAGCGGCGGGAGAGAAGCTGCAGCACCGGTTCTCTTTGCGTTTTCAGGAGAACATCCAACTGAAGCACGATGTGCCTCTGGGCGATGGCCTGGTGGGGTATGCGGCGCGTCACCGCCAGACGGTGCTCGTGCCTGACGTCAGCAAGGATCCGCGGTATATCCTGCTGAATCCTGAGACCCGTTCCGAGCTGGCGGTGCCGCTGATCTACAAAGACAAAGTCATCGGCGTGCTCGACCTGGAGCACACCAAGCGCGGTTTTTTTACCGACGACCATCAACGGACGGTGACCACGCTGGCGGCCCAAGTTGCCATCGCGCTTGAGAATGCCAGGCTGTACGAGGAGATCGCCCGCCAGGAGAAGCGCCTGGAACGCGATCTTTCGCTCGCGCGCGAATTGCAATTTCGCCTGTTGCCGCACTCCTTGCCCAAACTGCCGCACCTGGAAGTCGCCGCCAAGTTTGCGCCCGCTCGCGCGATCGGCGGCGACCTGTACGACTTTGTCAATTACTCCCTCGACCAGATGGGAATGGTCATTGGAGATGTCAGCGGCAAAGGCGCTCCGGCTGCGATCTACGCGGCGCTGGTCAGCGGCATTCTGCGGTCGCACGCTCCCATCGAGCCGGGCCCGGCCGAGATGTTGCGCGCGGTCAATTTTTCCCTGGGTGAGCGCCGCATCGAGGGCCAGTTCGTCTCGCTGATTTATGCGGTGTGGGACGATCGCAACCGCTCCTTGAAGATAGCCAACTCGGGCCTCCCCCGTCCGTTGTACTGCCATGACGGAAAGATAGAGGTCATCGAAGCCACCGGGCTGCCTCTTGGTCTGTTTGATGATGCCGAGTACGATGAGTTCACTTTCAAGGCCAAGCCCGGCGACATGTTCGTGTTTTTCAGCGATGGCATTATGGACGCGCGCAACAAGGCCGGCGATATGTTTGGACGCCACCGGACAGAAGCCATCATCGCAGGTTGCGTCAACGTCTCGGCTGATTGCGTGGTGAAGTCGCTGTTCAAAGCCGTGACTGAGCATGCCGCGGGAGAGGAAGCCTTCGACGATGAAACCGTGGTTGCCATCCGAGTGAAAGGCGAACCCAAGCGCAAGTGAGCCCCACTTCAAACCGGAGCGCGGGCCGCCCCCCGGCCTTTTCTTATCGTGAACTGCGAAAGGGATTTCTTCGCCGCCGTCCGGTTGGATCCGCGCTGGAGTGCGACGAGGTCCCGGTGGAACGCCTGGCGGAGCGTTACGGAACTCCGTTATACATTTATTCCGCCTCGGCGATCCGCGAACGCATGGCGAGCTTCGAGCACGCCTTCCGCAAAGTTCCCCACACCGTCTGCTATTCGGTCAAGGCAAATTCCAGCCTGGGGATACTCCGGCTGCTGGCAGGATTGGGATGCGGCTTCGATGTGGTCTCAGGCGGAGAACTGGAACGTGTCTTGCGGGTGGACCGGCGGGCCGCGAAGAGAGTTGTGTTCTCCGGAGTGGGCAAAACACCCGAGGAGATGCAGGCCGCGCTCAAAGCCGGGGTGATGCTGTTCAATGTAGAAAGCGAAGCCGAGCTTTGGCGGCTGGCCGAGTGTGCGGCACGCACCCGGGAGAAGGCGCGGATCGCATTGCGCGTGAACCCCGACGTTCCCGCCAACACCCATCCTTATATTTCGACCGGCCTGCAGCAGCACAAGTTCGGAATCCCGATCAGCAAAGCCAGGAAGTTGTATGCCCAGGCTTCCGGGACAAAATACCTCCGCATCGCGGGCGTGAGCGTACACATCGGCTCCCAGATCACCGACGTTCAGCCATTCGCGCTGACCATGGAACGCGTAGCCCAATTGGTGCGGCTGCTGCAAGCCGATGGACATCGCATCGGATACGTGGATGCAGGTGGCGGGCTCGGCATCGATTACGAAGACCCATCGCCTCAGGGATTCGCGGGACAGGCCGTCGAATATGCGGCGGCTCTGCTGCGTCCGCTGCGCGGACTAAAAGTGCATCTCCTACTTGAGCCGGGCCGCTCTATCGTTGGGCCGGCAGGGGCACTGCTCACTCGAGTGTTGTACCGGAAGACGAACGGTCCCAAACAGTTTCTGGTAGTCGATGCCGCGATGAATGATCTGGTCCGGCCGTCGCTTTATGACGCCTACCACGAGATTGTTGCGGCACACCTGGATGTGAACTCGGCGCGGCATGAAACGGTGGATGTGGTCGGTCCCATCTGCGAGAGTGGAGATTTTTTTGCTCGCGGCCGGGAGTTGCCCGTAGTCAACGAAGGGGAGCTGCTGGCCATTCTGGATGCCGGCGCGTACGGCATGGTGCTGGCGTCCAACTACAATTCGCGACCGCGGCCAGCGGAGGTGCTGGTAGACGGCAAGTCGGTGAAGGTCATCCGGCGGCGGGAGACGATGGATGATTTGCTGCGGCCTGAGATTTCTTCGCGCTGACCATTTTGATTGCTCTGTTGTCATCCTGACGCTCGCGCCTACATTTAGCGAAACTTTTGCAGGTCTTCCAGTTGGGCGGAACGGCGCGGATCGGGATGTGCGGTGAGGAAGTCCTGCGTCGACTTCAGCTTCAGCACAGCCAGACCCTTCTGATTCCCTTCTTCATACAAACGGGCGAGCAGGGCCAGAGTATCCCAGTAGGTCGGGTCTAAGCTGCTGTGCAGTGCCGTCGCGCGTTGATCCATCACAGCGAGCAGCGCCGTGGCTCTTTCCGGCAGGCTGGCGCGCCGGTAGCAACGAACCTGGAGACTCCATAGTCTCCAATATTTCGCCTGGAGGTCGCGCTGGGCCTGGCGTTTGTAGTCCACGCTGTACCAGTCGAACGGACGGATGCGCTGCAGGCGCCATTCGTCGTCCCGAACGCCCTGCTCGGCGATGGCCGCTATCCGATCGGGGTCGCCGTTCTGCGCCAGGAGACTCTCAGCCTGGTCGATCAGGAGACTCGGGTCGGGTAACCCGGCCGGCCGCTGCCGGACCTCAGATGCAGAGCACAGAGCGAGAAAGCGCTCGCGCTCGGTTTTCTCTTTCGACTCATCATGGAAGATCGTGGAAGCGTAGATCTCCGCCAGCGAACCGTGTGCCGGCGCGAAATCGGGATGGTCTGCGACAATTTCCGTCATTTGTCGAGTTGCGGCCGGAGTATTGCGCCCCATCAGGCTGCGCGCGTACAGGTAGCTGTACATCATGTCATCTGGGTGCTGCATGGAGAGGACTTGGTACTCCTCGGTCAGCTTTCTCAGGTGGCCTTCGATTCCATACTGCTGAACCGCATCCTGATAGCGTTCATTGACCCACAGATCGTCGGGATAGTGCTTGCGCAGAACGACAAGCGGCGCGAGGGCCCGATCGAAATCGGAGGGATTGGACACTGCCACCGTTATCTTTTCAAGCTGGGAGCGGATTTCGGGAGAAGTCCCGCACGGTGCCCTTTGGGCCCACGCTGAGGTCAGGAGAGTGCAGAGAAAGATGGAGCGGATCGCGGAGAGCTGCACGAATTCTCTCCGCGATCCGAGGGACAAATCGACGCTCACGTTACAACGAACGCAGGAAGTTCAACACATCCTGCATCTGTGAGCGGCTGAGCGAATTAAATCTGCGGATCACGTCGGAGGCTTCTGAGCCGCAGCTTTGGCTGACGTTTCCTCCGAAACGGGAGCGTCCGCTTCCGCAATCTGAAGCATGGGCCTGAATCGCCTGCAACAGGTCGGAGGTCCGTCCATCATGCAGGAAAAACAGGCGCTGTCCGAGACCCCAGAGTGGGGCCGTGCGGAACTGGTCCGGACCGGCCGCCCCCTGACTCACGCCATCGGCAAGGCGCGGTCCCATGTGGTGCAGCCCAAAGTCGGAATAAGGGTGATAGGTAACGTTCGACATACCGGTGAACTTTGACATCCCGGTCGTCAGAGTTGCTGTGTGACAAAGCGCACAACCGACGCTATTGAACAGCTTGGCGCCATTGGCTGCCGAGTTCGACATGGCGGCCGGCGTGGGTGGGGCCGAGAGGCGCATGAACGCGGCGAAGTTTACCAGGTCGGAGGACATCTGCTGCGCCGTCCCCGTGATGCTGCCGCTGTCGTCGACCATCTTGGTGACGTCTTCCGGGCTTCCGTTGTATACGCAGCCGGGGACCGCACTGCGTTCGTTGACGAATGCCTCGTTCGACACTCCCTGCTCGACGTTATAGGCTTCGCCGGCGAAGACCATCAACGATTTGTTCTGCGCCTTCCAGCCAAAGCGAGTGACGGTGCCATCATTGCCGCTGGAATTGAGAGCGCCGCTGATACCCAGCTGGGACTTGATCTCGCGATTCGCCGCCAGGTTGGCCAGGAGAGTTGCGTCGGGGGTGGCTTCCACTAGCCCAAGCCCAAAGGTTGGAGTGGGGATTCGGAAAATCACATTACTGGCGGCAAGTTGCTGGGCGAAATTCGGCTGCCTCAGGTCACAACCGGAAGCGTCGGTTCGGCCCCTGATGGTAAACAAGCCATGCACTCCGCCATCGGCCGATCCATCGGGATTGCGCACGAACCGGACTTCCCGCACCGGCCCGGCGCTGGTAATAAATGAAGGGATGTTATTCATGGCACCGTCCAGGCCGGCGAGCTCGACCTGGGGATTCGCGGCCGGACTGCTCCCGCCAATCACCGGGAAAGCGTGACACTGGGCACAACTGTTGCCATTGAAGGTCGGCCCCAAGCCAGCTCCTCCCTCTCCAGGCATGGTTCCGGTCACCGAATCGACTTCCATGAAATCAGCCATGGCATCCTTAAAAAAGGACTGCATGTCGGGAGTCAAATCGGACAAAGGTTTCGGCATCGCTCCTGAATCCACGGGACGCGGCCCGGGGTCGTGCTGAGCCACTACAGTTCCTGGGCTTGAGATCAGGGTTAAAGCGAGACCGGCAACGACCAGCACATTTACTCGTTTCAAGTTGCACCTCCGTGCACGCGAAGAGACACTTCTGGCGTTTAGCCAGGTTAGTTAAATTGGGAGAGGCGCGATTTTTGGTCTGCCGTTTCGACCCCACCAAAAGGTTTGGCGGCGCTGCTTGCGGTCGTTACGGCTTAGAAGTGGCTGTGGGCGCTGCTTTCAACATATTCAACGCCGAGCAATTAAAAAAAACTTAATGAAAGCTACGCCCCAATTGGAAGGGTGTCAAGATGGCCGTTAGTACACAGATGGCCGTTAGTACATCCTGACTTGTGCAAAACACTCCATGCAGAACGAGCATAAAAGCGGTCGTATAAATTGCCGCTACTTTCTGGGTGAGGTCAGTGAGCGGATTTCTCTTTGGCATCCCAGACGGTCTTCCCGCCCATCCACGTCGTCATAATCTTCACGTCGCGGATTTTTAGCGGGTCGATAGTAAAGATATCGTCACTGAGCAGCACCATGTCGGCAAGCTTGCCGGGGGTGATCGAGCCTTTTTCTTTTTCCTGAAATTCAGCGTAGGCGGAACCCATGGTGTAGGCCTCGACAGCTTCCCCAATCGTGAGCTTCTGCTCGGGAAACCAGCCGCTGGGATTCCTGCCGTCCAAAGTTGCACGTGTCACCGCGGCATACAGGCCGAGCATGGGATTAAGAGGAGCCACATTCCAGTCAGTGCCGAAGGCGAGGCGCACCCCGTGGTTCAGGAAGGTGCGGAACGCGTAGGTACGGCTGGCACGGTCGCGGCCGATGCGTTCTTCGGCCCAGCGTCCGTCGTCAATGGCATGGTAGGGCTGCATCGAAGCGATCACATGCAACTGAGCGAAGCGGTCGAAATCCTTTGCCGCCATGTGTTGCGCATGTTCAACGCGAAACCGGCGATCACTCTCGCCGTGGGCTTTGACGACTTCGCTATACAAGTCGAGGATGATCGAAATCCCCTGGTCGCCGATGGCGTGAGTGCAGATCTGCAATCCGGCGGCGTCGGCCTTCATCATGCGATCCCGCATCAGTGATATGGGGTGCATTTCGTCGGAGAGCAGTCCACGATTATCTGGCTGGTTGCTGAACGGTTCGAAGAAATAGGCGGTAGAAGAGCCGAGCGAGCCGTCTGCGTAGGCCTTGAGGGCGCCGATGCGAAGAAGCGGGCTGCCGAAGGCGTGCCGGACACCGATTTTCACCTGATCATCGACCCCGGGAATAAGCGGCGCGGCATAGATGCGCGTGGTCAGTTCTCCCCGCTCGAGCAACTCGGAGTAGACCGCAATGTCCGCGTACTCCGGATTCATGTGCTGTACGCTGGTGACGCCGAGCGATGCAGCATGAGCCAGGGCGCGCTTGACTGCCCGCAGACGCGCGTCGTGAGAAAGCGGCGGCGCGATCTTGTAGACGTAGTCCATGGCCGCATCTTTCAGCGCGCCGGTGGGATTACCCTGGGCGTCATGCACGATGACGCCGCCGGGAGGGTCTGGGGTTTGGGCGGTGATGCCTGCCAGCCGCAACGTGACCGAGTTGGCCAGGGCCATGTGGCCATCGTAGCGGGAGACGAAGACTGGGGTATCTGGGGTCAGGGGATCGATCAATTCCTTGGTAGGCATGGCAGCGGGTGTCCACTTGGTCTCATCCCAGTCACCACTCGTGACCCACTCGCCCTTGGGTGTCTTTCCGGCCTGTTCGCCAATGCGACGGGCGAATTCCGCCGCGCTGCTGGCATCATTCAGCTGCACGCGGTCGAGAGACAGTCCGCCGTCGACAAAGTGCACATGGGAGTCGTTGAAGCCGGGCAGCAACAGCTTGCCAGACGCGTCGACGGTGCGGGTGCGAGCGCCGCGCCAGGCTTCGACGTCTTCGTTGGAGCCAACTGCCATGATCCGGTCGCCCAGCACTGCTACCGCCTGGGCCGTGGGATGGTCCTTGTCCACTGTCCAGACTTTGGCGTTGCGGATGATGAGATCGGCAGCGGACTTCGACTGCGCCCCGACAAACTGCGGCAGAGTGAGTAGCGCGAACAAAGTGGCGAATGCCCCAGCGCAAGCCAATGCGGTTTTCATTTTTGTGGTCCTGAGTTTTCAGTTTGCCGATTTGAATCTGAGTCAGACCAACACGACTGGTAAAGATACAGGATCGTCGCAAGCGATGAAAGTTTTGAGAACGGTTTGACAGCGGTGTAATTTCTAAAATCCCCAAAGAATTATCATTCCGCAAGCGCAGCGTTATCGCGCGAGGAATCCGCTCTGTGCGGGCTGGCACGAAGCAGATTCCTCGGCGATAGACTGGATTCGGAATGACAAGGCGTGGTGTTGTCTTTGCGTAAGCTGCACCACTACACATAGTTTTCAGGGTTTCCGGTTTCCAGTTTTCTGATTTCTTCTTTCTGAGCGATTTCCTTAACACTTTTGTGCCACGCTGCGCACGACCGAGCCATTGCCGGGGAGAAGCAACAAAGCTACGATCGGCTATCGACCATCGCATCTAAATATTTATCTGGCCAACTAGACGTAGCATGGAGCCCTCGGGTGTTTTTCGAGGCTGGCGGACGCAAATCATGGATATGGCAACGACAACGGTTTATGGTTCTCCGCATCCCCGGGTCCGGGTTCTGGTAGCCGACGATCATGAGGTGATGCGATTGGGAATTCGCAATCTGCTTGAGCTCCAGCCTGGCTGGAGCATCTGCGCGGAAGCCAACAACGGGCGAGAAGCTGTCGAAAAGACGCTTCAGTTTCATCCCGATGTAATCATCATGGACATCAGCATGCCGGTAATGAATGGTCTTGAAGCCGCCAGCCTGATTACCAGAGAACATCCGCAGATCCCGGTCATTCTGTTCTCATTACACCTCTCCGACGATCTGTATCGCCATTTCAACACGGATGGAATTCGCGGGGCGGTTGCGAAAGGGGACGCGGCGCGCGATCTGGTTCTGGCGGTGCAGACCGTGCTGTCTGGGGGAACATTTTTTCCCGGAAAGAAATCCGGTTCGAATTGATTGGGGGCTGGTCCGGGGGAACTACAGGAGTGGCAGACGCTGGCCGGTTATGGGGAGTTACCAGCGTCTGCCGTTGCTCTCCTTCGCGTTGGGGTATTTTCATTAATAACGCCACATGCGAGCCACCGCCATCGGGAAGATACTGTAGTTACGAATTGGGCAACCGTTTGCAGAATAATAGCGGTTTAGGCGACGCCTAGGTCGAATAGTCCGCGTTGATGCTCACATATTCCGTGGTCAGATCGGTGGTCAGGAACGGGATGGAACAACTGCCCCGCCCCAGCCGGATGCGAATCTCACAGAGCGGCTGGGCCAGAGCCTCATGCGCCCGCTTCTCATCGAAAGCGCAGCCGACGCCGCCCCGGCATACCATTTGATCGCCAATCTTGATACTCACCTTCGCCGGGTCAACGGCAATCCCCGATCGTCCAACCGCGGCGAGAATGCGCCCCCAATTCGGGTCCGCCCCTGCCCACGCAGTCTTCACCAATAACGAGTGAGCCACAGTTTGGGCCACCCGCCGGGCTTCCTCGCGATTCCCTGCCTGCTCGACGGAGAGGCGAATCACATGCTTGACCCCTTCGCCGTCGGACACGATCTGTTCGGCCAGAGACTGGCAAACCTGGAGGAGTGCTTCCGCAAAGTCTTTTTGCACCGCTGGTGGCCGCAGACTCATACCGCTGCGGCCACTCGCCAACAGCAGCACAGTGTCGTTGGTGGAGGTGTCTCCGTCGATCGAAATACAGTTGAAGGTCTGTTCGCAAGCGTCCAGCAGCAGACGTTTTAGCTCGGCAGGAGTGGCCGCCGCGTCCGTAAACAGATAAACCAGCAGGGTCGCCATCTGCGGATGAATCATGCCGGCTCCCTTGGCTACGCCTAGGATGTTCACCGCGGTTTTTCCGGAATGAAAAGTTGCGCAGGCCAACTTGGGTCGGGTGTCGGTGGTCATGATGGCATGAGCGAAGTTGTCAATTCCCTGCCTGGTTGCATCGCGTGCCGCCGCTAGGTCGGGGAGCTTGGCAACTATTTTGTCCACTGGCAGGCTGACGCCGATCATGCCGGTGGAGGATGGGAAAACCTCGTTCGAGCGGAGTTTCAGCAGTCGGGCCAGCTCGCGGCAGACTTGCCGGCAGGCCCGTATCCCGGCCTTGCCGGTGGCACAGTTGGCGTTGCCCGAGTTCACAATCACGGCGCGAATCCCGCCACGGCTCGCCGCCAACGATGCGCGTCCGACCTCGAGCGGGGCGGCTACCACTCGATTCCTGGTGAACACCGCGGCCGCTGTCGTCCCTGGAACGGCTTCGACCAGGGCCAAGTCAGGCCGGCCGCTGGCTTTGATCCGCGCGCAAGCCGCCGAGAAACTGAACCCGGCAGGCAGGCACAGCTTGTCGAATGAGCTAAAACCTGAACGAACGAGAACGTTCATACCTCGATCTTCACCAGCCAGTTGGTGGGCTGAGGAAGCATGGCGAACTTGGGCAATTCGCCGCGGACCATGGCGACTTCATCGCACTGATGGAAGCGAGGGCACACGCAGCAATCTTTGTGGATCTTGTCGGGCAGATCTTCACGCTGGGCCATGGCAAACCCCAGGCGAGCGAAGAATTCAGGAATGCGCGTAAACAAACAGATGGAGCTGACGTTGTGTTTACGGGCCTGTGCCAGCAACGCCTTCACCAGGCGCTCCCCGCCGCCCGAGCCCTGGCGGTCGGGATCGACAGTAATAGAGCGAATTTCAGCCAGGTGCGGACCGTATAAGTGGAGAGCACCGCAGCCGATAATGTGTCCGTGATCCTCGAGGACCACGAAGTCGCGCACGTTCTCGCAGACTTCGGCGAAGGTGCGCGGGAGCAGCGTGCCATCGTGAGAGTAGGTCGCGATCAGTTCGTGTATCTGCTCGGCATCGGGCAAGAGGGCTTCACGCGTGCGCATGGACATCCTCCCGCATGGCTTCCACTTTTTGCCTGGCGTCGGCAATAGCCTGACGAACTCGCGCCGGCGCAGTCCCGCCCGGCACGTCGTGGATCGCAAGCACTGCCGGCAAAGTTAAAGAGGAATAGAAATCCTGATCAAAGGCTGGATTCAAGTGACGTAACTCCTCCAACGGCAAATCTGCCAACTCATATTTTCTTTCGATGCAGGTTTGCACCGCTTTGCCAACTATTTCGTGGGCCAAGCGGAAAGGAACTCCGCGCCGCACCAGATAAGTAGCGCCGGCCCAGGCGTTCATGAACCCGGACTGTGCGCCCTGTTGCATACTTTCGTGATTGAACTCAACTGCCCTCATCCAACCGGACGCCAGCGGCAGCAGTGAGAGGACGGTGCCGGCGGCGTCGAAGAGTGGTTGCTGGGTTTCCTGCAAGTCTTTGTTGTAGGCCAGGGGCAGACCTTTGACCGTGACCAGCAGCGCGGTCGCGTCGCCGATGATCCGGGCGGCTTTGCCCCGGGTGAGTTCGAGAAGATCTGGATTCATCTTCTGCGGCATGGCGCTGCTTCCGGTCGAATAGGTCTCGGGCAGGCGGATGAATCCAAATTCCTGCGATGAAAATAAAATCATCTCTTCGGCCCAGCGGCTCAGGTGAACCGCCATCAACGAGAGGGAGCCGACGAACTCCAGTACAAAATCGCGATCGCTGGTAGCGTCAATGCTGTTGGCCGTCGGAGCATCGAAACCCAGTTCTTCGGCCATGGCCCGGCGATCGAGGGGCAACGTCGCGCCTGCCACAGCCCCCGAGCCCAAGGGGGAAACATTCAGCCGTTTGCGGCAGTCAGCCAGGCGGTCGGCGTCGCGCAGAAACATCTCAACGTAGGCCAGCAGCCAATGCGCGACCAGGACCGGCTCGGCGCGTTGCAGGTGGGTATAGGCGGGCATCGCTGCGTTTCCCACCTTGTCGGCGCGATCGAGTGCAATGCTGAGCCACTCCGCCAGGTCGGCCCGCATCTGGTCAATCGAGGCCCGAACGTAGAGACGCAGATCAGTCGCAATCTGTTCGTTTCGGCTGCGACCGCTGTGCAGCTTGTATCCCGTCTCCCCAATCAGGGCGACCAGTTGCTTTTCGACGAAGTGGTGTACGTCTTCCGCTTCGTCGTCGTCGAGAAATGCCGGCGATGCCGCGGCCTTTTCGCCCAGCTGTTTCAAACCTTGGAGAATGGAGATCAGCTCGCTCGAAGACAGGATTCCCGCGTTCTTCAGTGCGGTTGCGTGGGCACGGCTGGCGGCCAGCTCTTCCCGCAGTAAACGCCGATCGAAGTCGAACGACCGCTGCCAGCGCTCGAAATCGGCATCGAGCGGCTGGCGAAATCGTCCCGACCACATTTTCATCGTGTCACCTCGGGCTTGGCGGCGTCCGCGCGGAGACGGGCGCGCGAGCGCGAGGGCAATCCCAGGATGCGGATGAATCCTTCTGCATCTTTCTGGTCGTAGCTGTCGTCCATGGTGAAGGACGAGAGATCCGTGCGGTAGAGTGAATTTTCAGAGTGGCGGCTCACCACCGAGACATTGCCCTTGTATAAGGAGAGGCTTGTCGTGCCCGTGATGACTTGCTGAGTGTTGTCAACGAATGCGTCCAAAGCCTCGCGCAGCGGCGTGAACCACAGGCCGAAATAGGCGAGCTCCGCATATTTCAGGCCAATGTGTTGCTTGAAGTGCATGAGGTCGCGCTCCAGGCACAAGGCTTCGAGCTCGCGATGGGCGGCAATCAGCAGGGTTCCGCCCGGGGTCTCGTAACAGCCGCGGGATTTGATGCCGACGAACCGGTTCTCCACCAGATCGATGCGGCCGATTGCGTTGCGTCCGCCGATTTCGTTCAGCAACTCGACCAGCGAGACGGGATCGAGCTTCATGCCATTGACGGAAACCGGAGATCCCTTTTCAAAGCCGATTACGACCTGCTCCTCGCGGTCGGGAGCCTCCTGCGGCGAACGAGTCAGCTGCCAGGTGCTGGGGAGTGGAGCGTTACCGGCGTGTTCCAGTTCCCCACCCTCGTGGCTGATGTGCCACAGATTGCGATCGCGGCTGTGAATCTTCTCCCGGCTGGCGGTGACAGAAATTCCTCGCTTCTCGGCGTAGTCGAGGCAGTCTTCGCGTGACTTCAACTTCCATTCGCGCCATGGCGCGATTACTTTGAGTTCCGGGGCTAGCGCCTGATACGCAAGCTCGAAGCGGACTTGGTCGTTGCCCTTGCCGGTACAGCCGTGGGCGACTGCGGTTGCGCCCTCGCGGAGAGCCACCTCGACCTGGTGTTTGGCAATCACAGGGCGTGCGAGTGAGGTGCCCAGCAGATACTTATGTTCGTACACCGCACCTGCTCTTAACGCGGGGAAGACGTATCCGGTAAGAAATTCCTCACGCATGTCTTCGACGACGACTTTGCTCGCGCCGGTCTTGTATGCCTTCTCCACAACGGCCTCGATGTCATCTCCCTGGCCCACGTCTCCGACCATGGCAATCACGTCGTAGGCGTAGTTTTCCTTCAGCCAGGGAATGATGATGGAGGTGTCCAGACCTCCGGAGTATGCGAGGACAACTTTTTCAGCCATTTGCGTTCCTCGAATTCGAGCGGCCCACCTTGCCGCCCAGCAGTAACAACAGAATGGCCTTCTGCACGTGCAAGCGGCTTTCCGCCTGATCGAAGACCACAGAGCGATCGGAATCCATGATGGCGTCCGTGATCTCCATCCCGCGGTGCGCGGGCAAGCAGTGCATGAAGACGGCGTGAGGCGCCGCGCCGGCCACGAGTGGTTCGTTCACCTGATAGGGCGGGAAAATCTGGTTCCGCTCCTGCTCTTCGTGCTCGTGACCCATGCTGGTCCAGGCATCAGTATAGACCGCGTCTACGCCGTCTACAGCCTGTTTGGGATCGTTGAGAATCTCGATGATCGCGCCCGTCTGTTGTGCCAGATCGCGGGCGTCGGCCACGACTTGCGCATCGCAACCGTAACCTGCGGGCGTGGCAACACGAATGCGCGAACCGAGGGCGGCGGCGGTCAGAAGCAATGAATGGGCGACATTGTTGCCATCACCCACGTAGGCGAGGCAGATTTTCTTCAGGTCGCCGAATCGCTCCAGCAATGTGAAGTAATCGGCCAGAGCCTGGCAGGGGTGCTCGAGATCGCTGAGCGCGTTGATCACAGGAATGCAGGCGTGCTCGGCCATGCCTTCCACCGTGCCATGCGAGTAGGTGCGCAGCACCACGGCGTCCACCCAGCGTTCGACGTTGTGCGCGATGTCGCTGAGCTTCTCGCGCGCGTCGAGGCGGCCCGCAGTCTGGTCCATGAAGAAAGCATTGCCTCCCATACTGGCCATTCCGGCTTCAAACGTGAGGCGGGTGCGCAGCGATGCCTTTTCGAAAAACATCACCATCTGTTTGCCGGCCAGGGCAGTGCGGAAATTCGCTGGCCGCGCCTTCAACAGGCCCGCGAGATGGAAAATGGTTTCAATCTCAATCGGACTGAGATCGCGGATGGAAATAAGGTCGCGGCCCGGAAAGTTTGCGGTTGCCGGGGGGGGTGCGACCTGAGTGGTTTGGAATGGCTGGCTGCTCACCGTGACTGGCTCCTTCTTGGTTTTGCACTGCCGGGCGAATTCTTTTTCGGTTGGGTGGACGTTAGCGCCGTGTCGAGGGCACGAAACACCAGATCCACGTGGGCTTTCTGAATGATGTAGGGCGGCAAGAACCGCAGCACCGTGTCCTGGGTACGGTTGATGAGGATGCCCCGATCCAGCAACTGGGCGACGACTGCCTTGGCCCGGTCGGCCGAATCCAGGTTCATGCCCAGCATCAGACCCATGCCGCGAATTTCGCGGACGCCTTCGTGTTTAGCTTTGAGGCTCTCCAGTTTGGCGTGGAAGTATTCTCCGGTCTGACGAATGTGTCCCAGCATGCGATCGAGCACGCGCAGGAATTCAATGGCTACGGCGCAGGCCAGGGGCCCGCCGCCGAAGGTGGTGCCGTGCATTCCGGGATGCATGCCGGCGGCCACGCGATCGGTGGTCAGTAGCGCTCCGAGCGGAAGTCCCGCCGCAAGCGGCTTGGCGACGGTGACGATGTCGGGATGAATTCCGTAGTGCTGGTAAGCGAAGTACTGTCCCGTGCGGCCCAGACCGCATTGGATCTCATCGAGAATCAGCAGCGCCCCGGTGCGGTCGCACAATTGCCGCGCGGTCTGCAGAAATTCCGCACTCAGCGGGCGGATCCCACCCTCTCCCTGAATCGTTTCCAGGCAAATGGCGCAGACGCTGCCATCAAATTGGCGCATGAGATCGTCTACATCGTTGAAGCCGACAAACCCGACTCCAGGCACCAGCGGCGCGAAAGGATGCCGATACTTTTCCTGTCCTGTTGTCGCGAGCGAGCCGAAAGTACGGCCGTGAAAAGAATTCTCCAGCGCCAGCAAACGCCACTTCGCTTTGTGGCCGTTGTTATTCTGAGTGCGTGCAAAGGCGCGGGCCATCTTGAGCGCGCCTTCCCAGGCTTCGGTACCGCTGTTGCAGAAGAAAGCTTTGTCCAAACCCGAGATCCTGGTCAGACGTTTCGCCAGCTCCGCCTGGAATTCGTGGAAAAACAGATTCGAGACGTGAATCAGGCGGCCAGCCTGCCGCTTCAACGTGGACTGAATGACGGGATGCGCGTGGCCCAGCGCGTTGACCCCGATCCCGCTCAGGAAGTCGAGATACCGTTTGCCCTGCGAATCCCATAGATAGACGCCGCGCCCGCGCTCAAACAGGACGCGCTGGCGATCGTAAGTGGGAAGCAGCAGCTTTGCTTCAGAACGAACGACGGCGGCGAGGCTCATGCGCAGATGACCTCCGTGCCACCGTCGAGCTTGGTGAGATAAAACTGTGGCAGAGTGTCAGCCTGTAGCGCCGGCAGGATGCGTACCCGGCCAACACCCTTACGCAGCGCCTGTCGGCAAGCTTCGAGTTTGGGCAACATGCCTCCGGCAATCACCGCGTTCTCTACCATGCCGGGAATCTGTTTGGTGTTCAGCCATGGCATGACCGTGCCTTCGGCATCCTTCACGCCGGCAACGTCAGTGAGGAAGATCAGCGTGTCGGCGTGGCAAGCCACGGCGCAGGCGGACGCCATTTGGTCCGCGTTCACGTTGTAGTATTCGCCGTCGGAACCCAGCGCGACGGAGGACAGCACCGGCAATCCACCTAGCCCCCAGATGGCTTCCAGCCAGCGCGGTTCCACCGAACAAATTTCTCCCACGTATCCCAGGTCATAGCCCTGTGTCTGTTTTTTGCGAGCGCGGAAGGCCATGCCGTCTCCACCGCAGAGACCGATCGCTGGGCGTCCGGCCGCGACAATGGCGGCAACCAGGCTCTTGTTCACGATTCCGGCCAGCACCATCAGAGCGACATCGCGGGTTTCAGCGTCGGTAATACGCAGGCCATTTACGAAATCGCTTTCCTTGCCCAGAAGTTTCAGGGTGCGAGTGAGTGCCGCTCCGCCTCCATGCACGACGGTAACTCTGTGGCCGTCTTCCGCCAATTCAACGATGGCGCGAGCGCACTTTTGCAGAGTGTTCTTGTCTTCGAGGGCGGCGCCGCCGAGCTTGATTACGATCTTCACTGCAGACCATCCTGTTCCTTAAACCCGTACATGAGATTCATGTTCTGAACTGCCTGTCCGGCTGCGCCCTTGAGCAGGTTGTCGATGCACGACACCAGCACCAGGCGACGTCCATCTTTTGCCAGGCAAAAGCCTAGGTCGCAATAGTTGGTGTGAAGCGAAAATTGGATCTGTGGAAGCTTTGGGGTGGCGAAAACACGAACCCACGGCTTGCCCGCATAGAAATCGTGGAAGCAATCCTCCACTTCCGCCGGTTTCATCTCCCGCTTCAGATGAACGTAGATGGTGGAGAGGATTCCTCGTGGAATCGGCAGCAAGTGCGGAGTGAAAATCAGCTCACCCGAATCCAGTTTCAGCTGCTCGAGAATTTCTCCGACATGGCGATGTCCGAAGACCGAGTAGGCGGATAAGTTGTCCGCCACCGAAACGAAGTGGGTGCGCGCAGTCGCTTCCTTGCCCGCGCCCGAGGCACCAGACTTCGAATCCGAAATGATTCCCATCTCGCGATCGACGATGTCCGCAGCCAGCAGCGGAGCCAACGCAAGAATCACCGAAGTGGCATAGCAGCCGGGATTGGCCACCAGCGCCGCACCGGGTAGCCGTTCGCCGTTCAACTCAGGAAGGCCGTACACTGCTTTTTCCATGAGGTCGGCCGCAGTGAGCGCATTCTCGTCGTGAAAGCCATAGACGGCGCGGTTTTGCGCCTCTCGCAAGCGCCACGCGCCGCTGAGGTCAACCACACGCATGCCCTGGGCAATCGCTTCCGGTACCAACGCGCGGGATACTTCGTGCGGGGTCGCCAAAAACAGTAGTTCGATCTCGCGACGCTTCAGCTCAGACCACGACCAGGGCTGTAACGGGTATCCCCCGTTGCCGGAGATGGCGGGATACATGTCCGCGAGATTGACTTCGACGGCAGCTTCGCCGGAACGCTGAAGCATCACCGGAATTTCTACGCTGGGGTGGCGCAGGAGAATGCGGGCCAGTTCGAAGCCGGAGTATCCCGTCGCACCGAGAATCGCGGTTTTTAGCTTGGACGCCATCAGGCGAGCATCTCCTGAATGCGGGCGGCCAGCACTTTGGCGCCGCGGTTGTCGGAACAGACCATCAATATGGTGTCGTCCCCTGCGATGGTTCCGATGGCCTCCTCCCAATCCTGGCCGTCCAGTGCGGCGGCCACGGGCTGCGCGCTGCCTACGGTCGTCTTGATGACCAGCAGGTTTTGCGCCGCTTTCACTTCCAGCACAAACTCTCTCACTAGCCGCGAAACTGGCGGCAGGGCCGGATCGGAGAGCGCCTCACCCGGCAGCACATACCCTGAGCCGGTCTTGATCAGGCCCAGCTCGTGAATGTCACGCGAGAGCGTCGCCTGTCCTACTTTCATCCCGCGCTTGCCCAGCGCCCGTTGCAGGTCTTCCTGGCTGCTTACCGAACCTTGGTCCAACACTTCCAGGATCACCCTTTGTCGCAGCGGCTTGCTCATGAATGACTATTCATCGTACTGAATAATTATTCATTTATGATAATGGGTGTGCGCTGGGTGTCAAGTAGAAATTTCGATGCGGGCAATCGAAAATGTCACCACAGACTACGAGGGACAGCCGTTCTCGGGTTTGGGGGGCGGACCTCCAACACTAAAGTCAAAGGCGGCGGACAAGAGTGTCCGCCCCACACATTAATCGGCTCCGTGCCAAACAACTTCTGACTGGCACATGGACTGAGAACTGCTCTGTGCCACGACAGGTTCAAGCCTTGAGAAGAACGCCCTATGCAGCCGTTCTACCGCCTCCACGGCGCGCGATTCGTCTACCAGGAAACTGATGTTTCGCTCCGAGGCTCCCTGGCAGATCATGCGGACGTCAATGTCGCCGATGGCGCGAAATGCCTGGCTGGCCAGTTCCGGACGACGGCGGACCTGCTCTCCCACCAAGCAGACCAGGGCTTTGTGGTTTTCCCAGCGAACGTTGGCCAGGCCTTTCAGTTCGTCTGCGATGGCCGGGAGGGCCGATACGGAACTCACCAGCAGTGCCAGGCTGCCACGTGAGGCGGACAGCAGGTCCAGACTGTGCTGATGGCGCTCGAACACGTCGAAGACCTCACGCAACAGTTCGGGCGCGAACCAGCGTACCGGTTCGACGTCTACGATCGCCACGCCCCGCTTCGCAGTGATGGCTTTTACGCCCTCCCCTTCGCAATTCGCCACGATTTCGGTCCCGGCGCACTCCGCGTTGCGTGAATTAAGCACCCACACCGGAATGTTGCGGCGCATGGCCGGAACCAGCGTCGCCGGGTGCAACACCTTGGCGCCGAAATACGCAAGGTCGGCGGCTTCAGCGAAGCTCATGCGTGGGACGCGACGGGCGTCCGCGCACAGATTCGGATCCGTGGTCATGATGCCGTCTACATCGGTCCAGATCTCGATCCGCCTGGCGTGCACACCAGCGCCCACGATCGAGGCGCTGAAATCAGAACCGCCACGACCGAGGGTGGTGGGAATGCCGTCACGAGTCGCGCCGACAAATCCACCCAGCACTGGGACTCGTCCCGATTCCAACAGCGGCCACAGCACAGCTTGCAGACGGGCATTGCTCTCTTCCCACAGGGGAGTGGCCCGGGCATGGGCAGCATCGGTGATGATGCACTCGCGGGCATCAACCAGAACAGCGTCAATTCCGGCGGACTGCAACGCGGATTGCACCAGCCTGGACGAAAAAGATTCGCCCGCGCCCAAGAGCTTGTCCTGGGAGCATGGAGGGAACGCTTTCTCCGATGCGATGGCGGCCAGCGTCTTGTCCACGGCCTTGAATTCGATGACGAACTCACGCAAGAGACGACGACGTTCATCGCGCTTCGCCAGTCCACGGGCAACCGTTTCATGCCGCTGGCGGAGAACTTGCAGAATCTCACGGGCGGAATCGAGGCTTCCCGCTGCGGCGGCCCATCCCGCCTTCATCAACTGGTCGGTGACCTTGGCCAGAGCGCTGACCACCACCACCGGGCGGAGAGATGACGGTCGCTCCACCAGCCGGCACAGGCGTCGAATGGCAGCGGCGTCCTCCACCGAAGTGCCCCCGAACTTCATCACAACGTATTCCCGGGGTCGTTGCGCTGCTTCACTACTCGCTTCTGACGGATCGTTCATCTGGTCTCCCTTGAGTGCATTTCGGTTCGTATTGGGGTTGATATTGGTTTAGGGCAAATAAAAAACCCACCGGCCAGTTACTTCTGGCGGTGGGTTTTTTCAGCCCTAAAGCTCTGTGTTTCTCAGCTCACCAGGCGCCCTCCCCCAGAAGACACGCGAATTCGTGTCGATGTAATGCTCATCGATGTAATTCGCTTAGCCTTAGCCTTCTGAGAAGTTGCTTTCATGGTTGCTGTTCGCGAGCTTGATCTAGTTGTGCTGTTCCCGGCCCAGTTTTGGGTCTGACTTTTCCGGTTTGAATTCCTCAAAGAATTGCATCAGCCGGTCGACTAATCTGCGCCTGCCTCCGATGACGTGAAGGCCGCTCTCATGCTGATGCTCTTCCAGGATTTTGTTTAATCCGCTTTCCAGTTCTCTCATACCGTACCCCCTCAGCTGGGTTCAAGTCTCGTTGATGACCGCGAGTGACCGCAATCAAAGCTTCTGAGGCTTCTGCTGAAGATTAGCAATTTTTCATTGCAAAAAGGAAATCTGAAATTTTGATGCCCTGCATCGACAAATTCGATGAGCCTTTCACCCTCGTTTTGAGGGGTGTTTGAGATGACCAGCTGAAGGGCTTACTTGGAGGCTGTCGCCAGCTGTCGAACCGTGCTGATGAAGGTGGTCGTCGCACGGGTGTGGGTGCGATCGCGCCTGTAGGCGATCCCTAGTTCCCGCCATAGCTCCTGGTCGCGGATGGGAATCAGTTTGACCCTTCCCGCCAGGACCTGGTCTTTCGCGAAGCTGGAGCTGATCAGCGAAACTCCCAGCCCGGCGGCCACAAAACTCTTGATCATCCCCACACTGGGCAATTCCATCCGGATTTGAAGATGCGCTGCATAGGGACGGAATAGCTTATCCATGACCCGGCGGCTGTAGCCGGTCTTGGGCAACAGCAGCGGCTGTTTGGCAACTTCGCTCACCGGGACGACGTCGAGTTTGGCCAGCGCATTCTGTGGACTTACCATCAGCATAAGCTGATCGCGAAAAATGGAATGGGTCTTCAGGCTGGCCGACTTGACCGGCAGGGTCACGATCCCGACATCAATGGTGCCGTTCTCAAGCTTCTCGACAATCTTGTAACTGAAATTGCGATAGATGCTGATCTGCACGCCGGGATACAGATGGCAGTACTTGGCGAACACGTCGGGCAGAACGTAAAGACAGGTGGCTTCATTGGCGCCAATCACCAGCGTGCCGCGTGGACTGGTGCCCTGATCGGCCACGGCGAGCAGAGATTCGTCCTTCATCTGCAGCAGGCGTTCGGCGTAGGCGAACAACACCCTGCCAGCGGGCGTGAGGGTCACATCTTTGCCGGAACGGTCGAGCAGGCGGTCTCCGTATTCCTGCTCGAGCTGACGGATCTGGGCGCTGACGGCGGACTGGGAGCGGAAAACTTTTTGGCCCGCGCGGGAAAAACTTCCCAGCTTGGCCACTTCCAGGAACGTAACTAGCTGGTCAAAGTCCATGAGTAGTGGAAGATTATAGCGGAGAAAGGAAGCGATTCAGAAATCTTGGACGAAAGCAAGCGAAGGACCTATGCATTGGGTCGTCAAGCTCCATGGGCGTATGCATCACGAGGCCAGTCGGGAGGTGTCATCGCCGGAAAATGCACATGTCCTTCGTCGAGAACCCATCGCGCCCTTCCTCAGGATGACAGTGCGGTTTGTTGGTTCCTACACCACCGCGATGGCGCGCGGATCCGCTGTATGGGGAACATACACTGCGGTCGGTGCTTCCACCGAAGCGAGTTGCCGCTTAAACCTGGCGAGAATCGGGGCCCAGGTATCCGCCACCGAACAAGGCAGGACTAGTGGCTCCACCCGCAGAAATGGCAGAGGAGTATCGGCATTCAACAGGCTCGCGGCACGCGGGCTGCCTGTCAGCCGCACATGTTTACGCAGTACGCGACGCAACCACAACTCTTCCCGCACTTCGACTGGCGCCAGGCGGACCGACTGCTGGTTGTATCCATAGCCCCCAATCGAGTCACGTAAGGCGTAGGCCAGGCCGCCGGTCATTCCCGCGCCGAAATTCATTCCCGCTGGTCCCAGAATCACGGCCACGCCGGCGGTCATATATTCGCAACCGTGCTGACCAACGCCTTCGACCACCGCGAGTGCACCGCTATTCCGGACGGCGAATCTTTCGCCCACCCGGCCCGAGACGTAGAGTTCGCCACTGGTCGCACCATATAGCAGAGTGTTACCCGCGAGCACGTCGCCCCGCAGCGAGGCTTCTTCCCCGCCCGTAATCGCAATCGTACCGCCGGACAGACTCTTGCCGACATAGTCGTTGGCCTCTCCAACCAGCCGGAAGTTCAATGCCTTGACGAGGAATCCACCAAAAGTCTGCCCTGCGCTGCCGACAAATTCGTATTTCGCGGGCGCATCGGCCAGGGGGCCTGCCTGGCGCAAAATCTCTCCGCTCAAATGAGCTCCTATAGAGCGATCGGCGTTAGTGATCCGAAAACGACGGCGTCGCGCCGCCCGGGTGCTCGGATCTTCAGCCGTACGATCGACGGTGCGGTTCAACTCGCGAGAGAGGCTGCTCGGGTCTTCCTTAACGGAAGCCGGCAGGCAGGAAGAAACGATCGGATCCAGCAGCCCGGCGAGCGCACGTGCCGCTGGCTGAGTTCGAGGACGCAGTCGTTCCGCCTGTCCCACGATGTCATCAATCGAACTCGCGCCCATCGACGCCAGCAATTCACGGACATCGGCGGCGACGGCGCGGAAGTAGGTCTCGACCATCTCCGGCTTTCCGGTAAAGCGAGTGCGCAACTTTTCATCCTGGGTGGCGATGCCGACCGGACAGGTATTGAGATGGCATTGCCGTGCCATGACGCATCCCAGCGCCAGCAGCGAAGCGGTTCCAAAACCAAATTCGTCCGCCCCCAGAAGCGCGCCGATGATCACATCGCGCGCGAACTTGAAGCCGCCGTCCACCCGCAGGCGCACGCGGCCGCGCAGCCCGGTCTTCACCAGGGCTGCATGAGCATCGCGCAGACCCACCTCCCAGGGGAGGCCGGTGTTCTTGATGGAAGTAATCGGCGACGCGCCGGTGCCACCGTCGTGGCCGGCGATGGTAATGACGTCAGCCCCGGCCTTGGCCACGCCGGTGGCAATAATGCCGACGCCGGCGCTGGCCACCAGTTTCACTCCGATGCGTGCCTGCGGATTGATGGCCCGCAGATCGTAGATCAGTTGTGCCAGGTCTTCGATGCTGTATATGTCATGGTGCGGTGGCGGAGAAATCAGCATCATCCCGGGCACGGCATGCCGCAACCGAGCGATGTAGACAGAAACCTTGCTGGCCGGTAGTTGACCGCCCTCGCCCGGCTTGGCGCCTTGTGCGATCTTGATTTCCAGTTCGTCGGCGTGCACCAAGTATTCCGCGGTGACTCCGAAGCGCGCCGAGGCCACCTGCTTGACCCGGTTGTTGTCCTCGCGGCCAGGGCCGTAGGCGCCAGGATCTTCCCCACCCTCGCCGGTGTTGCTGCGTCCGCCGAGGCGGTTCATGGCGATGGCGAGAGTGGTGTGGGTCTCCGGTGAAATTGCTCCCAGCGACATAGCCTGGGTGCTGAAGCGTCCCAGGATGGCAGCGTCATTTTCCACTTCATCGAGCGGCCGCGGCTTGTCCGGGACAATCTCCATCAGGTCTCGAACCGCGACAGCCTCTCTCTGTTGACCCAGTTCTTTGAAGGCGCGGTGATTTTCCTCGGTGGGAAACTTGATATAGCGATGCATTCGCCGCACCAACTCGGGCGAGACCGCGTGCTGCTCCCCCTGATGGCGGAAGCGATAGAGCCCCTGGTCCTGCAACTGCGTGGTCATCGTCATCGTCGGAAAGGTGATTGAAAACACCGAATCGTGACGATCGAGAAAATCCTGCAAGAGCTCGGTCAGACCTTTGCCGGCGAGAGAGTGGCTGGCATCTTCGAAAAATCGACTGCACACATCGGAGTCAACACCGATGATCTCGAACAGATGACTGTTGCGGTAGCTGGCAATGGTGGAGATGCCCATTCGCGCGATGACTTTGCGCAGCCCTTTTTCCACCGCGCCGCGATAGGCGACTGCACCGCCCGGTTTCATATGCGACGCCTGCTCCAGAGCCAGGTAGGGGAACACGGCGCTCGCACCGGCAGCCACCAGCAGGGCTACGTGATGGGTGTCGATGACCTGTCCGCTTTCGATCACCAGCGGTATGTGCTGGGCGCCAGCCTCGACCATCGCCTTCCAGGCCGCAGCCAGGGCGAGCAGCGCCGGTAGCGCGGCACGCTTTGGGTCTACGCCACGATCCGTCAGCAGGATGAGTCCCGGAGCTTTGGTCGCGGCTGTTTTTACGTCTTCCTGCAGACGGGCGAGCGCTGCCTTCGCTGCTTCCACTCCATCCTCGGCCAGGAATGTGAAGGCGATGCGTTCCGTCGTGCCCAATTCCTTTTTCAGCAACTGCAATTGCCCGCCATCGAGCAGCGGAGAGTTGATCGCCGCCCGTCCGAGAAATACCTTCAGCGACATCACGTGAGTTTCGCGGAGAGAATCAATCGGCGGATTCGTGACTTGCGCGAAGCGCTGCTTGCAGTAGTCCCACAGCGGGCGCTTGAAGGTGGACATTGAAGCCGGAGGCGCATCGTCGCCCATGCTCCACACCGCCTCTTGTCCTTGCTCCACCAGCGGTTGGAACAGCAGGCGGAACTGGTCCTCGCTCCAACCCAAAGCCGCCATCGTCGGTTTCGGATCGGGCGTCCGATCGAGAAACGCTTTTTCCGTGGGCTCGACCAGCACAGCCGGAACCGACGCGATGGCACGGATGCCCTCTCGTAGGCGTAACGAATCTTTGGGACGGACAAACTCGCCGCTCTCGGGATTCACCAGCAGAACTTCCCCCGGCCCCAGACGTTGCCGTTCGGCGATCTCTTTGCCGTGGAGATCAGCAATCCCCACCTCGGAGCCGACCACCAGCAGACCATCGGTTGTTAGGGTGTATCTCAGCGGGCGCAGACCATTGCGGTCAAGCTTCGCGCCGATCGTGCAACCATCAGTAAAGGCCAGTGCCGCCGGTCCATCCCATGCCTCCTGGTGCCGGGCCTGCTCTTCGAGAAAGTTGCGCAGCTCAGGCGCGGCCTCGGGTGAGCGTTCCCAAGCCGGAGGCACCATCGAGAGCATGGCTTCCGCGGGGTTGTAGCCGCGGCGCAGAGAAAGTTCCAAACCGTTGTCAAAACTGGCTGAGTCGCTTACCCGGTCCTCGAGCAGGCGAACTTGATCGGAGAAACCCAATTCTTGACGCAGCGCCGCCCCTTTGGCGCGCAGCCAGCGCCGGTTGGCGCTGATGGTGTTGATCTCGCCATTGTGCGCGACAAAGCGGAAAGGTTGCGCCATTGACCAACTGGGCTGGGTGTTGGTGGAGTAGCGCTGATGAAAGATGGCGAAGGGAGTTTCAAAATCCGAGTCGCGCAAGTCGGCGAAAAACGCCGGGAGTTGAAAAGGGGTCAGCAGCCCTTTGTAAACCACGGTCCGACATGACAGGGAACAGAAATAAGTCCCAGCGGGAGCGACAGCCTCCGCTTCCTTGCGGAAATGGAAGAGAAGAAATTCCAGATTCGAGGTTTCGGATTCCGGAGCGAAGAAGCATTGCTCGATGACAGGCAGGGCCTCGTGAGCCCGGGGACCTGCAACGTCCGGATTAGTCGGGACCGGGCGCCAACCCAAGCACTTCAGACCGCTTCGCTTCGCTTGCTCCTCGATGGCGTTGCGCGTGGCCTCCGCCTGACCCGGCGGCAAAAAAACCATTCCGAGCCCGAACACCGGCGGCAGCTTGATGCCTGCCTTGCCCGCCTGCTTGCGAATCAATTTGTCCGGGATGCGGGTGAGCAGACCAGCCCCGTCACCGCTTCGTCCATCAGCGTCCACACCTCCGCGATGCGCCAGCCGGATCAGGGCTTCGAGCGCACGATCTACGATCTCGCGCGAGGCGGCTCCGCCCATTTGGGCGACCAGGCCGACACCGCAGGCGTCGTGGTCTGTGGTTAGGTGACTCGGACTCATCTCTACACTGTGTATCGTCAATGGCGGCTGGAAGTACAATCGAGAATTTCGATGAGCCGGATGGATTTTTTGGGCAGTAGGATCTTGGAGAGCAAGAGCATTAACCACCAAGGACACGAAGGTACGCGAAGGAAAACATAGAACTTAGGACGGATCTCCTTCGCGGTCCTTCGTGTCCTTGGTGGTTTACGATTTGTCTCTTTTAGCTCTCTTCGCAGCCGAATGAGCTTTTTACTTTGATTTCTACCAGCGGTGCTATGGCAGTTGGGGCTGCACCGTGGAGCCCGCATTCGACCTTGTCAGACCCCGACCAGCGCCCTGCCCGCGAACTCTCTCCCGGGCGGACGGCGCGGGTGCAGTGGGTGCATCCGATGCTGGGATAGTTCTTGTCATGCAGCGGGTTATAAGGAACATTGTGCTTGAGCGCGTAGCTCCATACCATCGGAGATGTCCAGTCGGCGAGGGGGTTGATTTTCAGCAGCTGAAACTTTGCGTCCCACTCCACCTTGCGAGCTGAGGCGCGGGCGGAAGTTTGGTCGCGGCGGATGGCGGTGACCCAGGCACGTAGTTCCGTCAGCTTCGCCCTGAGCGGTTCGACTTTGCGCAAACCGCAGCACTTGTCAGGATCGCGGCTCCAGAGCGCTGCGCCGTATTCGCGCTCCTGCTCCTCCGGCGTGAGCGTGCTGAGGACTTTCTCGATCTTGATGCCGTAGCGCTTTTCGACCCGGTCCATCAGATCGTAGGTTTCAGGAAACAAAAATTCGGTATCCAGAGTGAAAACTCGAAAATGGGAACGCACCCGCGAGGCCAAGTCGAGCAGCACCATTCCTTCAACGCCGAAACCCGAGGCGATCGCCACATCTTTGCCGTAGGTCGCGAACGCCCAGCTCAACACTTCTTCCGGCCGCCACTTTTCCGCTTCGGCGGGTATCAGCTCTGCATGGTCTCTCACTCCGCACGCTCCTGACCTGTCGACGAGATCGAACCCGCTGAAGCAAAATCACTCGGCCAACCAAACTGTTGATGTAACGCGGCCGGCTTGGCCAGTCGCACCACTTCGCCGACTACCAGCAATGTGGGCGAAGGCAGTCGTGGCGATGTGTCCAGATCCTCGACGGTGGTCACATGAACCTGCTCGTTGGGCGCCGTGGCCTGCGAGACAATGGCGCACGGGGTCGTGCCCAGCACGCCTGCGTGCAAGAGTTGCTGCGACGTGGTGCGATAGTTGTAGCCGGGCATATAGACGACCACGGTTGCGTCGGTGGGAATCTTCGCGGGCCAGTCGGCAAATTCGTCGGCGGCAGCGTGATGTCCAGTCACCAGCACCACCGCAGATGAAACTTGACGATGAGTGAGCGGAATTTTTGCGTTGGCTGCGGCGCCGAACGCGGCTGTGACGCCGGGAACAATTTCGAACTCGATGCCGGCCTTGCGTAAAGCTTCCATCTCTTCGCCGGCGCGGCCGAAAATGAGCGGATCGCCGCTCTTGAGGCGGACAACTTGCAGCCCCAGCAGCGCGTTCTGGACCATCAGCGCGTGGATCTCCGGCTGGCTGATGCTCTTGCGTCCAAAGCGTTTGCCGACGTTCTGGACTTCGGTCGACGATGGAATGAAAGCGAGGATTTCCGAGCCGATCAGATCGTCGTGCAACACGACATCGGCCGACTTCAGAAGTTTGAGGGCTTTGAGCGTGAGCAGTTCGGGATCGCCCGGACCCGCTCCCACCAGGTACACCTTGCCGGTCATGAAATTCTCTCCATGGTACTTGCTTCGATATTGCTTTCCGCTGCCTGTGCTTTTTTGAACGCCTCGCGGCTGGCCAGTTCGTGCAACAAACGACGTCGCTGCTCGGGGTCAATCTTGCTGGCAAACAGTTGCTGCCTTGTCCGCCCCAGTTCGTCCAGCCATTCGCCATATTCCGGGCCAAACTGGATTTCGAGTTCTCGTCTGATCCTCTGAGCCAGGGCCGGGCTGTGGCCGTTGGTCGAAATCGCAATCTGAAGATCTCCGCGCCGGACGATTGCGGGGTAGTAAAAATCGCAGTACTCAGGGTCATCCACCACGTTGCACAAAATGTTCCGTTGCCGGGCTTCGTGGAAAATCGCGGCGTTCAGGTCACGAGAGTTGGTGGCGGCAATGACCATGAAAGTGTTTTCGAGGTCCGCACCGTTGAAAGCCCGTGCTTCCCAGGTAATCGCTCCAGTCCTTGCCCATTCAGTAACCGCGGCGGTGGCGTGAAGGGCGACTACTCGGACCGATGCGCCAGCTGCGATCAAGCTGCCGATCTTGGGCTCACCGATGGTGCCGGCGCCGACGACGAGGCAGGAGCGGCCTTCGAGTTTCATGAACATCGGAAACAGAGTCATTAAGCCAGCCTTGTGTTACCGTCCACGTACCGCAGTGGCTCAAGCCGCCACTTGCAGAGTCTCCAATGCAGCGCTAAAGCGCGGCTCCACCCTAAAGCCCTCAATTTCTGCTAGCCCTCAACCGCATGCGGCACCTTTCCTGGCGAAGGGTCGCGCTCGACTGCCGCCAGGAACTTTCCCGCCAGGCACTCGCGTAATTCTTCGTCGCTGCGGCGGGCAAAATAGTGGCGCAGATTTTCGTCGGGTGATCTCTCGTCCAGATAGCGGCGCAACAGGCGTTCGATAGCATCGGGCACTTCGCTGGCCAAGCAGCGATACCCGATGGCACGCGCTACCGACTGGTGCAGTCCGACAGCGCCGCCTACACAGAAGTAGTAGGCATCCTGCTGGCGGCCATCCACCTTGATTTTCTTGCCCTCGATGCCGATGTCAGCGATCCAGTGCTGGCCGCAGCTGTTGGGGCATCCCGTGACGTGCAGTTTCAGGTGCTGCTCGAAGCCCGGCAGTCGCTCTTCCAGTTCCTCGACCAGCCAACGGGAAAAACTCTTGGTCTCGGTAATCGCGATCTTGCAAAATTCCGAGCCGCTGCACGCCACCACGCCGCGCCAAAAGGGCGAGCCGCCAACCGGCATCTTGTTGGCTTCGAGTTCGCTCGCCAGGGCTTGTGCGTTGCGATCGGACACGTTGACGATCAGCAGGTTCTGCATGTTGGTAGTGCGCAACTCGCCGGCTGCGTAACGGTCCGCGGCGGCGGCCGCAGTGCGCATCTGCTGAGCAGAGATTCGCCCCCGCAGTACCGCGGCTCCAACGTACGAATAACCCGCCTGTTTTTGGGGATGGATTCCGACGTGATCGCGATAAATATCTGCCGGTGGTTTTTCCTCGACCGCCGGATCGAGTTGAAAACCGATGCGCCGTTCCAGTTCTACCTGAAAGGTCTCAGCCGTCCAGCCATGTTTGAGAAACAGAAACTTGAGCCGCGCGCGTTCGCGGTTTTCGCGCAGCTTTTCGCTCTCGCGGAAAATTTCAGCAACTCCCTTGAGGACCGGGATCACCTGGTGCCGCTGCACAAAAGCATTGAGTCGAACTGCCAGATGCGGATCAGTCGACAGGCCACCGCCGATTCGCAGGGAGAAACCCACTTCGGAATCTCTACCCGGACGGCGAATTGCGGTGAGACCCACGTCGTTGATCTCGGGATAAGCGCACCAGACGCGGCATCCGGTGATGCAGATCTTGAACTTGCGCGGCAGATTGTAGAAGTCGCCGTTGCCCACGAAGAAGCGGTTGGCCTCGAGCGCCAGCGACGAAGCGTCGCAAATCTCATCGGCATCCACACCGGCGAGAGGGCAACCGGTGATGTTACGGGTGTCGTCTCCGCACGAGCCCATGGTGGTGAGGCCAGCGCGCCACAGTTCCTCGAGCAGTTCGGGAAGATCCTGGATCGTCACCCAGTGCAGCTGAATGTTCTGCCGCACCGTCAGGTCGGCGGTTCCGCGGGCGTATTTCTCGGTGACGTTCGCAATGGTTCGAAGCTGGTGAGAATGGAGCAGGCCGTTAGGAATGCGGATGCGCACCATGAAGAAGGGCATAGCCTTCCCTTCTCCATTCTTTCCGCCGACCACTCCGGCGCCGTCCCCTTGTGTGTAGACGCCCCACCAGCGAAAATAGGTGCCCAGCCATTCGGGTGTGATGGAATCGAAGCCTTCGCGGGCAAACTTGCGGATGTCGTCAAGGCCTTCCCACGGGTTCTTCTCCCGCTTCAGCCGCTCGACCCGCTGTGCCTTCGTTTCTATAACTGCATTTGCCATAGAATTTTTGGGCCACAAAAAAACCCACCGCCAGTGAGTTGCACTGGCGGTGGGTATGATGGCCGATTTCTAAATGAGTCTTAGGTCAGCGGCCCCCTGGCGCCAGTGGATACACCCGTACAACAACAAGTACAACACTGGCAGCGCATTCGACCGGAAGCTGACATGAACTTATCAATCCTAGATAGCGCTGCGAAGCCTGTCAATCCGCTTCTGGGTTCATTGGATGAAAGTTTTGAATGGAACGCATCAATAAAGTTGCAGCGATCCCGTGGTAAGTTGGTTAGCCGGGCACAAACTCGGCGTGTTCTGTCGCCCACAACTACTCGTATCGTTTCATGAGCGGGGCAGCTTAGTTGTGTGATTTCTGCTATTTAGATGAGGTGGCCGTTTGACAGCCGCGAATTTTCGAGGTATCGCTCTAAGCTTGCCCGAGGCCGTCGAAGGCTCGCATTTCGGGAACCCTGACTTCCGGGTGGGCGGAAAAATCTTTGCCACGCTCTCGCTCGCGTCGGAGGGCTACGGTGTGCTCCTGCTTACGCCGGAGCAGCAGGCGGGTATGGTCGAAGACGAGCCCAGAATTTTTTCGCCGGTCCCCGGAGGATGGGGACGCAAGGGCTCCACGCGCGTGCTGCTGGCAAAGGTGGCGCCGGACATACTGGAAGCTGCACTGCGGACGGCGTGGCTAAGGAAAGCGCCAAAGCGTCTCTTGCGCCCAACATCCAAGCCCTAGCTTTCACTCTCTAGGGCCTTGCCGGCTCGGAATCGATTTCGATCCCCGATCTCTTGAAGCCGAAGTGCAAAATCCAGGCGCTCGGAGACGCCTGTCCATTCACCTGCGCGGGCGCAAACTTCCACTGTTGCGCAGCCTGCATCGCCTGACGCGCAAAATACTTGCTCGGTCCTTCGGTGATGAACGTCGCCCGTTCCACATTGCCCGCAGCATCCACCGCAATTTTCATTCGGATCCTGATCGTGCCGGAGATTGTGTTTCGCGCCGACTTGGAAACCACCGGCTCAACTTGCTGCAGAACTTTGCCGCGCTCTGAGCCTCCGGCCCGTGTTGCGCTTGCTGGAGCAGGCGCAGGCACCACGGCTTTCACAGTTTGAGGTTCATCGCGCCGCTTCACCGCCGAAGGTTTGCTTTCAACCGCCGGGGCGGGCGGCGCTTCCTGCTTTGGCGCAGCATTCTGGGCATCAGGAGAAGTCTGCGATTGCGACGAGACTGTACCCGCGGGCCGATGGTCGGGACGGGGATTGAGCAGCTTGGGGCCAATCAACAGGGCTCCCACTGCCAATACGACTATGGCGGCCGGGAGCAGATAGCGCCACTTCGCAGACGCCGCAGGAATTCTCACCGTGGAAGGCTGCTGGGCCGCTGACGAGCCTTGCTGCAACCGAGTGGCGATGTCGGAAACGTTACAGCGACGCTGCGGATCACGGCGCAGACAGCAGTGCGCGATCCCCATGAACGGCGCCGGCACGGTCTCCGGCAATGGTTCCGTCATGCCTTCAACCGCGGGCAGACGCTGGGTGAGCGCTTCCATCAACGTCATGCCCAGCGACCAGGTGTCCGACGCCGGCAGGATGTTTCCGCTTGCGACCTCGGGCGCGTCGTACACGCTCGACGGACCGAGGCAACCGGCGGGATCGCCGCTGCGGAAGAGGCTATCGCTCGACAGTTTCAGTTGGTCTTGCGCCGCCATGACATTCGACGGCTTCAGCCGGCCGTGGACCAGAGACTTGCCGTGGATAAAGGTCAGAGCGTCGAGCGCCGGCTCGAGCAGGTCACGCACTTCTTCTGATGCGAGCGCGCGGTGAGGAAGAATTTGCGCCAGATTGTCTTCGGCGTACTCCATCACCACGTAGAGCAAAACCACCTTATCCAGTTGGCAACTTCCCGTCTCGAAAACCCGGAGCAAATGCGGATGGGACAGCTTGGCCGTGGCTTCCCAACGCGAGAGTTGGACTCCGGCAGTCCCGGGATCCGCCGGAATGAGTTTGATCGCTGCCCTTTGCGGCTCCCGGCCTCGGCGTTCGGTGAGGAACACTGCGCTGTGTTCTGTGCCGCCTAGGTATTGGCGGAGTGGAAAGGTGCCATTCACTACCTGGCCCTCCCACTGCTTCCAGTCCCGGGTCATCCTGGTTCCCTGTCCGCTGGTCTGCATTCTGGATATTGTAAGCGAGAGGCTGGCGGCGCGGGCTGGGCTTTGACACAAAATTGGACAAAGGTAACGCCAGCGGGCGGGTCGCCCCCCGAACAATCGCCGAGCCTGCCCTGAGTGGAGTCGGGGCAGCGCTACCTAAACGCCGAACGACTCAATCTCCGGGACGTTCGTCCCGCCATCTCTTGCCCTGTTGCTGCATGATTGCGTAGCACTCACAGGTGGCGCCTTCCAGCCGAGTCCGGTCGACGATGTTGACGTGCCCGCGCGAATACGTGATGAGACCAGCCTTTTGCAAGATGCCCGCAGCGACAGTAACGCTAGCTCGGCGCGTACCCAGCATGTGGGCCAGAAATTCCTGAGTCAAAGGCACAAAGCTCGAACCGATGCGGTCCTGGCACATGAGCAGCCAGCGGGCCAGGCGTTCATCGACCTCGTGCAGCCGATTGCAGGCCGCAACCTGCGTACCCTGCATGGCCAGAACTTGTACGTACCACTGAAACCGGTTGGCCAGAACCGGAGATTGCCGCACAGTCTGCGTCATTCCACGCGCGCCAATTCTGAAAGCGTTGCCCAAGACCTGGACGACGGCCTGGGTGGGGCCGCTACTGAACCCCACGAGAAGAGGCAAGCCCACGAAGCCGTCCTTGCCCGTTAACCCCACTTCCACGCTCTTCCCTTCGGTCAGGACGGTGAGGATGGAAATCATTCCCTTATTCAGAAAGTAGCCAAACTTGATGGCCTCGCCGGGTTCATGCAGCACATCGTGCGTTCTCAGATCGACAAAAGTCAGCTGCGGCAATATCGCGTCGAGTTCCCTCACCGGCAAACCGAGCAGAATCTCATTCTCAAGTGTCTGCCCATCGATGACGGGAGGCGCGGAACTATCGAGCTTCAAGCGTAGATGGGAGGTTTTTTCAGGCATAGCGGCTCCTCGCGAACGGAAGCTTACCGTCTGATTTCGCAGGGAACCGTCACCGTGAGGCGCGGCGGGAAGATGCGTCAAAGAGACTACCTAACAGTACGCGCTAACCTGACTGTTTACTACAAAATAATCAGTAGAGCTGAATTGGGAAGAACCTTTGGATAGGCTTCAGCCGGAGAGTGCGGTCCAGGCCGAATTGCGTTTGGACGATTCAATGACGGCGGAAATGAAGCGCATGCCAGCCACACCATCCTCGACCGTGGGCACGAGCAAGGAAGACGCGGCTGGAGATCGATCCTCCAGTCGGGCGCTGATCTGCTCCGCCATGTCGGCGTACAGTTGCGCGAAGGCTTCGAGATATCCCTCAGGATGACCCGCCGGCACGCGACTGGCGTGCGCCGCCACCGGAGTCGCCCCCGGACCCGCGCGATAGATCAGAGTCGGAGTCTTGGCCAGCGCGGCAAACCAGAGGCAATTGGGATTTTCTTGCCGCCATTCGATGCCCGCTTTCTCTCCGTAGACCCGGAGGCGCAGATTGTTCTGGTTCCCAGTCGCGATCTGGCTGGCCCAGAGCAAACCCCGAGCGCCTTCCGCAAACCGCAGCATGATTTGCACGTTGTCGTCGAGGCGGCGGCCCGGAACGAAGGTGTGGAGTTCAGCCGCAAGTTCCTTGCAATTTAGGCCAGTCACGAAGCTGGCGAGATTGTAAGCGTGCGTGCCGATGTCCCCTAAAGAACCCGCGGGTCCGCTTTGCGCGGGATCTGTGCGCCAGGCAGCCTGCTTCTGGCCCGTCTTCTCCAACGGTGTGGCTAACCAGTCCTGCGCGTATTCAACCTGGACCACGCGAATCGGCCCAAGCTCTCCCTCGGCCACCATCTGGCGAGCTTGCCGCACCAGGGGATAGCCGGTGTAGTTGTGCGTCACGGCAAACAGCAGCCCTGTCCGGCTCACCATGCGGGCGAGGTCCTGAGCGTCTTCCAGGGTTGTCGTGAGCGGCTTGTCGCAGATGACGTGCACACCAGCTTCGAGAAATGCCTTCGCCGGCGCGTAGTGCAAATGGTTTGGAGTCACGATGGCAACGGCGTCAATCCGATCTTTTCTTTTCCCTTCCGCCGAAGCCATTTCCGCAAAACTGCCATAAGCTCGTTCCGGAGCGATGTGAAGATCCAGCGCGGAGGCTCGGGCGCGGGCTGGATCGGACGACAACGCCGCAGCCACTAACTCGAAACGATCGTCCAGCCGGGCGGCGATACGATGCACTGCCCCGATGAAACCACCGGGGCCACCGCCGACCATGCCGAGACGCAGGCGGCGTCCTTTTTTGTCGTCAGATTTTATTTCGAGGCTCACAGGTTTTCCTCACCAGATGTCAGATTTCAGTTCTCGGTTCTCAGCAAGAACGGGGGCTGATCGCTTCATTCCAACCCCATCATCCGACGATTCGCGGCCTGATCGGCGCCGACGCCGGCGAAGTCGTCGAACGATTGCTGGGCCGCGTGAATGATATGACGCGAGATGAAGGGGGCACCCTCAGCCGCTCCCTGCTCGGCACTCTTTATACAGCATTCCCACTCCATCACGGCCCAACCGCCGAAGCCGTATTGCGTCAGCTTCGAGAAGATGCCGGCGAAATCTACTTGCCCGTCACCTAGCGAGCGGAAGCGCCCAGCCCGTTCGATCCAGGCCTGGTAGCCGCCGTAGACGCCCTGCCGTCCCGAGGGATGAAACTCGGCATCTTTTACATGAAACATCTTTATGCGGTCGTGATAGAGATCGAGGAATTGCAGGTAGTCGAGTTGCTGCAACACGAAATGGCTGGGATCGAACAACATGTTGCATCGGGGATGCTCCTTGACCCGCTCCAGGAACATCTCAAAGGTGATGCCATCGTGCAGGTCTTCTCCGGGATGGATCTCGAAGCATAAGTCCACGCCCGCTTCATCAAACGCATTCAAGATCGGCAGCCAGCGCACGGACAACTCGTCGAAGGCAGCTTCGATGAGTCCAGCCGGGCGTTGCGGCCAGGGATAAACGTAAGGCCAGGCCAGCGCTCCGGAAAAAGTGGCGTGGGCCTTTACCCCCAGGTTTGCGGATGCCTTCGCCGCAAACAGGAGCTGTTCCACAGCCCACTCCTGCCGCGCTAGCCTGTTTCCGCGGAATTCATCCGGCGCGAATCCATCGAACATCAAGTCGTAAGCGGGATGCACCGCGACCAATTGGCCCTGCAGATGAGTGGAGAGCTCGGTGAGATGGAGTCCGTGAGTGGCCAGGGTATCGAGCACCTCTTCACAATAGGTCTTGCTCTCTGCGGCCAGCTTCAGGTTGAACAGGCGGCCGTCCCAGGATGGAATCTGCACGCCCTTGTAGCCCAGACTGCTCACCCAGCGCGCGATATTTTGCAGGTTGTTGAAAGGAGCCGTGTCACCGGCAAACTGGGCCAGGAAGATTGCCGGGCCCTGGATGGTCTTGATGGTCATCGCGAGTTCGCTCTCCGAAATATTCGCCAGCTAATTTACACCAGTCTGCAGATCAGTGTAGGAGCGAGCGTCCTCGCTTGTGCGAATGCCCGGGCTGGGCGAGACTTGTCTTCACCCCAATTTACGTCCTCGCGACTGGTTCGAAGGGAGCTCTACATGCGCGGCAGCCTGCATGCACTTATCGCCGTCTTGTTGCTTTTCTCTGTTTGCCGAGCGCAAGAGGCGCCCGCTTCTCAGTCGAGCCCGTCCGTTCCGTCCTCGACTGCGACACTGGAGCAAGCGCAGCCCAAGCCAAGGCTGAAGATTGGGGTCGCGCTTGAAGGCGGAGGCGCGCTTGGACTGGCGCACGTCGGTGTGCTGCAGTGGTTTGAAGACCACCACATCCCAATCGACTACCTAGCGGGAACCAGTATGGGCGGCTTAGTCGGAGGCCTCTACGCCACGGGGAAAAATCCGCAACAGCTTCGTGAGTTAGTCGACGCACAGAATTGGGACGTGATCCTGGGCGGGGCCCTTCCCTACGAAGATCTGTCCTTTCGCAGAAAGGAAGATCAGGTTGCTTTTCCCAACTCTATTCTGCTGGGCCTGCGTCGAGGGCTGGTGTTGCCAGGCGGTTTGAATGCCGGGCAACAGATCAGTCTCCTGATTGACCGGGAAACACTGGCCTATTCGGGCGTGCAATCGTTCGACGATCTGCCAATTCCTTTCCGTTGCGTGGCCACCGATCTGGTTACAGGAAAGCAAGCGGTGTTCAAAGATGGGTCGCTCTCCCGGGCCATGCGGGCCACCATGGCGATCCCCGGCCTTTTCTCTCCGATCCGCGATGGGGAGCACGTTTATGTCGACGGCGGGTTGGTCGGGAACCTGCCTACGGACGTGGTGCGGGACATGGGCGCGGACATTGTAATCGGCGTACATCTGCAAACCTCGCCGGCCGAGGCCGGCAAAATCCAATCGCTCTTTGCCATTCTGGGCCGGTCCATTGACGTCGTGGTTGCCGGAAACGAGATCCGCGGGCTGGCGGGGGCGGACCTGGTGGTAAGCGTAGAGCTACAGGATTTCAGCTCCTTGGATTACACGAAATCGAAGCAGATCATCGAGCGCGGAACCGAAGCCGCCGCCCAGAAGGCGCGCCTGCTTGATGCGTACGCACTCGATGAAGCTGCCTGGGCGCAATATATGGAGCGGCGGAAGGCGCAACGGCTCAGCGACATTCCGGTGCCGCAATTTGTGAAAGTGCAAGGCGCAAGCCCGATCGCGGAACAGAACATAGAACGGTTCCTGCGCTCCCAGGCGGGAAAGCCGATCGACACGAACCGACTCGAAAGCCTGCTCACGCGATTGACTGGAATCGGGCGCTACGATACCGCCGGATACCAGATCACAAAACAGAACGGGCAAGATGGGCTGCTGGTGACGATGCACGAAAAGCTCTACGCTCCGCCCACACTGCAATTGGGTTTTGAGGTGGATGGATCGGAAAGCAGTGACGTAGATTTCACTCTCGCCACCCGTCTGACCTTCCTCGACGTGGCTGGGTACCGCTCGGAATGGCGTACCGACTTTATTTTTGGCAACACGTACGGTGTAGAAAGCGAACTCTACCGTCCATTCTCGCCGGCCAGCAAATGGTTCTTTTCGCCCCACGCTGGCGCCAGCAGCTCTGCCTTCAAAGTCTATCGGAAGAGCGATCCGCTCGCCGAGTACCGGTTAAACCGTGCGGCCATGGGCGCCGATATCGGTTACGGATTCAACCGCTTCAGCGAGGTCCGTTTTGGCTACGAAGTGGGCTCGTTGGATGCCAGGCTCCGCCTGGGCACGCCGGAATTCGCTTCCCTGAGCGGACGGACCGGCGCATCGCGCGTTCGCTGGCTGTTCGATCACACCGACGATCCGGTGATCCCTCGGAGCGGCGTGAACGCAGAGTCGAACTTCCGCTGGTACGACACCGGCCCTGGAGGCACCAACGGTTTTCCGGTTGCGGATTTGCGCATCGGCTTCTTCAAGCCCATTACCCGGCCTGCATCCTTGTTCGTGGTCAGCGAAGGTGGAACCACTTTCGGTTCATCCAGCATCGGGTTCCCGCAATTCTTCCTTGGCGGCTCGAACCGGCTCAGCGCGTACGGAACGAACGAATTTTTTGGCAATCAGTTCTATTTTTTTCGGGCCGGATACTTACACGATCTGCTGACTCTGCCTCCACTGGCAGGAAAGAAGGTTTATGCCATCGCCGGCTACGAGTTCGGCAAGATGTACGGATTTACCGACGCCAGCAAGTTCCCCAATGATTTTGCTCTCGGCGTTCTGGCCGAGACCGCGGTTGGACCTTTGGTCTTCGGCGGAAGTGTCGGCGATAGCGGACATCGCAAGTGGTTCTTCCAACTGGGCCGGGTGTTCTGATCTCACGCCTCGGCTGGTGGCCACGAGTGGAGGCCGCAATAACGGAAAGGCATCCAAACCGACAAGTTACGGGCCTGAATTATCTTGAGTTCGCGACTCAGGCCAGCATAAGATTTTGAGGTGATTCACCAGGTCGCGTTCGACGATCGCACCAACTCCGTCTCGAACAATGTAAGAGTCGAACTCGGCCAACTGGCCGATGCCTATGGCGTGCAACCTCCCAAACCTTCATCCGCCTGGTTAAATACTCAAGAAAGGAAATATGAAGACGTCGAAGAACCGTACTAAATGGGCGATCAGTCTCGTTTTCGTCCTTGCCCTCTGTACCTCGCTGCATGCCCGAAGAGAACAATGGCAATACCTTGGGGACTCCCATGTGGATGGCTCACAGGACCACGACAGCATAAAGGTTGGCCGGTCGGCTGGAACCTACCGCGCCATCCAATTGCGCATCAGTGGCGGCGCGATTAATTTCGAGCGCGTGATCGTCCGCTATGGAAATGGTTCGCAGGAAGAGATTCCGATACGGGCTCGCATCCCTGATGGCGGGCAAACCCGGGTCATTGATCTACCGGGTGAGCGTCGTATCATCCAGAGCCTCGACCTTTGGTATGGCAAGGAAAATTGGAGAAGGCGCCCCAAAGTGAGCCTGTACGGATTGACCAATTGAGCTAGGCCACTCCGCTGGACCGATTCGCTGAAGGCACTGAAACCGGGGAACACCTGGCTTGGACTGACTCAGGAAAAATCCTGTTTCAGAGTCACGCCAGGCGTTCTTCGTAAAAGACGAGACGGTTCGTTGCCAACGAGCCTGCGCTATTTCGACGTGTTCTTGGGAGACCTCTTGGTCAGTGTAGCCAGCAGGAGTCTTGCTGACTTGGGCGCCGGCACGGATTTGTTAAACACAATGGCTTTCGCGCTCACCTCTTTGCCGTAAAGCTTCTTGTTAGCGTCATTGTCTGGACGAAGGGTTGACCCAGCTAAAGATATTCCGGCGAACAGTCCTCGGGCGCGAGAGTACGACAGGATTTCGGCCCGCAGCTTGACGTCAGTCTCAGCCGAAGCATTCCGTCCCACCGGTCCGGCAGCCGCCGAGACGTCGCCACCCAGCTTCACCTTGCTCTCCAAAATACTGGACGCCGATTTCGAACTCATCAGCAACAGCACAAAGTCCGTGGCCTGCCCACCCAGCTGCAATCCGAAGCTGGCGCCTTCAAGCGCCATCATGGTGGGCGCGCTCCACGGGCCATGGAAAGTTTTGCCGCCACGGCAGGTCATCACACCGCGGCCATAGCTGCCTCCAAGTCCGAAGGCAAATTTCAGGACGGAAGGTAAAACCACAACACAATCCGCCCTATCGATTACGTCCTGCGGGATATCATCGGGAATGTCCAAAATTTCCTTGATGACGGTCCCCGCTTTTTCTACCCGATCCTCTTCCTTGTCTTGACCTAGCGCCGGTAACAGCAGCAGAGCCAATACACCGAAACCTAGAATGATTTTCTTCATGTTGTTTCCTCAACTCAAAATTTTGCTATTGCTTCCGCGGGCTTCCATGTGAGCGCAGTGATTTCGTGGCCGAAAGTTCGCCGCCATGATAACAAATTAGGCATTTGGACTCGTGCACGCGCCCGTCTTGACGGGCGGAACGCCCGTCCTCCATTTGCGAGGGTGGACTGGACTTTGAGGAAGTTCTTTAGAGTCAGAAATCCCTTCGGCCCAAAAGTGTTACCTATGTAGCCGGTACATTCTGTAACCCATGTCTCCGGGTTGGACCGAAATTACGTGGTGAGCGCGGATGGACTCGAACCATCGACCCATGCCTTAAAAGGGCATTGCTCTGCCAGCTGAGCTACGCGCCCACAGTGTTGCAAACTAGGAGATAACAAGCGTCTTACGCACTTTTCGCCTGCATTCGGACAACTCGTTCAGAAGGCTTGGTGCTAGTTCTGGTGCCAGTTGGAACCAGCATCTGTACAGCCGCGAGAGTGTGAGCAGGAGCCAGATGTGCGTAACGCATCGTCATCTGAATTGTCTGGTGTCCCATAAGTTCCGCCACTGTACGAATATCGACACCTGCCATTACGAATCGACTAGCAAAACTGTGTCTCAAAGAATACCACGTGAAGTTCTCTACGTTGGCGTTCTCAACAGCTTTATCAAACCAGTGCTTGTATCCCTTGAGTGCGAAGACTCGCGCACCGTTTGAAGGGATTTTCTTCAACGCAGCGAGTGCCACAGTGTTTAAAGGGATGTGCCGCGTCTTCCCATTTTTGCTGTACGGAATCGAGAGCTGCTTTTATTCAAGGTCAATTCTATCCCATGTCAGGTTGTACTGTTCGCTGGGTCGCATACCAGTGTGGAGCGCCAGCTCGAATTCAGGGAGATGCACGGCGTACTTCGCTTTTATCGCCTTTCGAAGTCGGATCTCTTCCTCGGGTTTCAGAAACCTCACGCGCCCGTTGTCTTCATGCTTGTGCTTCAGGAGGCGGGCGGGATTCTCGGAGATTTTTTTATTCTCAATTCCGAGACGATACATCACCGACAAAGTTGAGCGGCATCGGTTTTGCGTTCCTGGCTTCCACTTCTGATCCTCAAACCAAGAGCGGAAGTCAGCAACAGGAATATCAGCATTGCGGTTTCCAAATTCAGCTACCAGTCGCGCAATGCGATAGCCATCAAATTGCTGGCCGCGATTGTTGGCTTTGCAATATTCGAGAGCATCATCGGCCAGCTCTGAAAACTTCACAACCCTAGTGCGCAGTTTTTCGGGAAGCTTCTTCCCTGCCCGCGAGTTTGTACTTCATTTCTGGAGGCGGACGTGAAGTACAGGGTGAGGGGCTGTCTTGCTTACACTCTTCAGCCCCAGCCGCCCTATCTCTTTACGAAAGTGAATATGGAAATACAAACAGGAATCAATATCGAAGGTCTAAACGACCTGGACAAGAAGCGAATCAGCGAAGTGGGATTGTGGCGATGGCTGGAGGAAATCACTACCGCCAAAGCTCACCCGAAACGTCGGTCGCTCGATTACAAGCAACAACAGATGGCAAAGCGCAAGCAACGGCAAAAATAGGTCTACAACGCACTGATTCTAAAAGGCAATTTGAACACTTTTTCTCGAAATCCATGCTGTGGGTCATCCCAAGTGGAATTCGCGCCCCAAGTGGGCATTTTTACTAAGGACATCACGAACATTATCAAATCAGAGAGGGACACATGCAACGCAACAAAATCGTAAGACGAAGTACCAGTCCAGTGGGCAATCAAGAAAAAAGAACAGGAACAGGCAAGCGCCAGGTCGCCATTCCGAGCACAGCTTCAAATCAATTGCGAATCGGCACACGGGACGAACTGAAAGACCCTAAGCAGCATCAATCGCGCATTCTCCTGCCGACCCAGGCACCAGCCCCGAAGACATACGGCACGAAATCGCCTGCCAAGCGTCCAGTCGGACGGGACCAATTGTAAGTGAACCGCAATAGGCAGATCACAGGGTGCGCTTTTTGCGGGCAGCTTGTACCAACAAAAAGACGCGCCCAAACACGCCGACCGTTGCATTGGGCCAAAACAGGATTTTAGACCCTGGACGAAGCTGGGAATTGCAATGCCCGACGCGAACAGGGACAACAGACTTCCTCTATACAAGATTGAAACATGGGGACAACGGAAGAGATAGGGGCTGCTCACACCAGCCCCAACGCGCTGGTGACGAATCATACTTCGATTTCAAGCTTGCACTCCTGGACAGAACAAACTGGCTCGATCCAACGATGACACATTGGCACCATACGCATGCGCTTGGTGGGGTACCGCGTGGATATCCACAGCACTATTCTGATGATTACTACAGGAACCTCATGACCTGTGCGCTGGTGATTGGTGGAGAGAAGTGGCTGAACAAGGTGTATTCAAACTTTCGGACACAGCCTAGGCTGGGGTCTACGACCATGTTCGAACTTTATGAGGATGCGATTGCTAGTGGAGAGGAACACGCTAAATATTTGGCGGGTATAAGGCATCGGAGCCTGGACCAACAATTAGAAAAGTTCAGAGCTGAAGGAGTTGCGTTCTGAGCGTCAAAACGCAGCTTACAGGTTGTGGGTGCAATGGCGAAGTTACGCCAACAATCACGGATACCATTTGACCAGGTAACTAATCCCAAGGATGACCTAAAAGCACGTTTCCGAGACGCGCATGCGCGCGATTACTGTGCACGTCTGTAATCTAGGCGTCGCGTGAGGCCCGGCCTAGAGTCCTCCCAACCACTCTCGTCAGCGCTCATGCGGAAAACTCAGAAGCCATCGAGGACTCCCATGAACGAAGTGCCAGCTAAGCAGACAAACCGAGCATGACAGAACGACCAACTCGCATCCAGGAGAAAACAGATGAATCGTTTCGTGTCGTTTTTGGTTATATCAATCCTGATCGTAACGTTCGGGTCGGGGCTCAGCTTTGCCCAGAGCAGCGGGAGTTTCAACTTCAGCGCCGATACACTGTCGTGCACGGATATCGGAGGGACGCTTGGCGGTGGCACGGCAAAGACCGCACTCAAGACAACCATGAAGGTGTCCAGCGGCAACGGCGTGGCGTTGGTAATCAGGCCCTCGGCCGTAGTTGGCCTGTTGACCAACCTCTCCCTCTCCGGCAAGGCGGGTGGTGGAACCGTAAGTGCTTCCTCGCAGTCGGGCGTGCAATTCCAGGTCACGGTCAGCCCGCTTAGCGGGCAAGCCCTACCCACGGTAACGCCTAGCGCGCCGGTCACGTTTGACGACCGCTTCCTACAAATCAGCACGAACTTGTTCAGTTTGCTGAGCACATGTACGAGCGACACGGCTGATTCAACCTGTTTTTTTGACTTCAATGAAACTACGCTGTCGGCGCACAGCTTCGACTGGGTAGTTACGAACATGAGTTCGGGCGACTATGGAATTACGGTCTCCTGGAACCCGTACACCAGCTTCTCGGCACCTAATAACGCGTTAGCTTGCGTGGGGCCTGTGGTACTCACGGCACAACAGACGAAAATCTTCAACCAGAACACCGGAATTTCCTTCTGAAGTTTGCGTTTTCGGGTCAGGTCCTCGGTTGTGGTCAGGACCTGACCATGAAAGCCATTTTAGAAGATACGTAGGTTCCACTTTGCTCGTGAATCCACGCCGCTCCAGTTCCTTCTGACGCCGAGGTGCTTCCAGTTGGAAGGAAATTCGGATGCCTGCGCTTCCAATCATTTCTTCTCGGGTTCTTTCTTCTTTTGATGTTTTCGTAAGAAGGTCGCCTCTTCCGCTTCGTTGTCCACTTTTTCCATGGGTTCCCAGAAAGTGGTCTCATCTGGGGCGGAGACCATGATCCAAATTGTCCCTGTTACTGTATCAAGGAGGTATGTATTCATACGTGGCTTTTCTCCCTGATACAGTACGAGTTGGAACCGACCAACCTGCCCTGTTTTAGCAGGTTGGGGCTGTGGGTGTGCTTGGCTCCAGCATACTGAACACAGCATGCTTGCCATCGCTAGCAGCATTTTCTTCACGACTTCTCCTTCTCGGTCACGCGGGCTCCACTTTCGTCTTGTATCCGCGTCGTTCCAATTCCTTCTGTCGCTGTGGCGCTTCGTTGGCAGGAAATTCGGATGCCTGTGCATTGGACACCACCAGCAGATCACCCTTACGGCTCAAGGCAGCGTATTTTCCAGGATGAGAGGTGACGCGGATGCGGACGAAGGTAACGGGCGCGGGTGGAGGTCCCTTCGATTTTGTACCCCAGCGTGGCATCGCAGGGATTCTATCAGGACCGTTTGGCTCTAGTGATAATGTCAGCGACCTGCTGAGCAGAATCAAGTGCGAGGGAAACTCAAGCGCACGTCCTGGACGGTCAAACGATTTAACGTGAACGGTCCGCTTTTGGAGCGATGGTTCCTCAAGACGTTGATCTACCTAAGTGTTTCCGGGGACTGGGCTATAGGACTTGGCTCTCATAAAAAAGGAACTCCCTCACAGCAGTTGGTCAGGATTGCATTCGGACACGAAGCGTTTGAGCCGTACGAAGGGCTCTACATTGCTGGCTATCCTGGCGAGAATATCGATTCAATGGACCGAGTGAGCTTCGCACCCATGACTGAAGGAGATAATTTGGTGGTGGGACGGTTCAACTTTCGGGGGTACAGATTTTATCTAAGCCTGGTACCGGAAAAGGTTGAGAATTTTGAAGGATCGCCATTGCTCTATCGGAATTCGAATCTTCGGTTTATGGTTCAGGATCGGCTGTCGCACATTGTTCGATTGAGATGGTAGTTTTCTGCATCACTGACCATGTTAAATGGCATTTCCGGTGTCAGTTCTGGTGTCAGTTGGTTTTGGAATTTGGCGCTATTCCGTGCAGTTCCCTGCTTGCCTCAATCCCTGAAACCCGCATAAACAGGCTCTCCTGCGATTTCGTGCAATTCCTTGCAAGGCGTTCGAAGGGATTAAAAGGGCATTGCTCTGCCAACTGAGCTACGCGCCCACTTTCTTCCAATTTAACATAGGCGAAAGGGTTTGTCGGACACTGGCTGCGATCCACCCCGAACCACGGGGCGGCCAGCTTTCTCGCCGTGGTGAACATCAAGTCCATCTGTGTTACAAAGTTGGAATTCCGGAGTCTCGATGAATCGCCGATCGCCACTGTTGTACACCGCGGTGCTGCTGATTTTATCTTTCGCCTCGGCGCAGCCTGCGGCACTTCCAACCCCGAGCGCGCTGCAACAGCTCTCTTCCGAATTTTGGGAGTGGCGTGCCTCCGAACAGCCATTTTCTTTTGACGATATTCCGCGGCTTGACCGTCCTTCGGGATGGGCAGCAGACTGGTCATCCTCTATCATCGCAAAACGCCGCGAAGAATTGTCGGGGTTCGAAAATCGTTGGAAGGCCTTGGGCATTCTTGTCAGCGGTCGCTCCCGGACCGAAACCGTGGACTATCTTCTGGTCGGCTCGGCCATTGCACGGGCAAGATGGGAGCTGGATTACGTCCGCGGGTGGCAGCGCAATCCCTGGTTTTATCTCGACCAGACTCTGGCCTCGGTGTTCGTCAGTTTGACCCAGCCGCCGCCCTTCGACCAGGCTCGCAGTGCTGAGGTCGTTCGTCGCATTCAAGCGATCCCGCAAATTATTTCCGATGCGGAAAAGAACCTGAAAGACCCGGCCGGCCCGCTGGCCCAGTTATCGATCCGAGAGCTGAAGGACATTCGTCCCCGGCTGGAAAAAATGGCCGGCGAGCTAAAGCCCTTTCTAATAGATGAAAGCGCCGCCCGCCTTGATATGGCAATTCAAGCTGCGATAACCGCTTTGGAAGGCTATCGTGCGTGGCTCGAACAACGACTTCCTGCTATGTCGAGCAACGTGGCAGTCGGGCGGGACAACTATGTCTTCTTCCTGAAGCATGTCGCCTTGATCCCGTACAGCCCCGAACAACTTTTAGCCATGGGCCGTCAGGAGTGGGAACGCGCGGTTACTTTTGAGGCTTACGAGAAAAATCGCAATGCAAACCTGCCGCAACTGGCTCTGGCCAAGGGCCAAGCGGCACAGATGGCCCGCGAGGAGCGGCAGGAACAGGAGATTCGCGATTTCCTCGAAGCAAAGAACATCCTCACTGTCCCGACCTGGGTGCAGCACTACCGCAATCTTCCCTTCCCCGCTTATCTGGCGCCGCTGGCTGCGTTCGGAGTCGCGGACGATCTCACCGGACCCACCCGTCTGAAAGATGGGGCAACCAGTTACATCAAGACCCCCTCTCCTGATCGAGGATATTTCGATTTATCCACCGCGCGCGACCCGCGAGGGATCGTCGTGCATGAAGGCGTGCCCGGACACTACTTCCAAAAGGTGATGTCCTGGACGAACGAGGACCCCATCCGCCGTCACTACTACGACTCCGGCGCCAACGAAGGCATCGGCTTCTATGCGGAAGAGATGATGCTGCAAGCCGGTCTGTTCGAAGACAGCCCGCGCACCCGCGAGATCATTTATAACTTCATGCGCTTTCGCGCCCTGCGGGTTGAGGTCGAGGTGAAGCTTTCGACCGGAGAGTTCACCATCGAGCAAGCAGCCGACTACTTCATGAAGACGGTTCCGCTCGACCGGGCAACAGCCATGGAAGACGCGACATTTTACGCGTCAGTTCCCGGCGTAGGGATTTCTTATCAGACAGGCAAATTGCAAATCATGAAATTACTGGCCGAGTCTCGGCTGGCGCAAGGCGACAAATTCAACCTGCGCGAGTTCCATGACTTTGTGTGGAAAAACGGCAACGTGCCCATTGCCTTGTTGCGGTACGAATACCTGGGCAAAGCGGAGGAGATCGAAGCTTTGCAACACTGAAGTGGCGTGTATCGGCTCAGATGAATCGTGCCTACTTACGGCGTGATGCTGTGCCTACGCAGCATCTGGTGTGAAGCGCATACACAGCCGGCGACTGGGCTGCTGCGCACGAAATCCTTCGGGACTGAAGTCCCTCAGGATGACCGAGAGGACGGTACCAAAGGATTCTGGTTGACCTTAGGGCCGCTGGTCCTTGGCGATGGCCGCCAACTCCCGCACGATTTCCTGAAGGCGTGAACGCCGTTCTTCGTTGGCACGGGAGGCCATAGGCGCGGGATCCTCCTGGCTGGCGTAACGGTCGTTCAGGTCGCGGAGATTGGCGATTTCACTTCTCAGGGCCACAACATTTCTCAAGACATCGGCGGTATACATAGTTACTAGGATACGCTAGTTGACCTTCGCCATGGCTGGCTTCGCTCGTAAATTCCCGTTTTCGGAACGCCGGGCAACGATGCGCACCTGGAGTCGCGGCGTCGGCCTGCTTCTCCTAGTCGCCTCAGGGGTTCCGAATGCGGTGTTTGTCGAGGAAATAGTCGGCAGCGCGGCCGCTATTTGTGTACTGCCGCCCTGCGGCCAAATATGTCTTGGCCGAAGTACCGGCTGTTCCACAATCCACGAACCTCATGGGTACAGCCGCCACTCGAGCGAAGCTCGACCCCCTTTTTCACCGAGCGCTGAACCGAGCGGAGCTTCGCTCCGCGGGACAGCCGAGAGCGGCTGTCCCCACGTGGTTCGTGCCGCTACCCTGCTATGCGGCGCTGCTCGGCTTCCTGCTGGGAAATGTAACGCAGCAGGATGTCGCGGGAAGAAACCAGGCCTTTGAGTTCCTTGCCCTCCACGATGGGCAGATGGCGGAAGCCAAACTCCCGCATGAGGTACAGACAGTTTTCAATAGTCTCGTCCACGCTAACGGATTTGGGATTGGCCGTCATCACTTCCGAGATCTTGGTGCTTCCGGGCATGCGTCCGAGGGCCACAACACGGTTCATGATATCCCGCTCGGAGAAGATACCTACCAACTCGCCATTGCGCAGCACGGGCAGAGCGCCAATGCGATGTTCCATCATGAAACGGGCGCCTTCGAGCACAGTGCGGTCGGCTTCGATGGACAAAACCCGGCGATCCTTCACAAGATCGTAGATCGTCGACATGAACGACTCCTTTCGGAATCAGCTTGGGGAGCCCAATCTCGGGCGTTGAAGTGCACCACTCTAACACGGGTGCGGTTTCGTATCCATGCCCTGCAAAAAAAGCTATTTGGATCAGTTTGGAACGAGCTCCCATTCATCATCCCCGGCACCACGAGGCTGTCATCCTGAGTGCGGTCGTTCGACCAGCGAAGCTTTGTGAAAGAAAGCGAAGGACCTGCGCATTCCGCGCTCCGCTTACCTGCTGCTCTGCATCGCATAACATCGATCCTGCATCCACGGTGAGGGAGCATGAGGCACAAGGCTGGCTAGCGCCAGAGAATGTATGGGTCCTTCGTCGGGAGCCCTTCGCGTAGCGAAGGACTCCGCTTCCTCCGGATGACAGCCGGAAAGTTCAAGCTAACCCACCACCCAATCCGTCGCCGGCAAAAATAAAGCGGTAGCCTGGGAAGGCTACCGCCCGAACGGTTCGAGTTCCCGGCTTAGAACCGGAAGGCCGGACCGAAGGTAACTTTAAAGTTATTGTGCGTGCCGTTATCGAAGTAAATTTCGTCGCCCGCTTCAAGACGCAGGCCGATCGGACCCCAGAATCCCTCGACTCCAGCTCCGGGATACATGGCGAAACGTGTGTCCCCGGTCTGAATGCCACCCAGGGCTCCCACGAACCCTGCGGGCGCGTTCTGATCGGAAACGCTAAAATTCACGAAGCCGAGCTTGCCGGTGACATAGGCCCGGAACGGTCCAGAGCTGGTCTGGAATTTGGGTCCAAACAGCCCGGTCAAGGGACGCAGGTTCGTGTTTACAAACTGCGTGGTGACGCCGTTTGAAAAGACGCTGGTGAAGTTCCTCTTGAAGTCGTATGACATCTCGGCTTCCAGCTGAACGTTGGGATGTACATTGAACGCGGCGCGCCCGCCGACGCCGACGAAGTTGATATGAGGGTCGGTGGCACTGAAGTTCATATAGTCCGCAAAGACCCCCACTTCGACATGATCAGAACTTTGCGCCATGAGCGCCGACGGCAAAGCTAGTCCGCAACTTAGTACGAGCAAAAAAATAAGGCGTTTCATCCGTTGTGTCTCCTCCTGGGTTCGGTCTTCATCTCGCTCACGCACACCTTTCCCCGGAGTCGAAACGCCAGGGAAAGAACTGCTGCAGGAGCGGTGCAGGCGGGTAAGCAGTTAGTTAAGATGCCGCTGACCTGCCGCCGGGTTGGGCGCGAATCACGCCGAGGCAAATCACTCTGAGGCTTACCAGTGAAGGAGGAGAGTAAAACAGGCGCGGACCGTGACCGGCCCGCGTCCCGACCGATGTAGAACGCTCACTTGAGAGAATTGCTGTTGTCAGCAGACTTGCGCTCGGCTCGCGGTGTCATTGAAACGACGCTGTATTCGCGTTCCTTGCTGTCGGCATCTTCCACTTGCAGCAGCATCTTGTCCTTGCGAATGCGGAACTGGGCCGTCTGACCCACTGGCAGCAGCACAGGATGCTTTTCGTCAACGGGGCGGATGCGGTAAATCACTGTATCGCTCTGCAGAAGATATTCCTGGCAGAGCAGGGCATGAGTCTTCTTATGGGCGGAATCCGTGCCAACCAGTTCGCCGACCACACTCTTCCCGCTGTTTTCATCCACACCGCACTCTGCCGAGTCCATTTGGAGCAAAGTGCCAGACTGATGAGCCTTGGGCTCCTTGGCCTGGGCTAAAGACACGGACAGGAATGCAATCATGAGAGTCTTGGTTTTCATTCGCTTCTCCCGGCGCTGGCCTGCATGGACTGATTATCTGCGCCGGCCCTCATTCTCATGCAAGGTGCATTCGGGAGAAATATCACGCCGGTGCAAGGCCCGTCGTAATCAGGTGAGAATGCGAAGACCCGTACCTGGGAGCGTGTGCGGACCGTGGCCCACATCTGCTATCTTCTTGGCTGCTGAAGTGGCCCGACCTCGGATGTCTCCAGGCACCCGTTAAGATCCCACGGCCCAAGTCTCCGGGGAAAACGGAAAGCTACCAAGAATCATAGCTACAAAGAACCATAGTTGACGCGGTTTGCCCGACCCCGATACGCTTCTGATGGTTACCAAGGTCATCCGGGAGCGTTGGGCCGCATGGCTGGGGCGAGGATTCCGGCTCAAAGCCGGTTAAGATCAACCGCAAACCTTGCAAGCAGTACAACGAAAAGATAGTTACGCCGCATCTGACTTAGTGCGGCCGGAAAAGGCGACTTGACGGACGCGAGAAAACTACAGGGCGACAAGCTTTCCGAAGCGGAAGCGATTGAACGAGCCAAGCAGGGCGATGCAGAAGCTTTCCAGCTTTTGTATGGACTGCATAAACGGCGCGTTTACTCACTGTGCCTTCGCATGACGGCCAACACGGCCGAAGCTGAGGATCTGACTCAGGAAGCCTTTCTGCAGTTATTTCGCAAGATTGCCACTTTTCGAGGCGAATCAGCCTTTTCCACGTGGCTGCACCGGATGGCGGTAAACGTTGTCCTGATGCAGTTGCGCAAGAAAAGTCTTCCCGTAGTTCCGCTGGAAGAGACGCTGGAAAACGAGGAAGAGGCCCCCAAGAAAGAACTGGGCGCACAAGACCCAGTCTTGTCGGGTTCGATCGACCGGCTGCGACTGCAGAACGCGGTGGATGCGCTGCCGCCGGGATACCGAAGGATTTTTGTATTGCATGACGTAGAAGGATACGAACACAACGAGATTGCTGCCATGGTGGGATGCTCTATCGGCAACAGCAAATCTCAGTTACACAAAGCGCGCATGAAACTGCGCGAATCGCTCAAGACGAGCAGAGCCGAAAAGGCCGCAAAGCCGTAAGGAGCGATAGAGGGCGGTATTTGGGGGAGATGAAGAAATGAATTGCGCCGAGTTTCAGGAATTTTTGCCAGAAGGGTTTGAGGGCGGCCAGACGGTAGAGCAGGAATCGCACTTAAGATCCTGTCCCATGTGCTCGGGTCTGGTAGCGGACCTCGAACTGATTACCCGCGAGGCACGGCAGTTGCAAGAGACGGCCGAGCCCAGTCCGCGGGTATGGAACTACATCGAAATCACATTGCGGCAAGAAGGCATCATTCGTGAGCCCCACCTGGGCCCTGCGCTGGTGCCGGCGAGACCACAGCGCTGGCACATGGCCTGGCTGGCTCCGGTGGCGGCCCTGGTCCTGGTGGCGTTCGGGATTGTCGTCTACCAAAGAGGCTCAAGCGACTCAAGACTCGCGGCGCATTTGGACACAACTGCGCCTTCCCTGGTCGCCATCGCGCCGACCAGCCCAAAGCCGTCCAATCTAAACAACAAGAATGAGGACGACCAGCTTCTGGCCGCCGTGGCTTCGCGCTCTCCGGCCATGCAGGCGCAATATGCCTCCAATCTGCAGAATGTGAATGCATACATCAAGGATGCAGAGGAATCTGCCCAGGCTAATCCTAACGATGAGGAAGCGCAGCAGATTGTGATGGACGCTTATGAGCAGCGAGCGACCGTCTATGAGATGGCTTTGGACCGTTCCCTGCCCTAGCCGGCGATACGCCCGAGGCAGGATTAAGATAGGCAGCACGGTGGGAGGCTCATAGTCGCCGCGTGACGACACTATGAGAAGCAAAACTATGGCGAGAGCGCAACGCGTACAACTGGTCACCTTCGTGATTCTGGCAACGGCGATTTGCGCCTCGGCCGAGCTTCGAAAAGAATTCCGCTTTACCGTGAGCCCCGGGTCGGTGATCTCGATCACCAATCAGTATGGGCCGATTTCGGTGAAAGCAGGATCGAGCAGCCAGGTGATCGTGGTCGCTGTCCTCCATTCTGAGCAGGTCGAGATTGACCACACTCAGAGCGGAAATCGCGTGGACATTGTCAGCCATCTTCTTTCCCAGGCCAATGCCGACGCGAGCCGCGTGGATTACGAAGTGTCCGTGCCGGCTGACGCCAGCGTTACCCTGCGGTCCTCCACCGGCCTGCTGCATGCCGAGGGCCTGCACGGCGATGTGACCCTGGAGAGCAGCCAGGCCAACGTGGAAGTCCGCGACGTCAGCGATGCCCACGTGCACGTTCGGACCTTGAACGGTTCAGTGAGTCTGAACAATATCCGCAACGGACATGTAGAAGTCACGTCCGTCAGCGGCGACGTGGTACTGAACTCGGTGAGTGGTCTGTTGGTGCAGGTCAATTCGACCAGCGGAAAAATCCGTTATGAGGGCGATTTCGGCAGTAGCGGCGAATATATGCTCACCAGTCACAGCGGAGATATCGAGGCCAGCGCTCCCAACGATGCCTCGATTGATGTGACGGCGCGGTCTGTCCGGGGCAAAGTGGAAAACGACTTTCTTCTGGAACCCAAACACACACCGTTCGTAGTGCGGGCAGGGAGTGCCTTCGCAGGTACGATGAACAAGGCAGCATCTTCGGTCCGGTTGTTTTCCTTCAGTGGTAAAATCCACCTCAAGAAGCGTTGAAGAAGACCCGTTAAAACCAAGCGACAGTGAGGGGCTGCTGGGGCCGTGAGGGCGCCGCAGATTGCCGCCATAAATGAGCACTCGACCGGGTGGGCCGTCTGACACCACGAAGTCTGCGTCCGTCTCCGGGGTACGGGCCATAGTCCTGGTGGGCTTTATGGGGGCGGGCAAGAGCAGCGTGGGCGCCGCCTTGAGCCGCCATTTAGGCTGGCCTTTCGAAGATCTGGATGAGCGCATTCAAGCTCGGGAGCAACGCTCCATCGAGGAAATTTTTCGACAATCGGGCGAGGTCGTGTTTCGCCAGTTGGAGCATGCGGCCCTGCGTTCGCTGGTTGGCGAATTGGGCGCCTCCCCTAAAGTTGTGGCTTTGGGCGGCGGCGCTTTCGCGCAGGCCAACAATGCCAGCCTGCTCCAGGAGGCGGGATGGTCAACCATTTTCCTGGACGCGCCGGTGGAAGAATTGTTCCGCCGCTGCCAGCAGCAGCCCTTGGAACGTCCGTTGCGCGGCGACATGAAAGAGTTCCAGCGGTTATATGAGGACCGCCGCCGGTGCTACCTGAAGGCCGGGTCGCGCATCGAAACCGCGGGCAAAGATGTGGAAGAGGTGGCCGTGGAAGCCATCAACCGCTTGGGACTCCGTTAAGTGGTGCGGCGGCGAGATTTCGAGAGTCGACGTCGATGAATCTGGAACAGCAGCAGTTCGAAGGAGTGCGAACGTGAAGTTCAAAACGGCGCTGGCGGTGGGAATTTCGTGCCTTTTGCTGCTCTCGGTGGCCGTGGCAGGGCCCCGCAAAGATAAAGACAAGGAGCCCGCGGCCCAGACCGTGGATTCCGGATCTTTTGGGGTTTTCATGAATGGACGGAGGGTTGCTACCGAGACATTCTCCGTTCAGCAGAACAACACGGGCAGCGTTGCCACGTCCGAATTCAAGACCGACGCCGGCGTTGATCCCGCGGCACAGTCCTCCGAATTGCAACTCGCGCTCAACGGCGATCTGCGGAAATACGACTGGAAGGAAGTCAGTCCCGGGAAGGCGCATGCGGTACTTCTACCCAACGACAACCTTCTGGTCGAGCGCTCCGCCAACAATCCGCAGGACAAAGAGGAAGAGCATCCCTTCCTGCTTCCGCTTTCGACCAATGTTCTGGACGACTATTTCTTTGTTCACCGGGAGATTCTGGTGTGGAAATATCTGGCCAGCGGCTGTCATCAGGACAAAGGAGGCGTCGCCTGTCCGCAGAACCAGCAGGTAAAGTTTGGCGCCGTCAATCCGCATCAGCGTTCTTCGATGCTGGTAAGTCTGGCGTTCACCGGGAGAGAGAAGATTTCGGTGCGCGGTGTGGAGCGGGAACTCAATCACTTTGTCCTCAAAAGCGATGCTGGAGACTGGTCGCTATGGTTCGACGATCAATTTAAGCTGGTACGGATTCTGGTGGCCAGCGATAACACGGAAGTGGTGCGGGACTAGTAGGGAAAGGTTGCAATGTCCCTGATTGACGTACGTACGTCGCGGGTCCTGTTCACAGTGCTGCTGTTCGCGCTGGGGCTCGGGTTCCTGTACATTGCTCGCCGTACTCTGATCGCGTTCCTGTTTGCAGTCTTCTTTGCTTACCTGATGGATCCCGCTGTCTCCCGAGTGGAAAAATGGGTACGAGGACGGGGACGGGCAATCGGATTGATGTATCTGCTGCTGGTGGCGCTCCTGATCACCTTCTTCTTTTTCGTGGGGCCGCAGATCGCGCGCCAGGGACAGCGTCTCAGCGAGTCTCTGCCAAAACTCCTCGAAACCGTCAGTTCTGGTCAAATCGCGGAACAGATCGGAAAAGAACAGGGTTGGAGCGTATCAACCCGGGTGCAGCTATCGAACCTATTGGCCAACCACCGTACTGAGCTTCTCGGATTGGCCCAGCGTATCGGCCTGCGCGTGGCCGATGTTGCCCAACAGGCCTGGCTGCTGATCGTCGTCCCTATCCTGGCGGCGTTCTTTCTGAAAGACGGACGCGCTTTCGGTGAAGTCCTGCTCTCGTTTGTGCATTCCCGTCCCCAGCGAGAATTTCTGGAGGGCGTGCTGGGCGATCTGAACCAGATGCTGGCGCAGTTTATCCGCGCCCAGTTGACGCTGGCAGCTTTTTCGTTTGTCGCCTACTTAGCATTTCTGGAGCTGGGCGGCGTTCCTTACGCGCTGGTGCTGGGCACAGCAGGCGGAATGATGGAGTTTATTCCGGTGGTTGGCCCGCTAGTCGCTGCCGTTCTCATCTTCAGCGTCGCGATGCTGATGAGTTATCCCCACTGGCTGTTGCTCCTGATTTTTCTTGGAGCCTGGCGCATGATACAGGACTACGTGATTTCGCCGCGGGTAATGGGACAAAGCATGGAGCTGCATCCGTTGGCCGCCATCTTCGGCGTGCTGGCCGGGGGAGAGATTGCGGGAGTGCTGGGCATCTATCTTTCGATTCCAATCATGGCCAGCCTGCGGATCGTATGGCGACGATGGCGCCTCTACGCCGAGAAGAAACGGTTCGGTCCTCTTAACGAATATTCCTTCGGCTCCGAGATCACTCCCAGAACATAGCGACTACTCGGGACAGCCGAGGGCGGCTGTCACCACGTGGTCGGTGGTGAACTGGCAGCGCTTGACATTGACACTCATCAGTTACCTGTTTCGTCTTCGGCCGGAGGGCGCGACCCATCGGTGTTGTAAAATTCCAAGAAACCCTTATGACTGCGAAAATCCCTATAGGAATTCTGGGTGCTACGGGCATTGTCGGGCAACGCTTCGTGCAACTGCTGGAGCATCATCCCTGGTTTGAGGTGGCGTGGCTGGCGGCCTCTGACCGCTCTGAGGGGCGTCTGTACGCAGAGGCAGCGCGCTGGAAACTGAAGACAGCAATCCCCCAGCAAGTAGCCGAGATGCGGGTCTCGCCCGCGAGTCCGGAGGGCGCGCCCAAAGTTATTTTCGCCGCGCTCGATGCCTCGATCGCGGCCGAGATGGAACCGCGTTTTGCCGACGCTGGGTGTGCCGTGATCACCAACTCCAGCGCACTGCGTATGCAAAAGGATGTGCCCCTGGTCATTCCGGAAGTAAACCACGATCATGTGAAGCTGCTGGAATGCCAGGCGTGGCGCAAAAAGTCAGGCGGATTCGTGGTCACGAATCCAAACTGTTCGGCGATTGGGCTGGTCATCGCGCTAGCCCCACTGCAGCACGCGTTTGGTCTCGACACAGTGATGGCGGTCACCATGCAAGCCGTGAGCGGCGCGGGATATCCGGGAGTAGCTTCCCTGGACATTCTAGGAAACGTGATCCCCTACATCTCCAAGGAAGAAGAGAAGATGGAAGAGGAAACCCGCAAGCTGCTGGGCACGCTGAATGGCTCGGGCATTGTGATGGGCCCATTTGGCATGAGCGCCCAGTGCAACCGCGTGGCGGTCGAAGATGGCCATACGGAATCGGTCTCGGTCAAGCTGACGAAGAAAGCGAAGCCAGAAGAGATCATCGAGGCCTGGAATGCGTTTCGCAGTCTGCCTCAAGAAATGAAGCTGCCCAGCGCGCCGGAGCAGCCGGTGCGGTACATGGCGCCCAGCGATCGCCCCCAACCGCGTTTGGATGTCGACGCCGGAAACGGAATGACGACGACCGTCGGCCGTCTACGTCCGTGCGGCGTGCTGGATTGGAAGTTCACCGTGCTCTCGCACAACACGATTCGCGGGGCGGCAGGAGCGGCGGTGCTGAATGCGGAGTTGCTGAAGGCGCAGGGCTATCTCGGGTGATTCGCAGAGCTTTCAGCACTAGGGTGGAGCAGGGCTTAAAGCGCTGCTCCACCCTGGTTCCTAATTCGGCCTGAGTGATGACTCTCTTGCACACAATGCTCGCGCTCGGTCCCCTTCCTCCCTGCCTGAGGAATCTACCTCGATGATCGTCATGAAGTTCGGCGGCACCTCGGTGCAGGACGCCAAGGCGATCGAGCGCGCGGGCGCAATCGTCAAGGGCCGTCTGGAGCAGAAACCGGTGGTCGTGGTCAGCGCCATGGCCAAAGTGACGGACCAACTGCTGGCGATGGCACGCGCCGCCGGAACCGGCGATCGCAAAACCGCACTAAAGTTCTGCCGCGCGTTGCAGGAGCGCCACTACAACACCGCCGGAGAATTGTTGGGAACGGCACTTTTCACACAGTTTCACAGTGACCTCGGAGCTGATTTCGAAACTCTGGAGGAACTGCTGCGCGGCATATCCGCCGTGGGCGAACTGACGCCGCGGACCACGGACTACGTCTCGGCGTTCGGAGAAATACTCTCCAGCAAGATTGTGGCGGCGGCATTTTCCGCGTTGGGCATGCCATCTGCGCTGGTGGATTCCCGCGAGTGGCTGGTAACGGACAGCGCCCACATGCGCGCTGCTCCCCAGTTCGAAGAAACCAACCAGAGATTGCAGTCGAAAGTAGCCCCCCTGGTCGCGGCCGGCAGAGTGCCGGTCATGGGAGGCTTCATCGGAGCATCCAAGGCCGGAATCACCACCACCATCGGCCGCGGGGGATCAGACTATTCCGCCGCCATCGCCGGCGCCGGCCTGGGAGCCGAACGCATCGAGATATGGACAGATGTGGATGGCATGATGACGACCGACCCGCGCATGAGCGCCGATGCCCGCCGCATCAAGGTAATCAGCTTCGATGAAGCAGCAGAGCTCGCCTACTTCGGAGCCAAAGTCTTGCACCCGGCTACCGTACTGCCAGCAGTACAGAAGAATATTCCCGTCTATATTCTGAACTCCGGTAATCCCGAGTGCGAAGGGACGCGCATCACTGCACGCGCGCCCCAGTGCCGAAATTATTTCAAGGCCATCGCGGTAAAAAAGCGCATCACCATTGTAGATGTTGCCGCTCCCCGCATGCAGTTGGCTCACGGTTTTCTGGCTTCTATCTTTGCCGCCTTTGACCGTCATCGCGTGGCGGTGGATGTGGTATCGACGTCAGAAGTGAGCGTGTCGCTGACCGTGGACTCGAACGAATCGATTCCGCCGCTGGCCGCCGACCTGGCGAAGCTGGCAGACGTAAAATACGAGGGACGCAAGGCCATCGTTTGCCTTGTCGGAGAGAATCTGCGCGACACTCCCGGTATCGCGGCGCGGGTGTTCGGCGAGTTGTCGGACGTCAAAATTCGTATGATTTCGCAGGGAGCCTCCGAGATCAATCTGACGTTTGTAGTCGAGGAGGACGTCGTCTCCGACGTCGTTCAGCGGCTGCACAAGACGTTCTTCTCGGATTTGGATCCGGAAGTATTCGCGTAACCGCGTGCGGAAGAGGGCGACTCGAACGGAGCCGACAGGGCACGAGTTCAGCCGTGCCGAACGGTCAGGACAAAGCAGACTTTTTCAAGACGCACGGTTTATCACGTGGGCATGAAGAGTCAGATCCACGCGGCGAATAAAATATTACGCCTCGCGGTGGTATTGCTTTTCCTCCTCAAAGCAGGATGTAATAGTCACGAAAATGTTTGTCCGATCGACGGACGACCTCCAGACGGGGTATGGCAAAGAAATGGGCAGTCCTGCGAATACTTTCATTACAGTATCGTAGAAAAGAAAACCCATTCTTGGTGGGCTGAATGCTCGGAAGCTGGGACGCCATAGTTGCATTTCGTATTCCCTAAGGTGTCGAAAACAGGGGTTTTTAATCAGGGACTCAATTTGTGCATAACCTCAAAAGAATATCGAGAGACTGTCTGTGAACCTGCTTGTCCTAGGACGCGGTAAGACCGGCTCTCTAGTCGCGGAGGTCGCGCGCGAACGAAGTCATAGCATTACGTTACTGTGCTCAGTGGAGAATCCCCATGCATCGGCGCTCACCGCGGAGAAACTGCGTGATGTGGATATCGTGATTGACTTCACCACCCCGCAAGCTGTCTTGGGAAACATTGAGGCCTGTATCGGCGCGGGCAAAAACATGGTGGTTGGGACCACCGGCTGGTACGGCGATCTCGATAAGGTGCGCCAGTTGGTCGAAAAGAGCGGTTCTGGTTTCATGTACGGCGCGAACTTCTCCATCGGCATCAACCTGCTGTTCGAGGCCGCCCGTACCGCCGCGGGAATCCTGCAGCATCAATATTCGGGGCAAATTTTCGAGCGCCATCACGAGCAGAAGAAAGATGCGCCGTCGGGGACGGCGGTGACGCTGCAAAAGATCATCCGCGATGCATCGGGCAAGGAATTGGAAATCACTTCGTTCCGCGAGGGCGATGTGGTGGGAATGCATGAGATCGTGCTCGATTCACCCAACGACACTATTTATCTTTGCCACGATTCCAAGTCGCGCCGCGGATTTGCCGAGGGTGCAGTGCGAGCTGCGGAATGGCTGGCTGGGAAAAATGGTTTTTTTGACTTTAGGGATATTTGGAGGGAAACGTAAGAACCCGAGCTTTGCTTGGCTGACAGCCTGTCCCCACGTGGTTCGCGACGGTCCTTAAGACTTAATAAGCTCGCGGGCAGTTTCGCACACACCCTGATTAGCGTTATCTTTATCTCATGCAATTCCGTGGCTGCGGTACGGCTTTAGTCACTCCCTTTCGACAGGACGGCTCCATCGACGAGACTGCCCTGCGGAACCTGGTCGCGTGGCAGGTGGAATCGGGGATTGATTTTCTCGTCCCCTGTGGCACCACCGGCGAAACGCCCACGCTTTCGCATGACGAATGGCTGCAAGTCATCGCTATCACGGTTGAGGTGGTGGCCGGGCGCTGTCCGATTGTAGCGGGCGCGACTTCGAACTCGACCCAGGATGCGGTTGCCAAGGCCAAGGAGCTAGCGGCTCTGCCCGGAGTCAATGGCATCCTTACGGCGTCGCCTTACTACAACAAGCCGACGCAGGAAGGACAGTACCGGCACTTCCGCGCCATCGCGGAGGCCGTGGACAAGCCCATCATTCTTTACAACGTCCCCGGCCGCACTGGCGCGAACATCGAACCGGTCACCTTGGCGCGTCTGGCCGAAATTCCGAATATCGCCGGAGTCAAGGAAGCCAGCGGCAACATCAGTCAGATGGCCGAGGTCTGCAACGTCGTTCCGGAAACGTTCGCGGTCTTATCGGGTGATGACGCCGTCACCTTGCCGCTTATCGCGCTGGGCGGCGTGGGCATTATCTCAGTGGCTTCCAACGAAATTCCGCGTGAAATGGCCGAAATGACTCGGGCCGCGCTAAACAACGACTGGGAAACAGCCCGCCGCATTCACCGCAAATATCTGCCGCTGATGCTGGCGAACTTTATCGAGTCCAATCCGCTGCCGGTGAAAGCCGTGCTGGCCATGATGGGCAAGATGGAGGAAGTGTACCGTCTACCCATGCTGCCCATGCGCCGCGATACCCGGTCCAAGCTGCAAAGGGTCGCTGCCGAGGCGGGATTGATCAGCAAGCCCGCGGCGGCGGCGGAAGCGGCCGATTTCTACGTCTACGAAAATTGGCTGGCCGGGCCGCACAAAATTGTTCTGCACCGCTCGGGTTGCGGCCAGTGCAATCACGGCAAAGGACGCCCGGTGGGGCACGATGCCAACCACGCCCGCTGGCATGGCCCATATCCAACGCTCTCCGAGGCCCGCGAGGCATCGCACCACATGCCGGGCGTGCTGATTCGGAGCGAGTGCAAGTGCATTTAATTTCGGATTGCAGATTTTAGATTTCAGATTGCGGGATCCCACCTCTCTGGCTGTCAGGGGCCACGTGAGGGTTTGCAATCTGAAGTCTAAGATCTGCAATCTGAAATCCTTTCTTCTATACTTCCCTTCTCATGTCCTCTCTGCAATCTGCGATCGAGCGCCTGGCCACGCTGGGCGAGGTGGAACGAAATCCGGACGCCCGCAAAACTTTTCTTGAATTCCGCGAGCAGCTCACGCAAGGGAAGATCCGCGCTGCCGAGAAGATCAACGGCGATTGGAAGGTGAACGCATGGGTGAAACAGGGCATCCTGTTGGGCTTTCGCCTGGGTGAACTTACCCGCATGGGCGATGACACATTGTCGTTTGTAGACAAGGACACTTTTCCTGCCCGTCAATTTGCCGTGGCCGACCGGGTGCGCGTGGTTCCCGGCGGCTCGTCGGTGCGGGAAGGAGCTTACGTCGCGCCTTCGGTGATCTGTATGCCGCCCATGTTCATCAATGTCGGCGCCTATGTCGACGAAGGCACGATGGTGGATTCACACGCGCTGGTCGGGTCCTGTGCACAAGTGGGCAAGCGGGTCCATCTAAGCGCGGCAGCCCAGATTGGCGGAGTTCTGGAGCCGGTCAATGCCGCGCCGGTCATCATCGAAGACGATGTACTGGTAGGCGGTAACTGCGGCGTTTATGAGGGCACGCTGGTGCGGACGCGGGCCGTGCTGGGGGCGGGGACGATTTTCACCCGCTCTACGCCGCTTTACGACATCGTACGCGGCCAGGTTTACAAGGCCACAGAAGATAAGCCGCTGGAAGTTCCCGAAAACGCCGTGGTTGTACCTGGATCACGAGCGGTGAAAAAGGGACAGGCGGCGGATTGGAATCTTTCGCTTTACACGCCGGTAATCGTGAAGTATCGCGACGACAAGACGGATCAACGGATTGAGTTGGAAGAATGGTTGCGCTAGCCCCGATTTGTCGCGACGGTTCTTTCGCCCTTTCAGGGCTCTGTCATTTCTCGCTCTTCACTCCGGGCTCGCGCCCGGGGCTGTATTCTTTCGCCGCTTCGCGGCTGTCCTATTCGACGCTTACGGTTAGTCTTCCCGGGCCGCCACCACTTCTAACTTTTATCTGCGGCAATTTTTGCACCACCGCATCCCCTTCTCGCAACTCCGACGCCGGATAGGTGCTGGTGATTGCGATGGCTTTCATTCCTCCTCCGTGGGCGGCGCGAATGCCTGCCGGAGCATCTTCGACAACAAGACACTCGGCGGGCTTCATACCGAGCAATTTAGCTCCCATGAGATAGGGCTCAGGGTCGGGCTTGCCTTTTGACACATCATCCGCTGAAACCAGCACATTCGGAGTGGGCAAGTTTGCCAGCTTCAGCCGAGCGGTGGCCAGATAGCGGGTGCCGGAAGTCACCACACACCAGCGGCCTTCGGGGATGGCTTTGAGCAACTCCGCCGCGCCCGCCATTACGGCAACGCCTTCCTGGTCGTCTGCTTCGCGCTTCTCTATTCTCTTAACTTCCGCTTCGGCATCAAGGTGTGGCGCCAGCGTTCGTACGATTTCAATGGTGCGAACCCCGTGTGCGATCTCCAAAACTTTCTGCGGATCGAGGTTGTGTTCCTCAGCCCATCTTCGCCACTGGCGAGTGACGGAGCCGGTAGAGTCGACAAGAACTCCATCGAGGTCGAAGAGAATGGCGGCGCAATCGAACGTTTTCATGGGCGGAGTAGGTTTTGTTTGTAACCTTTACGGCAAAGAAAACCCCGAGACGACTAACTTACGATGGTAGTGCCCTGGGAGGATCTGAGACGACGATCAGCTTCCCTTCAGCCATCTGGTTGCGAATCTCCATATGTCGTTGGCGAAAGTGCGAGCGGGCGCGCTCTCCCCAGGCGCGGACGAAATAGTAGTTCAAGCCGGCGCCGATCACGGAACTGGCAAGAGGAATGATCCGTCCTGACCATTTCTCCACTACTTCCCTGCTGGCTTGCGCGGCAATGCGCTGGATGACGCGGGGCACGAACCGGCTGACCACTTCTTTTTCCAGGAGCTCGCGACTGATGTCCACACCCGCAGCGCTGGCGGCCGCTATCCAGAGTTCTGCCGTTTCCTCTTCGGTGTTGAATTCGAAGCCGTACAGCAGACTTAGTTTTTGAATGGTCCGCAAAGTCACGCCCGACAGAATTCCCAGATCGGGAATGATCGTTATCAGGCCACCCAGGCCGAATCCCGCGCCTTCGGCAGCTGCGACTTTCATCCCGCTGCGAATCACGCGGTGCGCCAGCGCATCCAGATGCGCGACCTCCAGGGAATAAACGCCTTGAAAGCTGGTTATGGGCAGGCCGTAAGCGGCCCGCACCTGGAGCAGAAACTTGGCGGGATCGACCTTGACGGTTTCATAGGCGCGCTGGAAGCCGCGGCGCATGCCGTCCTCGACACGCCGCCTCAGCCATGTCTTGCGCTCCTGCTCCACCATATGATTCAACCTTATCGCAGATGCTCGCTGGTGGGAAGATTACGATTGATGTGGGCGCGAGCGTCCCGCTCGTGCTGGCAGTGGGTAGCGTCGGCATCTTGCCGGCTGGCTCGAGGGTCCCGCGGCGCTGCGAACACCTATGTTGGCGGGCATCATTGCCTCGCCGCAGCACGAGCGTGTCACTCGCGCCTACATTCCTTGTGCTACGATCAATGCACCGCATGCCAACTGGAAAATTGCACATCGTACCCCTCGGCGGCCTGGGCGAGTTCGGGATGAACTGCATGGCCGTACGATGGGGTGACGATATCATCGTCATCGACGGCGGCCTGATGTTTCCCGAGGCCGAGCTGCTGGGCGTCGATATTGTTGTCCCCGATATCTCCTACCTGATCGAAAACCGGCAACGGGTCAAGGGCATCGTACTCACGCACGGTCACGAAGACCACATCGGCGCCCTGCCCTGGATCCTGAGCGAGTTGAACGTTCCGGTCTGGGGTACGGAGTTCACCCTGGCCTACGTCGAAGACAAGCTCGAAGAGCACGGATTGCTCGACGACGCCGACCTGCGCGAAATCCGCCCGGGTGAAAGCTTCAAGATCGGGCCATTCACCGTCAATCCCATCCAGGTCACGCATAGCCTGGTGGATTGCGTGGCACTCGCCGTGCACACCCCGTTGGGTGTGATCATTCATACCGGCGATTTCAAAGTCGATCCCACGCCCACGGACAACCGGCTGTTCGACCTGCATGCCTTCGCGGAATACGGCAAGACTGGTGTGCTGGCACTGTTCCAGGACTCGACCAATGTCGAGCGCAAAGGCTATACGCCGAGTGAACGCGCAGTACGACGGAAATTTGACGAGGTGTTTGCCCATACCAAGCGGCGTCTGTTCATCTCATGCTTTTCATCCTCTATTCATCGCATCAAGCTGGCTGTGGAGCTGGCTTGGCAGCATGGACGCAAGGTGGCGTTTGCCGGGCGCTCGATGAACAATTCCGCCGAGATCGCCGAAGACCTCGGATACATCGAGATCCCCGAGGGCTTGCTGATCCACCCCGGCGAGATGAAAAACTTTCCGCCGGAGAAGGTCTGCGTGCTGATCAGCGGAACGCAGGGCGAGCCTATGTCGGCGCTCTCCCGCGCTGCAGTGGACAATCACAAGCACGCCAAAATCGAAAAGGGCGACACCGTGATGCTCTCGTCCCGGATCATTCCCGGAAACGAGAAAGCCATCTATCGCATGATTGACCATCTGTTCCGGCGCGAAGCGCACGTCATCTATGACGACGGCTCGTCACCGCCGGTGCACGTCAGCGGTCACGCCAGCCAGGAAGAGTTAAAGCTGATCATCAACCTGGTGAAGCCAAAGTATTTCATTCCGATCCACGGCGAGTACCGGCAGCTGAAACTGCATGCGGAGATGGCAGCGGCGATGAAGGGATCGGTCGGGAACGTGATGCTGATCGAGAGCGGCGATGTCCTCGAGTTCGACGAACTGGGGGCTCGTAAGGCGGGCCGGGTGAATGTTGGAAGGGTGTGCATTGATTCCGGATCGCGCACTGACGTAGTGGAAGATCTTATCGTTAAAGACCGCCGGCACTTGAGCGAGGATGGCATCGTGCTGCCGATCATCGCCATTAACAAACTCACCGGCAAAGTGGAGACTTCGCCCGAGATTGTGACCCGCGGGTTCTCCCCGGGAGAAGACGGCTTCGTTGATGGCGCCCGGCAGATTGTGATGCAGACTTTGGATTCTTCGAGCGCCGAGGAAAAGGCCGACTATGGCGTGATCAAGGAGAAAATTCGGGCCGATCTGAAGCGATATGTTTCCAAGCAGACACAGAAACGGCCGCTGATCATGCCGGTGATATTGGAAATCTAGAGGTTGTCATGCTGAGCGAAGTTCGCCCTCGCTCAGGATGACAGGTGGAGATACCCTCATCGTCACTCTCAACGACATTCGCGCCGCGCAATCTCGCCTGCGCGGCGTTGCCGTCCGCACCAAGCTGATTCCGTCACACATCCACGCGTCGGACAAGAAAGACACCCGCCAGCTGTACCTCAAGCCGGAAAACCTGCAGCCTATCGGGTCGTTCAAATTGCGTGGCGCCTACAACAAGATTGCGTCCCTTCCCCAGGAAGCTCTCAAGCGCGGCGTCATTACCTATTCCAGCGGCAATCATGCACAAGGTGTGGCCTATGCGGCACGGACGCTGGGCGTGAAGGCGGTCATCGTGATGCCCGAAAATGCACCAGCGGTCAAGCGCGAGGCAACCCTTGCCCTGGGCGCGGAGATCATACTGGTGGGTCCGGCAAGCTCCGAGCGGCAAGCTAAGGCGGAAGAACTCGCCGCGCAACATGGATACGTGATCGTTCCCCCTTACAACGACGAAATGATTATCGCGGGACAGGGCACGATGGGACTGGAGATTCTCGAAGACTTGCCTGAGGTCGAAACCATCATTGCACCCGTGGGCGGAGGAGGCATGCTCAGCGGCATCGCCACCGCCATCAAGCTAAGCAAGCTCTCGGTCAAAGTGATCGGCGCGGAACCGGAGCTCGCCGCCGATGCGCAGGCCAGTTTTCGGTCCGGCAGGATCGTGCAGGCTACGGCAGAGCAGACAACCCGGACTTTGGCCGACGGGCTGCGCACCCAAAGCATTGGCGCCATCAACTTTGAACATATCCGTCGCTACGTAGATGACATTGTCACCGTCAGCGAGGACGAAATCCGAAAAGCTATGAAGCTCCTAGCAACAGATCCCAAGACGCTCGCCGAGCCGAGCGGGGCGGTGGCCGTGGCAGCATTCCTGTTCCACCGGGACCAACTGCCGAGGACGACGATGAACGTAACCGTCATCAGCGGCGGAAACGTTGAATCTGAGGTGCTGGCGGAACTAAGCAAGGAGCGAGCATGACGATACCCCGTAGCGCCGGCGTCCGGCCGACCGTCGAGACGGCGTCTCGCCCTCCCACTCGGCGGGCGGGACGCTCGCGGGACAACCGCCGAGCCTGTCCTGAGCGCAGTCGAAAGGGCGCCGCTACCTTATCCAGGATATTTCTGACCATCGGCTGTCTGCTCGCGTTCGCTTCCGCCATCCCCGCCGCGGCTGTGGATTTCCAGCGTGGCGCTGTCGTGCGGGTTGCCCAAATCTATCTCTCGCCCGATACCAGTTCAGCGAAATTGGCCGAAATGGATCGTGGCCGCGAAATCATCGTGCTCGAAACCAGCCGCGAGTGGGTGCACGTCGAGGCCAATCTCACGGAGCAGCGCACCGTCACGGGATGGGTGCTCGACAAGGGAGTGGTGCGAGCTTCCACTCCGAACGGCGACAAAATATTGTTTGGCGAGGCTGTGGACTCCGAAGACCAGGCCAGCCGAAGACGCGGACGCAATGGCGCGGCCCAGGATGCCATGCGCCTCTATTACTGCGTCGCCGATTATTTTCCCACCTCGCCTCTGGCGGGCGAGGCCATGTATCGTTCTGCCGATATCCGGTGGCAACTGGAGAAAGCAGATGTATCCTCGCGTCCTTCGGCACGGGAGCGCGACTCTTACCTGCGCGAAGGCATGGACGAGAAATACATGAAAGAGGTCATCAAGAAATTCCCCAGCAGCAAGTGGGCCGACCTTGCGGCTTTCCACTTGATCGACAACAAGCTCTGCGGTGACTGGCAGGGCAGTTCGAAGTGTCCGGTGAAGGAATCGGAGATTTACGAGAAGTACGCTACTGAACATCCCCAGTCTCCCGCGGCAGCGGAGGCTTTGTACGACGCCGCCTGGCGGTGGGCAGCGCTGATCGAAATCTACAAAACCCAAGAAGAGCCGAAGAAGTCGGAGGAAGCGCGAGCCAAGGCAGTGGCGCTGGCGCAGCGAGCCGCTTCGCAAAATGCGTCCGAGGATTGGGCGGCACGCGCCCAGCGACTGCTCTACCTGATGGAGCAAGGCGTCCCGACCTACGGAAACGTCACGCAGTGAGCAACCATGGCGTCGAGTCTGGCCTGCTCGTGAAGATCAGTCTCGTTCTGATTGCTGCAATGATTTCGGCGCAGGCCGCAATAGCGCAACCCTCCGAAGCAAATCGCCGTATTGCGCCGCCCGGATTGAAAGAAATTCAGGTTCCTTTCGCTTCCCTCAAGCCCGAAGCCATCTTCAAGATCGGTGAAAACGCGGACTGGGTGCAAGTCACAGACGATGCGGTCTGGGTCGCTAGCTCGAAACCCGCGTCGGTTCACCGCATCGACCCCAAGACCAATAAGGAAGTTGCCGTCATTCCGCTGCCGGGTGATCCGTGCGCGGGCCTGGCATTCGGCTTTGGCAGCCTCTGGGTACCACTGTGCGGACGACCCAACTCGATTGCGCGTGTCGACGCAAATGCAAACCGGATCAGCGCTATTCTTCCCATTGGACCGGCGGGACCGGAAGGCGGAATCGCGGCCAGCACTGACAGCGTCTGGGTCGTCCGCGATGATACCGGCACTCTCGCCCGCATCGATCCTGCTACCAACAAGGTCCGGCAGAGAATTTCCATCGCGCCGGGTTCTTATAATCCATGCTTCAGTGAAGACACTGTGTGGATTACCGGCGGCGTTGCAAATCTGTTGACTGCCGTCGACGCAAGAACGGGCGACGTAAGGGCTGCAATACCAGTTGGCCCCATGCCGCGATTTTTGACGGCTGGTGCAGGTTCGATCTGGACTCTGAACCAGGGCGACGGGACGGTAACCCGCATCGATGCGCTGACCAAAAGAGTGACTGCCACAATCGCGGTTGGCATTCCCGGACCTGGCGGCGACATCGCGTGGGGGGCCGGCTCCATCTGGGCCACGTTGTTAGGTGTGCCGCTGACTGCCATTGACCCCACAACCAACAAGGTGGTCCGCCAGTGGATTGGCCCGGGTGGCGATTCTTTACGCTTTGGGCACGATTCAATCTGGCTGACCGGCCTCGAGCAAGGAACGCTGTCCCGGATTGCCCACAGAGAAACGCTGAAGTTCCAACCTTCTCGATAGACCTGGTTGTGAGTGGAATGCCTTCCCCGGGAATCGTCTCTGCCAATTCAGCATTGGCGCAAGTTCTGCCATACTGTTTTTCTTGTCCTGGAGGAAGCTTGAACGACTACCTGCTGTCCGTCGTGCTGGGAATCATCGAAGGGCTTACGGAATATCTACCGGTGAGTTCCACCGCACACCTGCGAATTGCGCAAGCCCTGTTCCACCTCAGCCTGTCCGACGGCTACTGGAAGATGTACACTATTGTGATTCAGTTGGGCGCCATCCTTTGCCTGCCGGTGTACTTTCGCGGTCGGATTGCGAAACTGCTCTCCACGTTCCCTCGGGGCGAGAGCGGTGATCGCACCATTCTGAACCATCCGCTCAGCCTGGTACTGATTGCGTTTGTCGTGACTGCCATACCTTCGTTTCTCTTGACCAAAGTGATCGGCAAACACCTGGAGAGCATGCCCATCATTGGCTGGTCACTGCTTATTGGCGGAGTCGTGATGTGGATCGTAGACGCAGCCAAAGCAAAATCGGAGGCGGCAGGACCGGGCGCACCTTCCAGCAGCATTCGGACTTGGAAGATGGAAGCGATGAGCCTGGCACAAGCGGTATGGATTGGCTTCTGCCAGATTTTCTCGGGGTTGTTTCCCGGAACGTCCCGCTCCATGTCGACCATTGCCGGTGGTCAACTGGTGGGAATGTCGCGGGCGTCGGCCCTCGAATTTTCCTTTTTCCTTTCTATCCCCACCATGGCCGCGGCTACTGGCTACACGCTGTTCAAGTCGGTCATGGGGAAAGGCGAGAATCCGATCGGAGTTTCGCAGATCACTTCGAATCAATGGGTGCTGCTGGCGATTGGCTTTGTGGTTTCATACCTGGTCGCTTATGCGTCGGTGGCATGGTTCATGGCTTGGGTGAGGAAGCGTGGGTTTGTGCCGTTTGCGGTGTACCGGATTGTGGTGGGAATTCTGCTGCTAGCCTTCGCGGCGAAGCTCGCGGGCTAAAAACCCCCGAGGATGCCCGTCCAAGCTCCGCTTGAGCGCGAGTTTCCGAAATCCGACCAGGGATTTTCCGATCCTATGCTGATGTCAAAGTTGCAAGCACGGTGCCACTCCTGCACCAGCGAGACGCTCGCGCCTACATTTTGCGGCCTCGCCGCCACCTTGCCGGCGGGACGCCAGCGCTACCCCGAAACTAACTCGATACTGTTTCCGAATTCCTTCATTGTCCCGCCCCGTGCTTCTTGGCATAATTAGTTGTTCTGGCCGACTTCGGGCATCCCTGAAGCATTACATCGCTGCGGGCTGCCGACCATTACCCCATGAAGTATTTCTCACAGATCTTCGCTCCCACGAATAACCGGCGACTCAATGAGCTGATCGGGTTCGTGCTTTGTGTTTCTGGCCTGCTCTTGTTCCTGGCTCTGGCCTCGTATTCTCCGCTTGATCCTTCATTCAACAGTGCGTCTGTGCTGACCGGCTCGCAGTCTGCTCGTAACTGGGTTGGACTCGTGGGAGCCATCGTCTCCGACCTCCTGCTGCAAGGCCTGGGAATCGGAGCGTTTCTAGTGCCCGTGTTTTTGGGTGCCTTAGGGTCGCGCTGGTTCCGTTCGCGTAAGGTCACGTCACCGATTGCGAAGTCTCTGGGCGCAATCTGGCTGCTGGTGTTCGTCCCTGCACTGCTCGCACTTATGCCTGGTCACGTGCGCTGGATGGGCGTGATTCCCATGGAGGGCCTGGCCGGGCGCATCGTCGGCGATGTCCTAATCCACTACTTGAATCCGGCTGGCGCATATATTGTGTGCGCCACGATTTTGGCGGTTGCGCTATACCTGACAACCGCTTTCTCTTTCGCTTCCCTGCGAGTCTGGGCGCCGACCCGTTTCGCCTTCGCAGTCGCGCTTTGGAACCGCTACAAAGACTGGCAGGAGAACCGGGCGAAGAGAAAGATGCAGAAGGAGCTGGAAAAGCGTCGCGCCACCCGTCCGACGGTCACAGCTCAACTGATTCCCGCGCGTTCCGCCGCGGCTCCAGCTCCATCTTATGCGGCTGAGCCGGTTCGAACGACCGGCATTGATCGCATGACCGCAGCGAGCCGAGGTGAGGAACATGATCTCGACCCGCAGCCACGCCATACCCCGGACGCCATCATTGCGGATGTTGAAGTCACGGAACGCGCCGACACCGGAGCCAAACCGAAGACGACACTGCCTCGCATCGCGGCCGGCGGGTTCAAATTACCACCCAGCAGTTTGCTGCATCGCCCCGACGAGCAGCAGGCGATTGATGCCGACGAATTAAAGTTGCTGGCGCAGGTGCTCACCGAGAAATACTCCGAATTTGACGTTCACGGGCAGGTAACGCAGATCAATCCCGGTCCGGTGGTCACGACCTTTGAATTCAAGCCCGAGGCGGGCATCAAGTACAGCCGCATAACCAATCTCACCGATGATCTGTGCCTGGCGCTGAAAGCTGAGAGCATCCTGATTGAGCGGATGGCGGGAAAGTCCACGGTTGGGATTCAGGTGCCAAACCGCGAACGCGAGATTATCTGGCTGCGCGAGAACATCGAATCTTCCGAGTTCATCGGCACTAAATCAAAGCTGACGCTGGCGTTGGGCAAAGACATCAACGGACGCATCGTCACTGCCGATCTCGCCGGGATGCCACACCTGCTCATCGCAGGTTCGACCGGCGCGGGCAAGAGCGTGGCTATCAACGCCATGATCATGTCCATCCTGTACAAGGCCACGCCCGACCAGGTGCGGCTGATTCTGGTGGATCCGAAGCGGCTGGAGTTGGGGAACTACGAAGGCGTGCCCCATCTCTATACGCCGATTATCACCGAGCCGAAGCTGGCGGCCAATGCGTTGCGGAATGCCGTCCGCGAGATGGAACGCCGCCTGAAAATCCTGGCGGAAAAGGGCGTGCGCAACATGGAACAGTACAACAAACTCTTCGACGACGAAGGCACGCGCAGCCTTTTTGGCGAGGATTCGGAAGACCGGCCGTTGCCCTACATCGTCATCATCATCGACGAGTTGGCCGACCTGATGATGCTGGATTCCGGCAATGTGGAAGAATCCGTCACCCGGCTGGCCCAGATGGCGCGGGCCGTAGGCATCCACTTGGTGCTGGCGACTCAGCGGCCATCCGTAGATGTGATCACTGGCCTGATCAAGGCCAACTTTCCTGCCCGCATTTCCTTCCGCGTGGCCACCAAGGTGGATTCGCGCACCATTCTCGACGCCAACGGCGCCGAAGCCCTGCTGGGACGCGGCGACATGCTCTACCTGCCCTCAGGATCGGCCCGTGTGCATCGGCTGCACGCGCCCTTCGTGACCGAGAAGGAAATCGCGGCCGTGGTGGAGTTCTGGAAATCCCAGGGCGCGGCGGAGTACGAAGAGAAATTCCTGCAAGCTCCGAAAGACGAACGCGCCGCCGGTGAAGCTGGCCCAGCAGGCGAAGGCGGAGACGAAGAAAACGACCCACTCTACAACGACGCCGTGCGCCTGGTAGTGGAGTTCGGCAAGGCTTCCACTTCCCTGTTGCAACGCCGCCTGCGAATTGGCTATGGGCGCGCTGCTCACCTGATCGATCTGATGGAACGTGACGGCATCGTGGGCGCGGCGGACGGCCCCAAGCCGCGCGAAGTGCTCAAACGTCCCGAGTGGATTTCTGAAGTAGAAGAGTCGATGCGCTGAGCTAGAAAATTTTGCTCTCTCATCCTGAGCGCAGGCAGCGCTGCGCAAAGCGAAAGTGCTGCCGAAGGCGAAGGACCCCTACTCCCGGCAGTGCATGGTGGCTATAGGGGTCCTTCGCCTTCGCAAGAATTTCACGAAGCGAAATTCTTGCTCCGCTCAGGATGACAGAGCTTTGGCTTTCAATCCTCTAACAGCCAACCCTGCCAAGACTATGACAGCCAATATCATCGCCAGCCACATAACCGCCTTGTGGCGCTCCGACCACGGTCGATCATCCGGCCGACCCCTATACGTTGGATTATGACTGCCCGGTCCCAGCTCTGCTTGGGCAGCCGCCGGATCAGCCTTGAAGAACCTGGCGTAGTCATAGACCGGCGAATCGAGTTTAGAGTCGCCGTAGTAAAGCCAGAACAGGGACTTGCCCTGCGGGTCAAAATAGACGCGGCGTTCCACTGACAGCAGTTGCACGCCAGAGATCGCCAGGGGCGGATTGTCGCCGTTGTCCACGGTGATTTTCAGCTGGCCGGATCTGTCGCGTACGATCGGCACATCAAGCTCTTCCGAGACGACCGCGGTGCCGCCGCGATTCATCCGCACGCGCGTAATCTCACCGCCGCCTCCATAACCATGGTCGCTCGCGTCGAGAGCAACCGCCCTCCGAAAATTTACTTGCTTCGGATCGACCTGGAAGCGGATCCGATCCACCGGAACGTATAAGGGAGCGCTGCAGCTGATTACAGTCGTTCGTGCAATCTGGGACGGCGAACCGCATGACCCCACGCCAGCCCAGACGGCTTTCGTCTCCTGCAGGTTGTAAGTTGACGCGCCTTTGACCTGGGTAGGCAAGATCCCGGCCGAGAGCTTCACGTGCAAATAACGAAAGCCTGAAGGCGGTAACTTAAGCACGGGATTGGAACCCAACTCCTCTCGAGTGAAGTCATAGAGCGTCGCCGGAGGCAATTGAGTCGCGGAATTCGCTCTGAGTTCGTTGCTGCCCGCGACCGAAGCAGTCACCACAAAATTCTTGGCGTCGAGACTCAGCCGGATGCGGTCGTATTCACCGATTTGCCCCGTGTTCTTATCGAACATGTCCAGGTCAAATTCAGTGCGCCCGCCGACACTGCCCAGGTTGAGGACTTTTGCAGATGCCTCCTGGCTGGAGGTTCCCCCGCGCTGCTCGCTGAGCGCATACTGCACCTGGGATTCGCCATCGTAAATTCGCAGGTCTGCCAGGTCGGGGCGCGCGCGGTTCCATATCTCCTCATCCACGGCAAAATAATTCTGCGAAGCGGGCTGAGAGCTGCGGAGGTCACGGACGTTGGTGAAATACGAGATCGAAGGCTCCGGAGTTAAGGACGTACTGAGAGCCGCGACCAACCCGAGCGCGAAGAGAAAGGATTTCATCGGCTCGTCGGACTCTCCGCAACGCTTCCTGTCGGGCTCTCTCCCGAACCTGCAGCAGAATTATTTTGGACGGAGAGGCGAAGCCAGTCACGTTGGTAGACAAACGAAATCGCCAACAACAATGCTCCGAGCACAATGAAACTCACGATGCGGTAACCGCGGTCCAGTTCCGATACGTCGTAGAGAAAGACCTTGCCAATAGTGAAAGCGATCAAGACCAGCGCCTGCCAGCGCACGAATGCCGAACGCCGCCAGAAGCCCACCACCATCAGCATGGCGCCGTATGCCATCCACAAGGCAGAGTAGGTAAAGTCGCGGGCGATTTTCACATGGTGCCAGTCTGTCCATGCGGATGGATCCCATTGCCCCTGGGGGCGAAGGCTGGTCAACTGTTGCGAGTAATAGTCGGCGACTTCGCGGCTCAGCGCAATGAGTGCCAACAGGTTCAAGGCAACCACGGACATGGCAGCGGCGGTCCGTCCGGTTTCGTCTTTCCGGCGGCTGCCATACCAGGCAACTGCACCTAACACTGCGATGGCCACCGCGTAAGTCGCCATCCGGTTATTGAAGATCGGACGCGTAATGTAGAAATTGTCGATCAGCAGGAGGCGGCCGACGCCCAGCACGAGGGCACCGACGGCAAATACGTTGAGCACTTCCGAATGCAGCCGCTCGGCGACCCACAACAGTACAGCCGTTTCGACGAACCATCCCATAGTGACCCAGTGCGCATCGAGGCGTATGGGAATGGCGACGGTGATAAACCCGATGGCGAGTGCAAGATGCAGCAAGTCGACGGTCTTTGCCGCCTCGAGACTACTCGCCCGGCCGCGAGTCTGGCGGCTGAGGAAGATGTACAAGGCCGCCAATGCGAGCGCGAACCATGCCGTGTCCTTGGTGCCGATCTCCTCGAAGATGATGTAGATCTGCAGAAAATATCCGGCGGCGTTAACCACGGCCACCAGGGGAGGCACCGAATCGGACATCCATCCCTTCGCCGCCGGCTGCGCCAACAATGGCGCCACCGCGAAGATGGCGAAGAACAGTGTGGCGAAGCCGACTGTCATCCGCACCTGAGTAACTTCGTAGAAGCTCGAGTACCAGCCGGCGTACAGCCCCAGTGTTCCGAAATAACTCAGAATCAGCAGTCGCCGCCAGGGCTTGAGGATCACCAGGGCAAGCGCGCCCAAGTCCAAAACGACGACATAAGCGAATAAGGCAACTTCACGGTTCTGGCCGGTGGAGAGCAGCATCGGTGTACTGAAGCCGCCGATCAGGGCGAATGCGGCGAGGATTTCTGCATCCTGAGTCCAGGCCATCACCGCGGTGGCGGCGGTCACTGCGAACATCATGATGAAGGCCACGCCGCCGGGCACCAGGCTGTACACCTGAAACGCGGCGTACAGCGAGAGATAAAGTACGCCGATGCCGACCGCTTTGAGCGAGTAAGAAAAGATGACGTATCCGCGGTGCCGGAAATTTTCGCTCCAGACTACGATGGCGATTCCTGCCAGCAGTCCGATGGCAACGCGGCCGGCCGGTCCAATCCAGTTGTTGTCAAAGGCAAATTTCAGGAAGTACGAAACCCCGATCAACACAGCGGTGATGCCGATACGGTTCAGCCAGTGCGAACCGATGCGGGATTCCAGGCCTGCGCTGCCCTGGCTGGCGGGCGAGATTATTGGCGGCCTCGCAGGAATGGCCGACACAGCCGGCTTCAGCTCTGCAGAGGGTAGCGACGGTCGCACAGTCTCCGGCCGGGTTGGCGCTTCGGCGGCAACCACAGTGCGGAGGTTCAATGCCTGCTCGATCCGAAACACCCGCGCCGTGAGTTCACCCAAGAGCCGTCGAAGCTCTTGCAGTTCGCTGCCAGAAGGGTCCACCGCACCTCCGGGAAACTGATTTCCAGAGCATTATCTGCGAAACTGGTCTGCCTTACACGAACTATTAAGGGGACGAACCATGAAGTGCCTCACCGAATACTTGAAGTTTCACACCCGCTCCCACCGCGCCTACGTCCACATCACGCCCCAGGTGGAGCAGATCTTGGGGAAAAGCGGCGTCAAGGAAGGCATGGTGCTGGTTTCTGCCATGCACATCACGGCCGGCGTCTATGTGAATGACAACGAGAGTGGGCTGATCGAAGACATCGATCAGTGGCTGGAGAAGCTGGCACCCTTTCGCAAAGACTACAAGCATCACGACACCGGCGAAGACAACGGGGATTCGCACTTGAAGGCGCTGCTCATTCATCACGAGGTCATCGTCCCCATCACCGCCGGCAAACTTGATCTGGGGACCTGGCAGCGGATCTTCTACGCGGAGTTTGACGGCCAACGCGACAAGCGGGTGATCGTAAAAGTAATGGGCGAGTAAATTTGTGACCACTCAGGGATATGTGCAGTACCCGGTCAACGCGCAGCGGGTGCGCAAGTATTCCTTGTCACAGGTTGCAGATCAGCGATCAAAATGAAGGGGGAAGTTCTACCAAATTCTTTACGGCTGTATCTTGATACCAGGATCGCTGGCGATGGCCATGGCCAGGTTTTGAATCTCGTAGTCGAAGATATCTCCTAGCTGCACGCTGCCGTTGAGTGGTCCAGAAGAAATCGCGCCTCGAGCCGGGACGACAAACGACGTGACCCCGCTGGCAAACGGGCTGGTCTTGAATTGTACGGTGAAGTCGTAGTGGTGAGGGTTCTGCCATATCACTACATCTCCGTCGCGCTTACTGACGTTGACGAGTTCATTGTCCACGTCTCCGTTGTGGTAAATGTTCACTGCAAGATATCTCATACTGCCTCCATAGCGATCAGAATTGAGGGCCTGGGGGGAATCGGACACCGCGCGTGCGGCTTCGAACTAACGCAATATTGCTTGCAACCTGGGATCTCCGCTCAAGTGGTCGAAATCAGGCGTACCGCGTATCAAACTGGCCGAAGTACCTGCCGCTCGCGCCTTCTGCAGCCACTCGATGGTTCGGTCTGTGTCTTCGAAATGATTGTAGACCAGGGCAGCCCGCAACCGCACGTCGGGGTCCTGGGGCGAGAATGATATCGCCTTTTGCAAAGATGTCAATGCTTCATCCTTGCGATCCAGCATGGCCAGATAAGTGGAGCGATAGGCCCAAGTGAGGCCGTCCCGGGGATTGACTTTGAGATCTGCATCGGCGAGTTGGATCGCCTTTCCATAGGCATTCATCGCCTGTTCCCGCCTGCCGGGCAGCTGATAACAGGCATCGGCAAAATTTCCCCAACTCAGCCAGTCGTCCCCGCCTAACTTCAGACCCTGTTCGTAGTTGCTGGCAGCCGCCTCAAAATTGCGCCGCGAGAAATAAGCCGTACCCAAATTGAGATAGGCGGGCCCGGTCGGGCGAATGGAGACCGATTTTTCGAGCGTGCTGGTGGCATTCTGATACTGACCCATCGCCACATAGATTCCGCCGAGGTTGGAATAGCCACGGAAGTTGTCCGGTGCCAGCGTGATGACCTCTTGGAACATGTTCGCGGCATCGGCGTAGCGGCCGCGGTCATAGTAAAAAGCGCCTAGCCAGCTGTATCCGGCCCAATATTGAGGTCGGAGACTGATCGCCTTACGAAAGGTGGCCTCCGCCTCGCCGGGCCGATTTAGTTTTTGATAGGCCCCGGCCAGGCCCCGGAAGGCATCATCGCTGGTGGGATCAAGTACGGTGGCCTTCTGAAAGTTTGCGACCGCCTGCTCGTACTCACCGGTCGCGCGGTAGACAATGCCAAGACAGGTCCAGCCTTCGGCCAATTTTGGAGCAATGGCGACGGCCTGGTTGCAAGCCGATCTTGCCTTCTCTACCCATTTACTGCCGGGCTCTTCCTGGAACCCCAGCCAGTAGGCTTTGCCCAAGGCGGCGTACGCTTCCGCGTACTTGGGATCGAGGGTCAGGGCGCGGTTGAAAGCGGAAATCGCGCTATCGATGTTCTCGTGCTTGTGATAGTCGAGCAGGTATCCGCGGCCGCGGAGATATTGATCGTAGGCCGAAGGATCTCCGGTCCCGTGTGCCGCCAACACCACGCGCTCATCGCTCTTGATGGCCAGACCGAGCATGCGCAGAGTACCATCCACAACCCGGTCTTCGACTGCGAAGGCGTCGCTGACGTCAGCGTCAACCGTTTCGGCACGCAGCTGGCGGTTGGTCTTCGCGTCCACCAGAGTGTAGGTCACGCGTACCTGGTTTCCGGAGCTGTGCAAGCTTCCCTCGAGAACCAGTCCCACGCCGAAATTCTTTCGCGCCTGCTCGACGCTGGTCACACCCTCAGAGCGTATTTCGCTGGTGGGAACGACTTGCAACGGATAGTTGTCGGTCAACTGGGTGAGCTTCGCGGTGAGCGTCTCGGTCAGTCCGTTGCAAAATGCTTTGCTTCCGGGATCGTCGGCCATTGGGGCAAATGGCAAAACTGCCAGCTGGACTGGCGTGGAAGATCCTCCCAGGTCTATCGCCCCTTTCGTCTTCGACTGCCAGAACGGGAAAGACTTCGCCTGCCAGTAGACGAGCGCGCACAGGAGCAAGGCTGCAACCAGCGCCGCCCATACCCAAATCCTTTTCTTCTTTGGCCGGTCTTCGACCCGCAGCGGCACTACCCGCGCGAGCCCGGCGTCGCTCAGATCGCCGTGCACCTCGCGGAGGGCCTCCAGTAGTTCACTGGCGCTGATATAACGGTGGCTCGCGTCTTTGGCCATCGTTTTGTTGACCAAGGCCTCCAGTTCCGGGGTGACCGAACGATTGAAAATGCGTACGGGAGTCGGCGTCTCGTTGCGGATCCGATCCGTCGTAGCCAGGAAACTGCCCGCGAGAAAGGGATGCTGCCCAGTCAAGACCTCGTAGAAGACTACGCCCAGCGAGAAAATGTCAGCGCGGCCGTCCGGTACCCGCTCCAGGAGAACCTCGGGCGACATATAGGCAGGCGTGCCGGCAAAAGTGCCGGCACGATCCACGGTCGAGCTCTGGTCAGATCGCGGCAGATGCTTGGCCACCCCGAAGTCCAGAATCTTGATCTTGCCAGCGCTGCTCAGCATGATGTTTTCCGGCTTGATGTCACAGTGAACGATGCCGTGGCCGTGTGCCGAAACCAGCGCTTCCGCACACTGCATTGCGATCCTGAAGAATTCATCCAGCGACAGAGGCTGGCGCAGACGCTGGCGCAGGTTCTGGCCCTCGACGTACTCCAGAATCAGGAATATCTCGCCCCGCTCCTCCAGAACGTCGTAGACCGCGGCGACGTGGGCGTCGCCGAAACGGGAAGCGCGCTCCGCTTCCTCCAGGAAGCGATGGCGGTAGAGAGAATCGGCGCGCAACGAGGGTGCCAGACGCTTGAGGGCTACGGTGCGCTTGAGCTTGGTGTCCTCGGCGCGATATACCTCGCCCATCCCGCCTTTGCCGAGCCGTTCGCCGATGCGGAAGCGTCCAACCACCGTTCCGCTCAAGGAATCCTCAGGCTGGGTCGAACTCCCCAGAGTGGGCTGGATCTCCGCCATAAGAGCGTTTTTACGTCTTCAGAATTGAAGAAACAGCGTCCCGAGGGAATTTTTGGGACAGCTCCGCTGGGCCGCCGCCGTTGGGCAATCTTACTCCTGCGCTAAGGGCCGGGCAATCATCGCCTCGGGTTGCCCTCGGGTTGCCCCGGGTTGCCCAGGGTCGTCGATGCCGCGCCAGGAGAGTGACGGAGCATCGGCAGGGGTAACCTCAGTTCGGCATGCGGCAACCTGCCGGACGGATCAGGTACGCAAGACTTCAGCCAGTTACGCAACTTCCTTCATCTGCAACTTGCGGCCACCGGCGTGCACACGAGGCTGCCATCCAGCCCATTCTGGTAGCGACTTCCTCCAGGAGACCCTCGATGCTTCACAAGTGCGCAAACCCCGCCTGTTCGAGTCTGTTTCGCAGTCTCAGTCGCGGCAAGCTCTTTCTGCTTGATCGTGATACCGCGCCAGTGGCATCCGGGGTCGCATCGGCGAATCGCCGAAAGCGGTCGGGACGACAGTTCGAGCGGCTACTGGTTATGCAACGGCTGTTCCTCGCTCCTCACCCTGACCTTTGAGCGTGGACGGGGAATGATAACGGTTCCGTTAGCGGCCAGGAATACTCCGGCGCGACCCCTGCATCTCAGGCAACTGCAGCCGGCAAAAACTTATCGGGCGGAGCTGAAAGGTGTGTTATGAATCTTCTTAGAAATCCACTGTGTGCCATCTGCGGACAAGAGAGCTCAGCAAACCAGCTGCGTTTTCTTATCGCCGAAAACAGCTGGGAAGACAAGCTTACGATCCTGCGATGGAACGAGTTCATGGCTTCGCGGCCGGGAATCAAAGCCGCCTGCAGCATCGAGCATCTCGAGGAACTCGTGATCCGCTGGATGACGACCGGACGGTTTGACTATCCCTTCGCACCAACCTCATATGGCGTGGGGGGCTGGCGACACGCTTCGCCACTGAGCCGAACCGACCTCAGCCGGGCTCGGTCTATCGCAGAACTCGCGGTGCACCGTGAAAGCCTGGAACGGGTGTTGATGGACCATCCCCAGTCTCTGCAGGTCATTCTGGATGCACTGCTCGATGCCCTGGGTCAGGAGATCGGGGTCGAAGCGGAACCGGTTTCACGGCGAGAGGCGGAACGAGAAGAAGAAAAAGAGTTGTGCGCGGTTTCGATCGAACCGGAATTCTAGTGGAGGGCCGAAACATTCAGACTTCAGAACTCGGCTGATTTTTTCCAGGAGCGCCATTCTTTGTTAACTGCATCGGCCATGATTTTGGCCGAAACTGACAGCCAGCCTGGCTTCGAACGATCAAGGTGCTGGCGGATTTGCTTCACGACTGATCCGCTGCCCAGATGGATATTCGCAGTTTCCCATCCCATGGCAAACAGCAGCCGAAGTTCTTCGCGACCCTTGGGCAGGACACTCAACTCGATACGGCAGCAGTGAGGCGACAGGCGGCGAACAATCCAGCGCCCGCGCAACTGCACGAACGGGTCGGGAGAACGCACCGCTCGATTGATGATGACCTGATACATCAGTTCCGGCGGGTCGGCGCCATGCGCCCAGTAAACTGAGGACGGCACCAGCGCTTTGGCTTCGCGCGCGATTTTTCCTCCGTTGCATTCCGCCAGGGCCACCAGGCGAATGCGTCCCAGACTACCCAGGCCGGCAACCCGGCTTACGACTCGATAGTCCAGACCGCGCTCGGGGAGAAGGTGCTCCAGCGCATCCTTGGCGCTGACCGGGATTTCTCCCTTCACCCGGGGCAAGCTGTCCATCTTCCGCCAAAAAAGCACCGGGTTGCGCAATTCGCCGAGCGCGATACGACGCAGCCAGCCGTGTTCTTCCTCCAGCACAAACGGATGCCCGTGTTCTGCCAGTGATTTGCGGTAGCCATCCAGGATCACGGCACAGGCGTCTTTGGCTTTCAGCGACAAATGTCCGCCCTCGATGGCGAGCAGCGCGCTGGCAGCCAGTCTCACCAGGTCATTGGTGTAGGGCACGGCCGCGGCTTCATCGAAATCGTTAACACCCCAGACCAGACGGCCTTCTGCGTCCCGCCATGTGCCGAAATTTTCGACATGAAGATCGCCTATGCCCAGGACGTGCGGCGCCTTCGCCAGGTCGGAACAAACCTCCGGCCAGATCTGCATCCAACGATAAAAGGTGGCCCGCAGGAAAGGAAATGCCGCCTCGGCCATGCGTTGATGCTTCAGGCGAAGATCTGCCTTCACAATCGGCGTGTGCGAACCGAGCCAAGCCTCATACCGATGAGTTGACCTGACGATGTTCACGGCGAATAGATGTTAAACGAAGAGTTGTGCGGGATGGACACTCTTGTCCGCAGCTTTTGAAGTTGGTCTTTCTGGTTGCGGATATTGTGACTGAGGTGGAGTTTGTGTGACAGAAGACTTCCGACACAAGATCCGATTCAAAGGCGGCGGGCGAGGGCGCCCGCCCCACACGTGTCATTCCTGACACAGCGTTGCTGATAATCCACGATTGCGCCACTTTCTTGAACCATAACTTCCTATTAATCAACTACTTACGGTTGGTTATTCGCCCGCTATTGTACGAAGCGTCCGTTAGGGGAGGCAGCTATGGAACTCGTATTCACAACCGTCGCAGTTATCGGGGGCATGACTTTCTCACTGGCCGTCGCAATTTTTGTGGAAGAGCTGATCTTCGGCAAGGTGCTGTGCGTGTTTTTTGCTCCGCGGACGCCACAAACCAAGGCAGCGGTTCAGCGCTAGGGGCTAAAGGAACACAATAGGAACCTTAGCCGGCGGTCCCAAGTCAATGTTCTCAGGGGCCGCCGAAATCGTCCTACGGCGAACCCAGACAGTACCGAGAGTGAAGTCCAGAGCCATGCAGCATGCAGCTTATAATTCGCGCATCCCGTACATGCTTGCGCCCCTCTCTTCACGGTCTGTCGGCTCCGCCTTGCTTGCTCTGGCGGTGCTGCTCGCCGTGCCCGCCCCCGCGCAGAACTGGGCCGGCGCGGAGGAGCAACTGGCGGGCAAGATTGTGTCGTCAACTGGCCCGAAAACCATGGCCCTGGAAGTCCTGAACCGTTCTTCGCTCAGCGCCGCCACGACCGATGACATCCGGCGCAATCTTCTCACTCAGCTTGCGGTTCTCGGCGCGCGTTTCGTCCCGCCGGAACAAGCCGCGGCAACCGTAAGGGTCTCCCTCTCCGAAGACCTGCAAAGCTACTTGTGGATCGCCGAAATTCACCAGAGCTCGAATGCAACTTCGATCGTCATGGTTTCCCTACCGAGATCTGCCCCGCTCTCCGTCGAACCTGAAGCGGCGGCGATGGTGCTTCGCAGAATTCCCCTGTGGTCGCAGCTGGAGCGCATTTTGGATGTCGCCGTCATTGATGGCAATCCTGCGCGCATGCTGGTGCTGGATCCGAACAGTCTGACGACCTACCGCCTTCAGGACAACCACTGGCAGGCGGAACAATCGCTTCCGATCGCCCACTCACGGCCGTGGCCGCGCGATCTGCGGGGAAGACTGATCCGTGGCAAAGACAATCTTTTCGATGCCTACCTGCCGGGTGTCCATTGTCGAAGCTCGGCGGGCACCCCTCCCCCTATGACTTGTTACGACAGCGAGGATCCCTGGCCGATCGGGACCGACCTGTCCAGTCTGAATGCCTCTTTCACTTCTACCCGCAATTACTTCAGCGGCTCACTATCGCCCGGAGTCGGCAAGCAAACGACGGCGCCAGCGTTCTACTCCGCAGCGGCCGTGCCTCGCGGCGCAACCATATCGTGGCTGCTGGCCGCCGTGGATGGACGGATACACTTCCTCGATGGCAGTACCGATCAAGTGCTGGAAAAGCCGAGTTGGGGCAGTGACATCGCCAGCGTGCGCAGCGGATGCGGATCAGGCTGGCAAGTTCTAGCGACTGCGCCGGGCGATGGCCGGAGTGATGCGGTGCGGGTTTTTGAAGTGGCCGGTCACGAGCCCGTCGCCGCAGGCGCACCCCTTGATGTGAGTGGTGCCATCACGGCTTTGTGGACGGAATCCAGCGGAACCGGCGCGGTGGCAGTCGCACGCAATTTCGAAACAGGGAGATATGAAGCTTTTCGGCTTATTCTTACTTGCGGTCGTTAGTCAGGCTCTGGTTGTCGCCGCCCCGGCCAGCACTCGTCCGCACTACGGCGGAACGCTTCGCATTTCCATCCGAGAGGCCCCCGCGTCGCTTGATCCCGCCGACTCGGATCAGGTGGGAATGTTCGCGTCGCCCGGCCTTTGGCGCCTGATATTCGACACGCTGGTTACGCTGGACGCTCGCGGCCAGGCTCAGCCCGCACTGGCGACCTCATGGCAGGCAGATCCCGGCAACCAGCGCTGGCAGTTCATGGTGCGGCACGGAGTTGCATTTCAGGACGGGACGGCGCTGAGTTCGGACTCAGTGGCGGCTTCGCTGCGCGCCGCAAATCCGAAGTGGAAAGTTTTCGCCGCAGGAGATGCCGTCGTGATTGAGTGCGATGCCGCGACTTCCAATCTCCCTGCAATACTGACGCTACCCCGATACAGCATCGCCAAACGTGGGGGTGGAAAGCTTGCCGGCAGCGGACCGTTTGCCATCAATCGCTGGGACCCGGGCAAGAAACTCGTACTCACTGCGCGCGAAGATTATTGGGGTGGGCGCGCATTTGTGGACTCGATCGAGATCGAAATGGGCAGAAGCTTTCGCGAGCAAGTGATCGCGCTCGATCTGGGCAAGGCCGACATTGTGGAGGTGGCACCGGAGCAGATGCGCCACGCGGTTTCGGAAGGCCGGCGTGTCCAGAGCTCAGCGCCCGCGGAATGGATGGCGCTGGTCTTCAGCCGCGACAGCCAGTCTGCGGAAGAGGGCAAGTTGCGCCAGGCGCTGGCGCTCAGCATCGACCGGACGGCCATCAACGATGTCTTGCTACAGGGCGGTGGCGAACCTGCGGGCACGATCCTGCCCAACTGGCTCACCGGCTATGCCTTCCTCTTCCCCACCACCGTTGATCTCGAGCACGCTCGCCAGATCCGGAGCGAAGCAGGTGGGGGACCGGGATGGACCTTGGTGTCCGATCCGGCGGACCCGCTGGCGCGAGTCATTGCCGCGAGAATCGCGTTGAACGCACGCGATGCCGGGCTGGTTCTACTTGAACCATCGACGCTCCCCACGAGCTCGAAGGTTGCCAACGTAGGATTGGTCCGCATGCCGCTGCCCTCGCTCGATGCGCGAGTCGCCCTCAGCGAACTGGCCGCCAGCCTGGGATTGCCAACGCCTAAGTTTGAAGGCGATCCGGCCTACACTCTGTACGCTGCCGAGAGCGCTCTACTGCAATCGCAACGGGTGATCCCCCTGGTGCATCTGAGAACCGCTACCGCCTTGAGCGTAAACGTCATGGGTTGGCAGGAAGATCCAGACGGCAGCTGGCGCTTGCCAAACGTCTGGCTGGAAATGGGGAAGCCGTGAGTTTTCGGCGCAAACTTTTTCTCGTATTCGCGCTGACGGTTTTTCTTTGTGTGGGCGCAGTGGCGTGGATCGTCTCCGCCATGACCCGGCGCGCATTCGAGCGGGCAAACGAAGATCAGACCGCTGCTTTGGTGACACAATTCCGCCGGGAGTTCGACCGCCGGGGGGGCGAGGTAGCCCACCGGGTAGCGACAATCGCAGGCAGTGAGAGCGCGACCCGCATGGCGCTTGCGGTGAGCCGAGGTCCAGCGGACTACAGTGTGTTCGTCAATGAGGCCAAGACCCTGGCCGACAACCAGCAGCTGGACTTTCTGGAGTTCGTAGACAATCGTGGCACGATTCTCTCGTCGGCACAGTGGCCGGCGAAATTCGGCTATAAGGAAAATTCTCTTCCCCTCATCTCCCCGAACGTGAGTTCGCCAAGCCAGGCTTCGCCGAACAAGACCGCCTTTCTCCGGCAGGAGGAGATGCCCGACGGGGTGGCGGTCAGCCTCTCCGCGATGCGACCGGTTGAGGTCGGTGACAAGCCGCTCTACGTGATCGGGGGGCGACACCTGGACAAGGATTTCATGCGAAGCCTTGAACTCCCAGCAGGAATGCGAGCCATCCTCTATCCCAACCTGGCAAAGGGGTTTTATCCCGAACTGCTGATCGCGCCAGAAAAGGTGCAGCAGCCGCAGCAGCTGGCGCCCCTCATTGTTCAAGTCCAGCAAAAGGGGCAGGAAGCAACGGCGCTCCTTCATTGGTCAGATAACGCCGTGGATGATGAAAGTGTCCACGCCATCCCGCTGAACGGCCAGGACAACCAGTTGCTGGGCATTCTGCTGGTCGGCAATACGCGGCGTCCTTACGTGGAATTGCGCAATCGCATTCGCTCGGCCGCTCTGCTGGCCGGAAGTGTTGGCATCATCCTGGCCATCCTGTTCAGCGGATGGGCTTCGTCCCGGGTCACGCGGCCCGTCGAGCAACTGGCGGAAGCAGCGAGAGAAGTGGCAGAAGGAAACTGGAACGCGCGGGTTCCGGTGAATTCGTCAGACGAACTGGGAGCTCTGGCCGAATCCTTCAACCGCATGACGGGCGAACTTCTCGAACAAAGAGAGCGCCTGGTGCAGGCCGAGCGGGTTGCGGCCTGGCGGGAACTGGCCCGCCGCCTGGCGCACGAGCTCAAGAATCCCTTGTTCCCATTGCAGTTGACGGTGGAGAACCTGGTGAGGGCGCGAGAGCAGAGTCCGGAACAATTCGATGAAGTCTTTCGCGAGAGCTCCTCTACGCTGCTGGCGGAGATCGCCAATCTGAAAACCATCATCTCGCGCTTCAGCGAATTTTCCCGGATGCCGCAGCCCCAATTTCAGCGAGTGCAGATCAACGAAGTGGTGCAGAAGGTTGCGCGCCTGTTGCAGGCGCAACTGCAATCACCGGAGCATCCTCCTGTTGAATGCCGGGTTGAGCTGGCGGAGCCTCTGCAGCCGATTGCGGCTGACCCGGAGTTGCTCCACCGGGCCTTCTCCAACCTGGCGCTGAACGCAATGGACGCCATGCCCCATGGCGGCACCCTTACCTTGCGCACGCGACACAGTGCCGGCCGGGTGGTGGTGGAAATTGCTGACACCGGGACTGGCCTGACCGCGGAAGAATGCGAACGCCTGTTCACGCCCTACTACACCAGCAAAGCGCACGGCACTGGACTTGGACTTGCCATCGTACAGTCGATCATCAGCGACCACGGAGGCCGGATCACCGTGCACAGCGTGCCCGGGCATGGCACAACGTTTATGATCGAACTGCCGGGGAATATGGATCGGCTGCCCGCCGCGAGCTAAGGAGCTATTCGTGTCCCAGAAAGCGCATCTGCTCATCGTTGACGACGAAGCGAATACGCTGGCTTCGCTTTCGCGCGCCTTTCGTCTCGCCGGACACGAGGCCACCGTCTGCGACAACGCCGCCAAGGCCCTCGAACTGGCCCGCTCCCAGTCTTTTGACCTGATCATCTCGGACGTAGTCATGCCGGGTAAAGATGGTCTCTCCCTGCTTGAAGATTTGAAGGCGCAAGGTGTAAGCACACCGGTAGTCATAATGTCGGGACAAGCCCACATTGATATGGCGGTTCGGGCCACACGACTGGGTGCACTCGACTTCTTGGAAAAACCCATCTCGACCGAAAAGCTGCTGCTCACGGTTGAGAACGCCCTTAAAGTGCAGCGGCTTGAATCCGAGAACCGGCAACTCCGCCAACGTCTGGGGAAACACGAAATCGTGTGGACGGGCGAGACCATGAAGAAGCTGATGGCGCAAATCGAACGCGTAGCTGCGAGCGAGTCTCGGGTCTGCATTCTAGGAGAAACCGGGACTGGCAAAGAACTGGTCGCGCGCACGCTGCATGAACGCAGCCCACGGGCGTCAGGCCCTTTCGTCACCTTGAACTGTGCCGCCGTTCCGGCGGAGCTGATCGAGTCCGAGCTGTTTGGTCACGAAAAAGGCTCTTTCACCGGAGCTGCCGGCCGGCATGTCGGAAAATTCGAGCAGGCGGAGCGGGGAACAATCTTTCTCGACGAAATCGGAGACATGCCTCTGGCCATGCAAGCCAAGCTGCTGCGCGTGCTGGAAGAAGGCGAAGTCGAGCGTATTGGCGGCGACAAGCCAACCAAAGTAGATGTGCGAGTGGTCGTGGCTACGCATCGCAATCTGGAGTCCCTGGTACGCGAGGGCAAGTTCCGGCAGGATCTCTTTCACCGGGTTTATGTTTTTCCCATCCTGCTGCCGCCGCTGCGGGAACGCAAAGAAGATGTCCCCATACTGGTGCAGCAGTTCGCGGAACAGGTCTGCGCTCAGAACAATTGGAAACCGCTTCCCTTCACTGCGGAGGCGATCGAGGAATTGAAGGAGAATTCCTGGCCCGGCAACGTGCGCGAGTTGCGCAACGTGGTGGAACGGCTGATCCTGCTGGCGACTGGCCCGGAAGTCACTGTGGACACTGTCGATCAGGCGTTGCCCCCCACGCTCACAACAGCGCCGTCGTTAGCCGGCTCGGGCACGCTAGCCGAACGGGCGCAGGCTTTTGAGCGCGAAGTCATCCTGGCCGAACTGAAGCGCCATCAGTTTCACGTGACCAATGCCGCGAAGGCGCTGGGTCTGGAACGCAGCCATCTCTACAAGAAAGCCGAGCAGCTGGGGATCGACCTGCGATCTTTGCGTTACGAATCCAGTGATGTCGGTGGCACAACCTGAAAATACAGGAAAGACTGTATTGGCTCCTGTTGCTACAGTGCATAAGTTCGCCCAGGGATACCCTGACGCCGGTAGGAATTACATGGCACCAGGTTTTCCACAGGCGCTAAGACATTGCAATTGGTGGAACTTCCTAGTTTGGCAACTACGATGCTTACATTCAACAGTAAAGGGCATGTCATTTTGCGACGTTGCGGAAACGCGATCGGTACGCTGAATCAGAAAATCATCCCCAGGAGGTAGCTGATGGCCGCGTTCCGAATATTCATAGCAGATGATCACGAGGTGGTGCGCAAGGGTCTGTGCGCACTGTTGCAGGCGGAGCCAGGCTGGGAAGTTTGTGGCGAAGCCGCAGACGGGCGCGAGGCCACAGAAAAAATCCGTGAGCTGAAACCTGATGTGAGCATTCTGGACATCGGTATGCCCGGTCTCAACGGGCTGGAAGCGACTCGGCAAATTCTCAAGGATGATCCCCGGGCCAAGGTGCTGGTTTTAACTTTTCATGACTCGGATCAGGTAGTACGCGACGTTCTGAACGCCGGCGCTCGCGGTTTCCTTCTCAAGTCCGATGCGGCCCGCGATCTTGTGGTGGCGATTGAAGCCCTGCGGCGGGACAAGACTTATTTCACATCCAAAGTCGCAGCCATGGTGCTCGAGGGATATTTGAAAGGTGGAACCAAGGCAGCTGCAGTGGCAGTGGGACGCGACCGGCTCACGCCCCGCGAGCGCGAAGTCGTGCAGCTACTGGCCGAAGGCAAGAGCACGAAAGAGGTCGCGGTCGCGCTGGGACTGAGTGTGAAGACCGCCGAGACTCACCGCTCGAATATCATGCGCAAGCTCCAGTTGCACTCGGTCAGCGACCTGGTGCTTTACGCCGTCCGGAACAATATTGTTCACGTAGTTCAATCCACAATCGATTAGCGGACGACGGGCCACGTAGGGACAGCCGCCCTCGGCTGTCCGGGCGGGCGAGGCTCGCGAAACGGTTTACCGGCCTCATATCGAACTTCAATCTTTTGCAGCGGGGCTTCGCTCCGGTGGAGGGCCGAGGGCGGCTGTCCCACATCGTCTATAACAACGCCACTTGATCTGCACGGTACAGCGGTTTTTACAAACGCCTACAGCTTGCACCTGATAGACCGTGACCGCTACTGCCCCTACTCTGGCTCTGGTCATACCAATATGCTGCGTGGCTCAATAGCCCGGGAAGGAAGAATGTTCATGAACCAGCACTCTGTTAGTAAGGACGCCGCGGTCAAGGAGGATTCAAACCACACCCGTCGTACCTGCTCGGACATTGAACTGGTAAAGCGCGCACAACGGGGCGAATCGGAAGCGTTCTCCGATCTGTTTCATGCGCACAAGGCGAGGATCTACTCTATTTGTCTGCGCATGACGAACAACACAGCACAGGCCGAGGACCTCACCCAGGATGCATTTCTCCAAGTGTTCCGGAAACTCTCCACTTTCAAAGGCAACTCGGCGTTGTCCACATGGCTTTATCGTATCGCGGTAAACACGGTGCTAATGCACTTCCGGAAGAAAGCTTTGAAGCAGGTCTCTTTGGACGAGCCTTCCAGCCATGATGCGACTATGGTGCGCCGGGAATATGGCAGCCGCGATTGCCGCCTGAGCGGAGCGGTCGACCGAATCACGCTGGCCCGGGCCATCAAAGACCTGCCCACCGGCTACCGGACGATTTTCCTGCTGCATGAAGTCGAAGGCTACGAGCATCAGGAGATTGCGAAAATACTGGATTGCTCGGTGGGGAATTCCAAATCGCAGCTGCACAAAGCGAAGCTACGCATCCGTGAATTCTTGGCAGAACCCGCCGAGAACCCGGTCACGGTCAAGGAACAGGATGCCTCTGAGTTGAGGCCCGCGTCCGCACGCAAGACCTCACGGACAGCGCTTGCCTTCGCTGAAACAGCATCCGCCCTAAACTAATTGATTTGAATGTGGGCGCGAGCGTCCACGCTCGTGCGGAGGCGCCACGAACGACTCCGGACGAGCAATGACATTCGCGCCTACGCCAGCCGCATTCATTCTGGTGCGACGTGGCGCTTGCGCCCCGGTAAAACGGTAGCTGCTCTGGTGGTAGATATGCGGTCGCGTCGCTCCGCTCACGCGAAGCGTTTCTGGCGCCGCCGCGCGAGCTGGACGCCCGCGCCTCCATTTTCTAGCGCTGGCCCCATTTCAGTTTGGTGCGGAGCACGTCGAAGAATGTCCCTTGCGTATGCAGCAGGGTTACCTGATGCTGCGACTTGCGGCAGAGTACACGATCGCCATCCAACATGGGCATGCCGATCTGGCCGTCCACGCTCAGGTAGGCTTCATCCTCTCCGGTCTTGACCACGATCTCGATTTCAGAACTGTCGCGAACCACCAGGGGACGATGCGTAAGCGAGTGCGCTGAAACCGGCGTGACCACAAAAGCATCGACGGAAGGCATCAGGATCGGGCCGCCCGCGGCCAACGAGTAGGCTGTCGAGCCGGTGGCCGTGGACACGATCAAGCTGTCCGCCTGGTAGCTGGAGACGAAGACTCGGTCAATGTAAACGTCGCAATGATTCAGGCGCGCAATAGTGCCTTTGCCGACAACAACATCGTTGAGCGCGTCATAGCTTCCGACGCAAACGTCTTTTCGATACACCTCGCAATGCACCATGGAACGCGTGTCCAGGTTGCAGCAACTCTGCTCAATGCTGTGCAGCGTGGCGTACAGATTTTCCAGGGGGACTTCGGTGAGGAATCCGAGCGACCCCAGGTTAATGCCGAGGACCGGGATTCCAGCCCTCGAGACTGCCCGGGCCGCCGAAAGCAACGTACCGTCTCCTCCCAAAACCACTACAAAGTCTAGTGGGCGGGAAGCTATTTCGTCCCGCGCCAGGACTTCCACGCCCGGAGCGTAGGGTGCCGTCTCCGGATCGATTACGACCTGGTAGTGATGCTCGCGAAACCATGCCAGCAACGGGGGGACGACATCTGCCAGTTCAGTCTTGCCGGGCTTGGACATGATGCCGGCGAACTTGTGAGTCACAGTCTTGGTAGCCATGATGAAAGTCGAATTGTACAGAAAATCAGGGAAAAAGCTTTACCGCAAAGGTCGCGAGGAAATACCAATCAAGGGCGAGAGATCGTCAACAGAATAGGCCATACAACAGAAACTCGCGATTCCCTTCGCCACCTAATATTGGAGAATCGATCACCTCGGCCTGAGTACATCCCACGACCAGCAATGCCTGACGAACTTTTTCAACCGCGGCCTTCTGCACCCCCGGATCGCGCACGATGCCGCCCTTCCCTACCTGTTCCCGGCCGGCTTCGAACTGCGGCTTTACCAGCACGACGATTTGCCGGCCTCGCCGCTCAACCGGCCGAGGGAAAGCGGCTGCGATCACCGCCGGCAGAACCAGAGTCGCGGAAATAAAGGAAACGTCCATCACCACAAGATCCACAGCTTCGCCGACCTGTTCCGCAATCAGGTAGCGTGCATTGGTCTTCTCCAGCAAGCGGACGCGTGCGTCCTGACGGAGACGGAAATCAATCTGCCCGTGGCCGGTATCGACGGCAATGACTCGCGCGGCACCGTGCTGCAAGAGACAATCGGTAAATCCTCCGGTTGAGGTTCCAACATCGAGACAAACTTTGCCCGTGACCTCAAGCTGCCAGTGCTTGAGAGCTGCCTCGAGCTTGAGACCGCCGCGGCTGACATATTTGAGGTCTTCGCCCAGCAGGCGAATGTCGGCCGAGCCTTCCACTCCTGCTCCTGCCTTCTCGACTTTTTGTCCGTTGACCAACACTTTGCCGGCGAGGATCAGCGCCTGGGCGCGCTCCCGCGAGGTGGTCACGCCACGCTCCAGCAGTAGTTTGTCGAGGCGCACTTTCAAAACTAGCTCCGCGAGTAGTGCACAATGTAGAAGGCACTCTTATCAAAGAACTTATCAGTGTTGTTGACCGCTTTCCCACAGAATTTTCCACAGGCGTGTTGAAAAGTACGGGAGAATCCCATCCGGGAATTTGTCCACAAGCCTGGGGCCTTGAGATTCAGCGCCCCGGGTGTGCGCCTGATATTGGCCCAGTGATTTGTCGCTGGGTAGACAACGGTCGGAGGTCCCTACGGGACCTTGGATCTAAACAACGGTTAGGGCTCAGGTAGGAAAGAATTGACCTTGGCGGGCGACTGCGGACTATGGACGTCACGATGTTGAAGTCCGAGGTCCGAAGCCCGACGTCGTTAGCCAGCTACTTCTTCCAACAGCTTCTGGTCAATGTCGAAATTGGAGTGGACGTTCTGCACGTCGTCGTGCTCTTCGAGCGCCTCCATCAACCGGATCATCTGAGTCGCGGCTGCGCCTTCGAGTTTGATGTAGTTTTGCGGAATCATCGACACGCTGGAGGACGCAGGCTCAATCCCGGCTTTCTTCACCGCTTCGAGAACGGATTCATAAGCGGACGGTTCGGAAAGCACTTCCCAGTTGTCGCCGTCATCGCGCAAGTCTTCGGCACCAGCTTCGAGGACAATACCCATCAGATCGTCTTCCTTGGCCGCCGTTTTGGGAACGACGATGTCCCCCTTCTTGTGAAACATCCACGACACCGCGCCCGCTTCCGCCATATTGCCGCCATTTTTGCCAAAGGCGTGACGGATTTCGCTGACCGTGCGATTGCGATTGTCGGTGTTGATATCGAGCAGGACGGCCACGCCGCCCGGGCCATATCCTTCGAGCGAAAACTCTTCATAAGTTGCGCCCGGAAGTTCGCCCGTGCCACGCTGGATGGCCCGCTTGATATTGTCAGCAGGCATGTTCTCGGCCTTGGCAGCTACGATAGCGCCGCGCAGGCGCGGGTTGGTGTCGGGATCTCCGCCATTCTTCGCGGCAATCGAAATTTCCTTGATCAGGCGGGTAAAAATCTTGCCCCGCTTGGCGTCCAGTGCGCCCTTTTTGTGCTTGATTGTGGCCCATTTTGAATGGCCGGACATGGAAATACCTCGTATTTAATAGTTTTTAATGGCGCGGAACTGGCCCGTCGAGGAGATCAACGGATTGCCTCAAATGAATGCCGCCGAACAAAAAATTATAGCATGGGGCTCTACAGGATGGGACTCTGCATACGGGCCTGCCGCGCTTTGTACGCATACACTACCGCCAGCAACGGCGGGGCCAGCAACACACCCCAGAACGGAATCACGATCCCCAAAACAATCGGCGCCAGAATCGACGCCCACACCGGCACTTTGGCCGTGCGCTTCATGATGTAGGGCTGCAGGAGAAAGCCGTCCACGATGGCAATTCCTGCATACAGCATCAGAACATACAGGGGATGTTCCCAGTCGCCCCACTTGAACATGGCGGTAAGAGCGGGGCCAATAACACCGAGTACGGCACCGATCTGCGGCACGAACTGGAAAAACCCACCCAGTAGCGCCCACAGCGGAGCCGCCGGTACGCGGATCATGAGAAGCCCGATCAGCCACAGCAGGCCGACCGCCAGCGAGTCCTGAAGCTGCGCGACAAACCAGTTCTTCAGCGCTCCACCGGTGACGCGAAAGTGTTCTCCGAAATCCACGCCTATTAAGATGCTCCCGTCGGAATGATGATAGCCCGGCATGAGAGCCGTGGCCCAATTTAGCCCCGCGCGTCAACCTTGTGATGTGGTATTCGTCCATACACATAGCACGGAATATGCGGTGACAAGTATTTGAATGATCGCCCTCACCCGGAGTCATCCTGAGGGACTTTAGTCCCCAAGGATCTAGTGCGCAGCTGCACAAACGTTGGGCTCGCCACTAGTGCGATTCGCGCCAGATGCTTCGCAAGTTCAGCATGACGCCCTGGAGAGGAAACCGAGAGAGCAGGCGTGTGGACACCGTTCTGACGACAGCCTTGAGTTCGTCCGCGACTGAAAAGGCGGAAGCCATCTCGGCGGACCGATTTGACGAGATCATGCGCCAGCACCAGCGGCGCGTGTACCGGGTCATCTACTTGCTGGTGAGGGACTCCGACACCGCCGACACCCTCACGCAGGAATGCTTCCTCCGGGCCTACCAGAAACGCGCCAGCTTCCGGGGCGAATGCCGGATTGAGACCTGGATCCTGCGCATCGCCGTTAACCTGGTGCGTGACCACGGCAAGAGCCGCCGGACGTCGTTCTGGAAGAGGCTGGTTGGTCTGGAGGATGGCGAAGCCAGTGGCGCGGAACCCCGGCAATTTCCTGCGCCGGGGCCCTCGGCGGAACGAGCGTTATTGGCGCGAGAAGAATTGCAAGCCGTCTGGAACGCTCTGTCGTCGCTATCGCCGCAGCAGCGTGCCATTTTCTTCCTGCGCTACGAGGAGGAAATGCCGCTGGCGCAGATCGCCGATCTGCTGCAGGTGAAAGTGGGCTCGGTGAAAACGCAATTGGCGCGCGCTACCGGGAAATTGCGGGAGATGAAGGAGAAACAATGGAAATAATTCGACATCTGAGCAACGAGGAATTGACTGATCTGACGATTGAGAGCGACCAGAGGTCGCTGCGGCCTACTCTCGAGGCCCTGCCCGAGTGGGCCCGGTCTTCGACCGAGCAAGCTGAGGAATTCTGGCAGACGCAGAGAAGCATTGTCTGGTCGCGTATTTCTTCTTCTGAGAGTGCAGCTGCGACTCGGTTGGTTCGCCGCTCACCGCTTCTGGCATGGTCGGCCGCGGTAGCCCTGGTCTTGCTAGCCGGATTGCTGCTGGATCGTGGCTCTATTGCTCCACCCCATAAAACTCAGGTGGACCCCGACCATGAGCTGTTGCTTGCGGTAGAGCGCGCTGTTCACAACGACGGACCGGCCGCGTTGGAGCCGGCCGCACTCCTGGCCGAGGAAATGGTTCAGGACATTGCTGCACGTCCCCCGATTCGCAAAAAGGAGCCTACTCATGAAAACTAGATATTCAGCTGTACTGGCGATACTTCTGTTTCCGCTTTTCATGCTGGCACAGAGCCGCTCGGTCTCTACCTCTGGGACAGTGGCGGGTGTCGCGGGTCCAGAAACAAGAACAACCATCGTGTACCGCGGTGAGCTGGGAAAATGGTGGCAGAACTCGGACATCGCCAAGAAGCTCCAGCTCAGTGACGGCCAGATCGCACAACTTGACCAGACCTTCTACGACCACAAGCTAAAGCTGATTGACTACGGCGCGGATATGGAGAAGCAGGACCTGAAACTGCAGGCGTTACTCGATGCCGATGTACCCAACGAAGGACAGGTCGAGGCGCAGGTGGATCAGGTGCTGGCGGCTCGAGGCAAGCTGGAACGTGAGTTTACTTTCATGAATCTGGATTTGCGCAAAGTGCTCTCGCTCGACCAGTGGCGGCAGCTGAAAGCGGTTCGCGGACAAACGGGGGCAGCGGTCGGTGACAGGGTTTTCTTCCGGAAAATGCTTCCTCCCGGCGCAGCGCCCCCGCCCATGCAACTGCAGCCGGGAGCGGGTCCGGTGCTTTCTCTCCCTCCTCTTCCCCCTCCACCTTCGGATGAGATGTATTGAACAATTTCCAACTTCCCTGAATGCCGCCCGTGTAATGCTTCTCGGCAATACGGGCGGCGTTTTCTTCGTGTTAGACTTTCAGGGAGACCTCACCTCCGAGGAAACCAAGATGAAATTCGGCGTCATCATTTTCCCAGGCTCGAACTGTGACCATGATGCGTATTGGACCATCCAGAATGTGGCCAAACAGTCGGTCACGTTCCTGTGGCACGAGTCCCACGATCTGGAGAACTGCGATGCCATCATCGTGCCCGGTGGATTCGCTTATGGCGACTATCTGCGTACGGGAGCCATCGCCAAATTCTCCCCGGTAATGGAATCGGTGCGGACCTTCGCGGCAGGCGGCGGATTGGTCCTCGGGATTTGCAATGGCTTCCAGATATTGTGCGAGTCCGGCCTGCTGCCAGGGGCGTTGATGCGGAATGTGGGGTTGAAATATGTCTGCAAACCCGTCCAGGTACGGGTGGCGAACGCGGAAACCCCTTTCACCAACGCTTGCCACAATGGCGAAGTCCTGACCATCCCCATCGGACATATGGAAGGCAACTATTTCTGCGACCAAGCAACTTTCGCCGACTTCGAGCGCAACCAACAGATTGTGTTTCGTTATTGCTCCCCGGCGGGCGAGATTACTCCCGAGGCCAATCCCAACGGATCTCTGGACAACATCGCTGGAATCTGCAGTCCGGGCCGGAATGTGCTGGGGATGATGCCTCATCCGGAACGCTCCAGCGAGGCGGAACTGGGGGGCACCGAGGGATTCAAGATCTTCGAGTCCATGGTCGGAGCCATGGCGATAAAATAAGCGGTCCTGCGTTCCTTTTTGGGGGTTTTGCCTGCATCCAATCCTTCGGGGAGTTCGTGCGGCGCGGAAGTTGCGCGTGCGTCTATCCGTCTTTTTCTATCTAGGAGACTCCAGAAATATCCCATGAAAGCCTTCCCGGCTGTGGCTTCGGCTCTGGTTCAGCTCAAGCATGATCTCCTACTGGAGAGAATTCCAGGGACGGCGGCCGCCCTTCTTCTGCTCCTGCTGACGATCGGTAACGCCCGACACTCCATCGCACAGGAGATGCCGAGGGTGCAGGTATTCGGGGGTTATTCATACGCCCGATACGACACGCCGTCATTTGGCTTTTCCAGCCCGACCGGCCTAAACGGGTACACTTTTTCGCCCGCCTACAACGTGATCCGGGGATTCGGCGTTGTGGCGGAACTGAGCGGACAATACACGACCAACCGGAACCTGCGCGATGTCGCGGCTGGACCGCAGTTTCTCTACTCTCGAGGAAAGATGATGTTCTTCGCGCATCTGCTCTTCGGCGAGGCCCGCTCGTTGGTACAGGCGGGGGGCCCGCAGGAAGACTCGTCCCGAGTCACCACTCTGGGCGGAGGCCTGGATTACAGTATTTCTCCCCGCTTTGCTGTGCGCGCAGTTCAGGTGGATTACCTGCGCACCAATTTGTTTAACACGACGCAGGACAATCTTCGGTTTTCGACCGGCCTGGTTTATCGCTGGGGCACAATCAAGAAGACGCATCGGACGCTTGCGCCAAATCCCTAGCGGCCGCAGCATTGCCGGTAACTGTGCCGGGTAAAGATTCGGAAGGGATTGGATGATACTGATCAAACGGACGGGCTTACTGGTCGCCGTTGCCGCGCTGGCCTGGTTAGCGAGCTGTGGGGGCAGTGGCAGCAGCAGCGGAAGTACGCCTTCCGCCGGTGGCAACGCCTACGTGGTCGTACCTGAAGCCAATGCTATCGCTTCATACCGGGTAAGCAGCGGTTCGGGCAACCTGAAGGCTGTACTGGGTTCACCCTTCAGCGGCGGGACTTCGCCGATCTCAATTGCCGTCCATCCTTCCGGCAAATTTGTTTATACCGCCAACCAGGGCGGAGGCGACATTTCGTTGTACACGGTCAACAACAGTACGGGAGAGCTTACGGAAGTCCTGCCGCGAACGCCTGCGGGACTGAATCCCACGTCGTTGGCCTTGAGTTCGGGCGGTGATCTACTGTTCGTGGCCAACCAAACGTCGAACAGCATTTCCGTCTATACCGTCGGTTCGAACAATGGCGCTTTGACGACGGCGGCAGGATCGCCGTTCCCCACCGGTTCGCGGCCGGTAGCGCTGGCTTTGTCTCCTTCCGGAAAATTCCTGTACGTCGCGAGTTCGAACCTGCCCCAGGTATTTGGCTACTCCGTCACTTCAGGAACGGGTAGTTTGCAGGCGATTCCGGGATCGCCGTTTCCGGTGGGCAATGGACCGAGTTCGCTGGCGATCACTCCTTCGGAACACTTTCTCTACGTAACCAACTTCATCGATAACACCGTGTCGGGGCTGAGCATCAACTCCGCCAGCGGTGCCCTGAGCGAAGCGCCGGATTCTCCATTCATTGCCGGCACAGGTCCGATCGCGGTCACGGTCGACCCCCAGGGAAAATTTTTGTATGTGACCAACCTAAGCTCTAATAACGTCTCGGCCTACACCATTGACGCGAGCACGGGCGCGACCACCGCGCTGGCATCGCCTTTCGCGGCAGGGACCAGGCCAGTGTCGGCGACGGTCGATCCCGCCGGCGCGTTTCTCTACGTTTGCAATCAGTCTTCGAAGAACATCACCAAGTTCCAGATCAACCAGGAGACCGGGGGACTTCCCAGCAATACGATCGCAGCGACCACGAACCTGGCTCCGCAGGCCCTGGTATTCGCAAAGTGAGTTGGTGTGGCCTGTGTGGTCGCGGACGACTCGCCCGCGTGGTAAGTGGCACGAAAGCTCAGTGGCACCAGACTCTGGCCGGCATAGACGCAACACCAAAATCAAATTCAAAAGCCGCGGGCGAGTCGCCCGCGACCACATGGTTTTCTTTGGTTCGATTTGGCATTCTCGGGTTCGGATTGCATGCGGTCAAGCGTCTGATGCCGGGCTTTGCCTTGGCGCAGAACTGCTGTGTTACCGCCCTGTCGCGACGTACTCTGGAAAAAGCGCAAGAGTCGGCGCGGCAGCACAACATCCCACTTGCATTTGATTCAGCCGAGGACATGTGCCGGTCGCCACAAGTGGATGCCGTGCTGGTTACTACTCCCAACGCCTGCCATCTGAACGACGTGCTGCTGGCCCTCCGCTGCGGCAAGCCAGTTTTGTGCGAAAAACCAATGGGTGTGCACGCCGGTGAGTGCCGCAAGATGGTCGAAGCGGCGCGCAGCGCAGGCTTGTTACTGGGCGTCGCCCAGGTTTTCCGCTTCGAAGAGAGCACCGCACGCTTTCGGGAACGCGTGGCCGCGGGAGAGATCGGCAAGATTGTCTTTGCTCGCTCCGAATTCTCCTTCCCGGGCGGGACGGGCCACGCGCGCAGCTGGCTGCATGATTCCGCCGTGGCCGGCGGCGGACCGATCGCCGATGTTGGCGTTCACTGCGTGGACGCCCTGCGCTACATCCTGCAGGATGAAGTTGTTCGGGTGAGCGCTCAGGGTCAGCAAGGCCCCGGCTCCGTGGAGTCGGCCGCCGTGCTGACCCTGGAGTTTACCGGCGGCACTCTTGCCACGGTGGCGGTTTCCTTCCGCGCCGAATACCGCACGCCTCTCGAACTGGTGGGGGAGACCGGGTCCCTGCGGGCCGAGAACGCGTTGAACGTCGAACATCCAATCAAGATGGAGTTGCGCCGCGCCAGCTCTGCAGTTGAGACCGATGAGGTCTCCAACCGTCTGGCCTATGTTAAACAGGTGGACGCTTTCGCGGCTGCGGTCGAGGGAAAAGCGAAGTTTCCGGTGCCGGGCGAAGAAGGCTGGCAAAACCAGGAAATTCTGGACGCAGCCTATCGAAGTATTAGGAGTGGCAAAGCCGAAGACGTGGCCCAGGTGGAGTAGAACCGGCCACCAATACTTATGGCGCTTTCGACTGCGCCGGCTGCGAAGGAACCCCCTTCGCCTGCACGATCGCCCAATGCCACTCCTGGTCCCCGCCCAGCGTCGTACCCAGGGTCTCGTGAAAAACCGTTGTACTGGAGGGCGCGGCCGATCCCTTCAGGTGGTAGAGAACGGTTGAATCGGGTTGTTTTTCTGAAAGCAGTGTGGTCGTCTCCGCAGCTGGTATCAGGCGCGCTGAACCTCGCCGGGCGGTGGTCGCCTCGGAGCCGCGCACAATGGTCACACCCACTGTGATTTCCCTGATGTTCCAGGTGGTGCCGTTGTGCACCGAAACTTGTAGCGTATCTCCGCTGATGGTGGCCGGGCCATCGAGTTTCGCTAATTCGCCCTCCGGCAGGTCCTGCGGCGCATATGGGTCCGACAGCAAGGAAGTGGCCGAGCCGCTGAAAGAGAGATCGCAGGTTACGTCCGGAGAAGAGACCTGAAACTTCTTCCCCGAACCGTCAATGCTGAACAACAGTTTCCCCTCGAGCTTGCGGGTCTGCACTTCATCCATGACTTGACGAAGATTGTCGTTGTCGATGACGGCATGCTCGAGCGCCGCTTTGCCTTTGCGATACTGGCGTGCCAAGTCGCCTAAGGATGGCTCCGGGTTATCGGACTGCGCCAGTCCCCACACCGGGATGAACGCTCCCCCCAGAGCGAGGACAATCGGCAGGAATAATTTGCGAGTCATAAAATCGTCACGGAGCAGTCCCCTTGTCATTGTGCAGCAAGCCGCGCAGCCCTGCTGGTTCTCGCTGCGGCCCGCATTCAATTGATAACTATTGGGGAACCGATCCTGAAGAAATTGTACTCAGGAGGCGAAGCAGAAATACCCGGCGGGTACGAACGTTAGTCGTAGAACCTCGGAGCGCTAGCAGGTTTCGCTCCAACAGCAGGCGAACAAAACCGGGCGTGCGGGTCACGAAGGGCACGCAACGGGGCGCCGCACGCCCGCGGTTACACGCTCTTACAGCAGGCCAGAGGAACGGAAGCGCGTAACCGGATCCATAACCGGAACAGGCTGCCGCTGAAAGATCCAGCGGGCCACTGCATAGCCCAGGGCCGCATAGCAAACATAGACTAGCTTCATGGCTCACCCCAAATGGTTAGATGCTCTCTCGCCGTTGGGGGAGTGCGACAAGCCGCACCATACGAGGACAAATTAACAAGCAGGCACCATTAGGTCAATGAACCACTGGTGCTATGCCTATGGCACAAAAGTAACAGAGGGTAACAAATGGCGTTCGAAACGGCAGGTCGTTTCTGCACTTGCGGGTACGCCCCGCACCCTTTGCGATCTTAGCGGTGCCCTTTGCGTCCTTTGCGGTTAAGTATTTGATTTTGCTTGCAAATCGGCACAAAACCTTTAACCGCAAGAGACGCAAAGAAACCCGGAACAAGCCAATTGCGGATTGTCTACACCTGAAGGACGTCGCCTTCGCGGGCGACCAGTTCGTAGAGAACCGGGTTTACAAAGAAGCCGATGAAGAGCCGGGAGATCAGGCCGGCCACGATGACGATAGCAAAGGGCTTCTGGGTATCCGAGCCGATGCCGGTGGAAAGAGCCGCCGGCAGGAGTCCGAGGCATGCCACCAGGGCGGTCATCATGATCGGACGAAGGCGAAGAAGTGAAGCTGTGCGCGTGGCCGTCGGGATATCCATCCCCTCCTGCCTCAGCTTGTTGATGTACGAAACCAGAATGACGGCTGTCTCCACCGAGACGCCCAATAGCGCCAGCAGTCCCAGGACGGACGAAACGCTGAACGGGGTATGCGTGAGCTTCAGTGCTACCAGGGCACCCACCGGTTCGGTCATGATCACGCCCAACGCAATCGTGGCCGGAAACTTGAAGTTTCCGTAAAGGGCGAACAGAATCATGAAAATCAGCACCAGGGCGAGGGGAACAATGAAATACATCTGCGATTTCGCTTCAAGAAATTGGCTGTATTCGCCGCCCCAAACCATCCAGTAACCCTGAGGCAGGGTCACGGCGTTGTTTACCGCAGCCTGACCGTCTCGCACCGCCCGCTCGAGATCGCGGCCTTCGATGCTGTACTGCACCCCGATGTAGCGGGAGTTGTCCTCGCGATAGATGAATGACGCACCGTTGCCCTGGCTGATCTTCGCCAACTGGCTTAACGGAATCTGCTGTCCATCCGGTGTGCCCACCAAAAGATTTCCAATATCGTGAGCGTTGCTGCGAAACTGCGGCTGCATGCGCACGACCAGATCAAAGAGCTTCTCCCCCTGAATGACCTGCGTGACGGCCTGACCGCCCACCGCAGCCGAGATCACCGCTTCCACGTCGGCGACGTTAATTCCATAGCGCGCGATCTTGTCGCGGTCCACGTCGAGTAGGAGGCTGGGCTGGCCCAGTTCGCGCACCACAGTCAATTCCTTGAAGCCGGGGATTGCAGTCAACACATTCTTCATCTGCACCGCTTTGTCCTGCAGCACACTGAGGTCGGGCCCGTAAATCTTGATGGCGAGAGAACTCTTCAAGCCGGTCAGGGCTTCGTCCACCGCGTCTTCCGCTGGTTGGGTGAAGTTAAAGATGATTCCAGGAAAGGCGCTGAACTTCTTGTTGAGCGATTCGATCAGCTCTTCTTTGGAGCTGACCTCACCGCTCCAGGTTGAGTCTTTGTACGGCTTCAATCCGACATAGAACTCGCAATTGAAAAAACCGGTGGGGTCGGTGCCGTCGTCCGGCCGTCCCAACTCTGAGCCCACAACCGTGACCTGCGGATAAGACATCAGGATGGCGCGCAGTTGGGGAGCGATCTTGCTGGCCTCTTCGAAGGAGATGGTGTATGGCATGGTCGCCCGCACCCAGAGCGCGCCTTCATCCAGGTGAGGCATGAATTCTCCGCCGATGAAGGGGACCAGCAGGAGCGATGCCGCAAAAATCAAAGTGGCGATCACCAAGGTTGTCTTGGGGCGGACCAGCGACCAATCCAACTGGGTCGCGTACTTGTTCTTCATCCACTCAAAAGCTCGGTTCGGCCTCTCGCGAATGCCCTTCTTGAACCAATACGAGGCCAGCACCGGGACCAGCGTGAGGGTCAGGATCAAGGCGCCAACCAGCGCGAACGACATGGTCTCAGCCATGGGATGAAACAGCTTTCCCGACGGCCCCGTAAGCGCGTAGATGGGCAGATAACCCGCGAGGATAACGGCGACGGAGTAGAAGATCGGGCGATCAACATCTTTCGCCGCTGCCAGGATCACTTCATTGAGGTTGTATTCTTGCCCCTCTCGCAGGGCGAGTTCGCGATAGATGTTCTCGATCATGACCACGGCGCCGTCGATCACAATTCCGAAATCGATGGCGCCGATGGAGAGCAGATTCGCCGCCACGTCGTGGGCATGGAGCACGATGAAGGCGACCAGCAGCGATAACGGAATGGTCAGCGCCACGATGACGGCGGCGCGAAAGCTCACCAGAAAGAAGATCAGGACGATCAGTACCAGCACCATGCCGCGAAGCAGGTTCGCTTCCACGGTGTCGGTGGTGAGTTTCACCAACTCGCTGCGATCGTAAAAGGGTTGAACCTTGACGTCGGGCGGGAGGATTAGCCGGTTCAGTTCTTCGGTCTTGGCCTCGACTCCTTTCAGGACCGTCTGGGTTTGCTCGCCGCGGCGCATCAGGATCACTCCCTCGACCGCGTCATCATTTTTCTGAAATCCGAATTCACCCAGGCGAGGCGCGTGGCCGATAGTCACGTCGCCAATGTCGCGCACCCGGATGGGTACGCCCTTGTTGCTGCCGACAACGACGTTCCCGATGTCGTCCGTGTTACGAACCAGGCCTATTCCCCTGACGTAGTAGAACTGCCCTCCCTGGGAATAGAAGCCGCCGCCGGCGTTGGAGTTATTCGCCGCCAACGCTGTGGTGACTTGCGGAACCGTCAAGTGATATCCGTAGATGCGGGCGGGGTCGAGCAAGACCTGGTATTGCATTTCCGTCCCGCCAAATCCAGAATCGTCAGCTACACCAGGGACGGAGCGGTAGGCACGCTCGACCACCCACTCCTCAATCGTCTTCAACTCCTGCGGAGTGCGATCGGGACTCACCAGCACGTAGCGGTAAACCAGGCCGCTGGGGCTGAACAAGGGCGCCAGCGAGGGCGCTACTCCAGTCGGGAGCGTGGCCTGCGCCA
>Ga0137403_10000029_pt1 | contig 148902 bp, 117 predicted proteins | sample CZOMad2_1_16fung_FD_122057 | JGI IMG/M metagenome (GOLD analysis project Ga0137403, IMG submission 122057) | Vadose zone soil fungal communities from Angelo Coast Range Reserve, California, USA - CZOMad2_1_16fungal (Hybrid Assembly) | ecosystem: Environmental > Terrestrial > Soil > Vadose... | reverse complement strand
GACTACCGCCACGTGGAGCGCGATCAGTACAGTACCGCGAGCGAAGCGACCGGATGTTGCGCTTCAACTAACTAATTGACTGGCTGCCAATTGTGAGAATCACATCTGGAAGTCGAGAGTAACATCCGGTCGCTTCGCTCGCGGTACTGTACAGACCATCGCATCTTTTTGTGCAAGGCCTAGCAGGCATGTATAAGGCTGCGTGAGAGAAAGAGCTCGCCGTGAAAAAGCTGGCAATAGGAGTTTGCTTAATTCTTTTTAGTTGGGGCTTTGCCCCTTCACGGCCGAGCCACGTGCCGAACCTGGCAGTGCTTGAGCGTGGCCGGGTTCTAAGAGCAGCCAATCAATATCTGAAAGAAGAGCCGGTGACGATTACGGCTGCCACATCTCCTCGCAGTGCAGGAGGTCTGCACGACTTTTTTTCCGAAGGTGACTACTGGTGGCCCGATCCTCAGAACCCCGGCGGGCCCTACATTCAACGCGATGGAATGTCGAACCCGGATAACTTCGTGGCTCATCGACGTTACCTGATGCGGCTGAGTGTGCAAATGCCGGCGCTGGTGGCGGCCTGGAAACTGACCGGGAACCCGGTTTATGCGGAACATGCAGCGCAACATCTCCGGGCCTGGTTCATCGATCAACGAACGCGAATGAATCCGAACCTGCAATACGCGCAGGCCATTCATGGGCGGTCCACCGGAAGAGGCATCGGCATCATCGACACTATTCACCTGGTCGAGGTCGCGCGCTCTATCGAAGTAATGGAGGGTGCCCAGACGTTATCTCAAACGGAGCTGGCCGTAATCAAGCAGTGGTTCCGCGATTACTTGCATTGGATGACTACCCACAAGTATGGACAGGACGAGCGAGACGCAAAAAATAATCATGGCACATGCTGGGTGACGCAGGTGGCGGCGTTTGCCCATCTGGTCGGTGATAGACAGTTGCTGGACTACTGCCGCGATCGGTTTAAGACGGTGCTGATACCGACTCAGATTGCCGCCGACGGAAGCTTTCCCCAGGAGTTAAGGCGGACGAAGCCTTACGGATATTCGCTATTCAACCTCGAAGCGATGGCTGCGATCTGTCAGATTCTATCAACTGAGAAAGACAATCTATGGACATACGACCTCCCGGATGGGCGTGGATTCCGGAAGGCAATGGCCTACATGTATCCATATATAAAGGACAAGGGCAGGTGGCCGCTCGCGAAAGATGTGATGTATGACGACGAGTGGCCGATGCGTCAAAGCAGTCTTCTTTTCGCTGGTCTGGCATTCCGGAACTCCGCATATCTGGATCTTTGGAAGACGCTTAAATCCGATTCGACGATTGAGGAAGTAGTGCGTAACTTCTTCATCCGCCAACCAGTGCTTTGGGTAGGTTGATCGTCATGGTAAATGACGTTTCGCGAGATTTCCTGTCTACCTAATAATGTTTGACGTCCGATAAGCTTTTTTAGCTTGTCGTAACGTGCGACAAACTAAAAAGTTTATCGGACACTTGGGTATTGCTCTTGTGTGGCCCAAAAAATGAGGAGCTTAATGATGTCTAAAACAAAACCAAAGCTCTTAGCCGCGGCCGCGATATTGATCGTTACTGCGGTAACTTCGACTGCACAAACCTTTGACGAGCGAACGGTCAAACTCGTTCCCAACCGGATGCTGGCAGAGTCAAAGGCTCAACGCGACCAGCGCCTGCGATGGTGGCGACAGGCTCGGTTTGGAATGTTTATTCATTGGGGGCTATATGCAGTACCTGCCGGCGAATACAATGGTAAGCGATCTGAACGAATCGGTGAGTGGATTATGGAATGGGCCAACATCCCTCGTGCTGAATACGAGAAGTTTGCGCCGCAGTTCAATCCGGTCAAATTCAATGCGACGGAGTGGGTACGCATCGCCAAAGATGCAGGCATGAAATACATCGTTATCACGTCAAAACATCACGACGGGTTTTCCATGTACGATAGTGCGGTCAGCAAATATGACATTGTTGATTCCACTCCCTACCACAAAGATCCAATCCAGGCGCTGGCCGTCGAATCGAGGAAACAAGGACTGAAGTTATGCTTCTATTACTCAATTTTAGATTGGCATTATCCGGCAACATATGTAGAGGCGCCGGGAAAGGATCCGACTGCCGGCAATCGAACGACAAAGCTTCGTCCCGGCGGCAAAGAGGAATATCTCAAGTATATGAAGGCGCAGTTAAAGGAGCTAATAACAACTTATGACCCTGCTGTGCTCTGGTTTGATGGTGAATGGCAGGACTGGTGGACCGAAGCAGACGGTAAAGATCTCTATGCGTATGTGCGCGGCCTCAAACCCGACATCATTATCAATAACCGTGTTGGCAAGGGGCGGCAGGGAATGCAGGGGATGAGCAAGACGGATCAGGAGTATGCAGGCGATTTTGGCACGCCTGAACAACAAATCCCTGCGAATGGGCTGGCTGGCGTCGACTGGGAAAGCTGTATAACGATGAATACAACCTGGGGATTTAAATTCTATGACGACAAGTGGAAATCCGCGGAAACGATTATTCGAAACCTGATCGACACCGCTTCAAAGGGTGGGAACTACTTATTAAATGTTGGACCAACGGCTGAAGGGCTCATTCCTCAACCAAGCATCGAACGGCTTCAGGAGGTCGGGAAGTGGATGAAGGCCAACGGAGAGGCAATCTACGGTACCACCGCAAGCCCTTTTGCCAAACAGCTCGAATTTGGCCGAGCCACCAGCAAACCTGGACGGATCTATCTGCATGTTTTCAACTGGCCCACGGACGGCAGCCTTAGGGTGCCTGCCTGGGGACAGAGTGTGAAACGCGCATATTTACTTGCTGAACCTAAGGGTAGATTGGCCGTTGCACAGAATAACGAAGGCGTAATGATTCAACTGCCCGTCAGGGCGCCGAATCAAATCGCAAGCGTGATCGTGTTGGAAACAAAACATTGATGCAGTCTCTATGAAAACCATTGCGATTACAGCCGCTGACCTGGAAGGCGTCTTTGCCGTGCCGCCATTGGCGCGTGCGCGCGATGCAAGCCGCTCTATCGACTTTACCGAAAATGATCGGATCGTCAGGCACATCAGCGCGGGCGGAATCAAAAGGCTTATCTACGGTGGTAATGCGTTTCTCTACCACATCAAGCCGGATGAATTTTCGCAACTGCTCGAGTGGCTTACCAGCTTGCCAGACGATCTAATGGTTATCCCCAGCATTGGTCCATCCTATGGCGTCGCAATGGCGCAGGCTAGCATCCTCCGCCGCCACCGGTTCGCCTGCGCGATGATCCTGCCATGCAATGATCCACGCGATTCGGCCGGCTTGGAACGAGGCTACCGCGAGATAGCTGCTGTCGCCGAGACGCAACTAATTGTTTATCTCAAAGACGAGCAGAATTTCGGCTCGGAGCGCGGAGCCGGATTGGATGCCGTGGGGCGCCTGGTCGACGATGGCATTTGTGCCGGCATCAAGTATGCGGTGGTTCGCAGTGAATCTGCCGATGATCCTTACCTTGAGAGCTTGCTTACGCGCGTAGATCGCCAGTTTGTAATAAGCGGTATCGGCGAGCGTCCCGCGATCGGGCATCTACGAGATTGGAAGTTGCCTGGTTTTACAACCGGTTCAGGTTGTATCGCACCTCGGCTTAGTCAGTCGTTATTCTCCGCGTGCCAGAGGCGAGATTGGGTCAAGGCAGAGAATTTGCGCTCAAGCTTCATTCCCCTCGAAGACATGCGTGATGCCTGGGGACCGGCAAGGGTATTGCACCACGCAACGGACCTCGCCGGAATCGCTCGGACTGGACCACTGCCACCGTTTGTTTCGGAGCTTGCAGCAGAGCAGGTGGAAATGCTCGCTCACGAGGTTAAACGTTTGATTCGCATGAATTCGGATTGACTGTAAGACTTAAGAGCACAACGTAGAGATCTGCCGAATCACAGAAAACCGATTCCGAAAATTCAACCATGGAACCTGGCGAACTTCGCAGCAGACTTACCGGTGTAATAGCTTTTCCCATCACACCGTTCAAGAAAGATCTATCTCTTGATCTGACTGGTCTTCGTCATAACCTGAAAAAGCTCCTCGAACACCCGGTGTCCGCGGTCGTTGCCGCCGGTGGAACCGGCGAGATGCACTCATTGACGCCCTCCGAGCATATTCAAGTCCTCGAAACGACAATAGAAACAGTTAACAAACGCCTACCCGTAATCGCCGGCGTGGGGTTTAATCAGTCGTTAGCAGTCGAATTGGCAACGACCGCTGAAAAAGCAGGCGCTGCCGGCATTCTTGCTTTTCCTCCTTATTATCCGCAGGCGGACGATGAAGGTTTGATCGCGTACTACCAGGCAATCGGCGCGGCTACAGGGCTTGGCATGCTCATCTATAGTCGAGATTGGGCCCACTTCACTCCGGCAATGGTCGAGCGCCTGGCTAATATTCCGACATTGATGGGCTGGAAAGATGGTCAAGGCGATATCCGGCGATTGCAAGCAATCATGAGCAGAGTGGGGACGCGCCTGCATTGGATCGGCGGTGCGGGTGATGACATGGTCCCAGCTTATTACAGCATTGGTATTCGCACCTACACCTCCAGCATCGCAACAGTAGCGCCTCGGCTTTCACTCCGATTACACGAACTGGCAGCTAACGATCGTTACAATGAACTGATGACTTTGATGCGTAGATGCGTGATTCCGCTTTACGCGATTCGATCGCGCCGTAGGGGATATGAAGTTTCAACCATGAAAACAATGATGGACATGGTCGGACTGGCAGGCGGCCCAGTCAGACCTCCTTTGGTAGATGTTACTGCCGATGAAAAAAATGAATTAGGTGAGATTCTAAAAGAGTGGGAGGAATTCCTATCTTAGAAAAGATTAACTGGGGATTAATTGGCTGTGGCGACATCGCGCGCAAACGTGTCGCCTCTGCCTTGCGCGATACGCGGCAGTCCGCACTCCTTGCAGTCAGCCGTGCACGGTCCGAGTTGGCTGAGTCATTTGCGAGGCAATTTGGTGCGAAAAAGTGGTACCCAGATTGGCGGGACCTGCTGACTGACGGCGAGATTAACGCTGTCTACCTGGCGACGCCGGTTCACTTACATGCCTCGCAATGCATCGAGGCTGCGAATGCCGGGAAGCATGTCTTATGTGAGAAACCAATGGCTATGAATGCGGCAGAGTGCGAGCAGATGATTGCCGCCTGTCGAGCTAATGATGTGAAGCTGGGGGTTTCATATTACCGTCATTTCTATCCAGTGGTGGCGCGAATTAGGAGCCTAATCAGTGCCGGTGAAATCGGAAAACCGATACTAGCCCAGCTAAATGCTTTTGAATGGTTCAACCCAGATCTTTCGGAACCTCGTGGTTGGCTCCTTAAACGTGAATTTGCAGGTGGCGGACCAATGTTTGATTTTGGGTGTCATCGTATCGAGGTTCTTTTGAACCTGTTTGGCCGGATAGATCGGACCACGGCGCTCGCGACGAAGGCATTGTTCGATCGCGAAGTTGAAGACACCGCCGCGGCTGTCTTTCAATTTGAACAAGGAACTTGTGCCACGCTAACGGTCAGCCATGCCGCTCGGGAACCGCAGGATACACTCGACATTTTTGGCTCTAAGGGCTCGATTCACGTGCCAATCCTAAATGAAGGGCGAATGCGTATCGCGAACGCGGAGGGCGAGCGGGAAGAGTCGTATCCCCCGGCGGCAAATATTCATCAGCCGCTGATCGAGGATTTTGTCGAGGCTGTGACGCAGGGCCTCGAGCCGCGTGTGGGCGGCGAAATTGGAAAGGCTGTGGCAGAAATTGAAGATCGGATTTACGCCGGAACGAACGATCCACCAAATCAGCCGAAGAAGAACCAATAAAACACCGATGGTTGCAAACCTGTTCGTCTAAGTTCGCATAGAAAAACGCCCGGTTTTGCGGAGCGAGCTTGCATGGCACTTCCAAAAATAAAGATCGCACGAGAACCTGAACCGAGCCAGGCGTCCGCGTTGCGAGACTCGCCGCAGCGATGGTGGCTGCTGCTGCTGCTCTTTGCCGCCATGCTGATTAGCTACGTTCATCGCGGCGCTTTCAGCGTGGCCGCGCCCTTCATGAGTAAGGATCTGCAGCTTTCGAAAGCGACCATCGGACTCGTGCTTTCCGCTTTCTTTTGGATCTACGCCTTCATGCAAGTCCCCGCGGGTTGGGTCGTTGATCGATTTGGCGTGAAGCGCGCCTACTCGCTGGCTTTCGTCTTTTGGTCCCTGGCTTCTACGCTTACCGGCTTTGCGCACGGGGTTGCGTCCCTCGTTGGTCTGCGAGTCGCCCTGGGCGCGGGACAGGCGATTACTTTTCCCGCGAGCGCCCGCGCGGTGGCCAACTCCTTTGCGCAGAGCGAACGTGGCACGGTTACCGGTATCTATCTTACCGGCGTTCGCTTTGGAGCAGCGCTGGTTAATGCGATCGGTGCGTTTTTCCTCGTGCGGTATTCGTGGAAACTGTTTTTTCTCGTTACTGGATTAATCCCGCTGATCTGGTTGCTGCCATGGACAGGGTTTCTAAACAGGTGGGAAGGCGATCGGGCAGCGGAGAATCGCTTCAAACCGCAGATAAGGAATGACCCGTTTCTCGCCAGTTTCCTTCTGCTTCGCCACCGCAGCGTTGTCGGCATTTTTCTTGGCTTCTTTGCCTATGACTACGTTTGGTTTGTCTTTATTACGTGGTTGCCTGGCTACCTGGTGCTCGAACGTCAATTCACAAACCAGGAAATGGCCCTCTATAGTTCGATTCCATATCTGCCGATGTCCGGCATCATCGTTTTCTCCGGGTGGTTGAGCGACTGGCTGATCAAACGCGGTCGCGAAGAAAGACTCGTGAGGAAAAGCTTTATTGTCGTCGGTTTGGCGATCGGCTGTTTGATAGTTCCGGCGGGCTTTGTGACGGATAAGTTGACTTCCGTTTGGCTGCTGACAATCTCGCTCTGTGGCCTGGGCATTTGTTCGCCAAATACCTGGACCCTCACGCAGGCGGTTTGTGAGAAAAAGATTGTGGGAACAGTTGCTGGTATCCAGAACTTTGGGGGCAACCTCGGCGGCATCCTGGCGCCGGCGTTGACTGGTTACCTTGCTCATGTAACTAATTCATTTGCGCTTCCGTTTGCCGTCGCCGGCGTCATTTTGGTAATAGGGATGTTTTCGTATTGGTTCTTGATTCAAAGTGAGGTTGACCTTCCTGATCAGCCTCAATACTTAGTCTGATAAGAACGGCCGTTTAGGGCAACCAAAGCAGATTGATCCACACGCATCACACGAAGAAACGCTAATGACAAAAACTCCTGAACAGTTGCGCAGTTACCGCTGGTTTGGCCCCGGCGATTTGCGATCGTTCGGACATCGCTCGCGGACCAAGCAGATGGGGTACAGCATCGATGATTTTCAGGGGAAGCCTGTTATAGGAATTATCAACACCTGGAGCGATCTGGCAACGTGTCACAGTCATTTTCGGGATCGCGTCGCAGAAGTTAAACGAGGTGTCTGGCAGGAAGGAGGATTTCCAGTCGAGTTGCCTGCAATGTCCATAACTGAAACTTACATGAAGCCCAGCCCAATGATGTACCGGAACTTTTTGGCCATGGAGACGGAGGAGCTTCTCCGCAGCCAGCCGATCGATGGTGTCGTATTAATGGGTGGATGCGACAAAACAACCCCTGGTCTTTTAATGGGCGCAATCAGCATGAACCTGCCGGCGATCTATTTGCCGGCTGGTCCAATGCTGCGGGGCAACTGGAATGGACAGGTGCTTGGCAGCGGCAGTGACGTTTGGAAATTCTGGGCCGAAAAATGCGCCGGAAACATCAGCGATTGCGAGTGGTCACAAATGGAAGATGGCATCGCCCGCAGCCCTGGACACTGTATGACCATGGGCACAGCCTCCACCATGACCGCCATTGCTGAGACGCTGGGCTTGACACTTCCAGGCGCTTCGTCAATTCCGGCTGTCGATGCAAACCACGCCCGCATGGCAACAAATTGTGGCCGGCGCATAGTCGGGATGGTTTGGGAAGACCTGAAACCACGTGACATCCTGACCGATGCTGCTTTTGACAATGCCATCACTGCGGATATGGCGATTGGGGGATCTACCAACGCCATCATTCACCTCATTGCCATGGCCGGGCGCGCAGGTCTCAAGTTGGATCTGAATCGCTTTGATAAAATTTCAGAAAAAACTCCCATGATCGCGAATCTGCGACCCTCTGGCGAATATCTGATGGAAGACTTTTACTACGCGGGAGGGCTGCGTGCTCTGCTTAGAGAAATTGGTCTCCTGCTGAATCTCGAATGCCTGACCGTTAACGGTCACTCGCTCGGGACGAACATACAGTCGGCCCACATTTTCAAGACAGAGGTCATTCGTTCATTAGCCAACCCGGTTTCGCTATCTGGTGGCACTGCGATCCTGCGCGGCAATCTCGCTCCAAATGGGGCGGTCATTAAGTTGACTGCGGCTACACCAGGTCTTTTGAACCATCAAGGCCATGCCGTTGTTTTCGAAAACTACAGGGACATGGCCCAACGAATTGACGATGACCGATTGGCCGTCGACGAGAATTCGGTCCTGGTGTTGCAGAACGCGGGACCGCTTGGGGGTCCGGGAATGCCTGAGTGGGGAATGATTCCGATTCCGAAGAAGCTACTCAAAAAAGGCATTCGCGATATGGTCCGAATCTCGGATGCACGGATGAGTGGAACCGCTTACGGCACCTGCGTGCTACACGTTTCACCGGAATCATTTGTAGGCGGCCCGCTGGCGTTTGTTCAAGATGGCGATCTGATTGGGTTGGATGCAGCCAAGCGAAAACTGCATCTGGATGTAAGCGATGAAGAGCTGGCGCGCCGCCGCGCGAATTGGAAAGCGCCGGCTCCCCGGTATGAACGAGGGTTCGGCGCTTTGTATGCCGCCCACGTGACGCAGGCTGATCAAGGATGTGATTTTGACATTTTGCTAGCCGGGCCAGAGACGCCTGAACCGGAGATATTTTAGCGTTTTGAAAAGAAACTTAGCCGCAGATTAACGCCGATAACGCGAATCTGAACAGGTAAGAAGTTGAAGAAGCCTACGAAGTTACTACTCCGTTTTGATCTGCGGCATCCGCGTTAATCTGCGGCTAATTTTTCACAACTGCTGCGGTTGGTGGGATTTTCCGACGTTTGAGGCAAGCGGATCAGGTTTGTGCATCCGATAATTAAGTAAAAAGAAAGTGACTGAACTTCAGGGCACATCAATCATCGGATTCGAGCGCGGTGTTACCGGACTCGAACCGTTTCAAGCAGTCAATCCTGTCACGGGTGCGAAGCTTGCGCCTGCGTATTACACAGTCACGCCGTCCGAAATTGAGCGCGCCGCCTTCCTTGCCCATGACGCGTTCGAGACTTACCGCCATACGCGCGGCAAGACGAAGGGGTTGTTTCTTCGCAAGATTGCCGAGAACATTGAAACTCTTGGTGAACCGTTGGTGAGGCGGGCGACCGAAGAGACCGCGCTGACGGCAGCGCGCATTTCTGCTGAAATCTTTCGCACCTGTTATCAACTGCGCCTCTTCGCCGAAATGGTCGAAGAGGGCTCCTGGGTTGATGCGCGAATCGATCTATCTGATCCCCTCAGGCAGCCTTCACCCAAGCCTGATATTCGCTCGATGCTTCGTCCACTTGGACCAGTAGTCGTATTTTGTGCCAGTAACTTCCCATTGGCTTTCTCGGTTGCCGGTGGTGACACTGCATCAGCCCTCGCAGGCGGAAACCCGGTCATCGTCAAGGCCCATCATGCGCATCCCGGAACTGCCGAACTTGTGGGTCTGGCAATCAGCGACGCTGTTCGTCACTGCGAACTTCCCGCCGGCCTCTTTTCTTTGTTGTTTGGAGCGGGTAGTAAAGTTGGACCGCAGCTTATGGACCAGCAGGCGATCAGGGCGGGTGGTTTTACCGGATCGCGGGCAGGTGGTCAGGCTTTGATGAAAATGGCTGCCGCTGGACCAGACCCGATTCCGTTCTATGCAGAAATGAGCAGCGTGAATCCCGTTTTTATTCTTCCCGACGCTCTCCGCGAGAGAGAGGAACAAATCGCCCTCGAGCTACATGGCTCGGTTACGCTCGGCGCTGGTCAGTTCTGCACCAACCCCGGACTGGTCTTTATCCCAGCGGACGGAAGCGCTGGCCTGATCGAGCGGCTGACCGCAAAGATGTCGAGCACCGCTGAATTCACAATGCTTACCAGGGACATTAGCCGCGCCTATTGCGAAAGAACCTCGTTACTGGCTGCGCACTCTTTAGTGAAGCCGCTTTGCAAAGCTGCGGGCGTCGAAGGGGCCGGGAATTGCAATATCAGTGCAGGATTTTTTCTGACGGACGCGCAGTCGTTTTCAGCAAATCCGGAACTAGCTGCGGAGGTGTTTGGTCCGGCAACTTTGTTGATTACCTATTCAACCTCAGGTCAGTTGCCAAAACTCGCTCGGGCTCTTGAAGGTCAGTTGACTGCGACAATTCATGCAACGGAGTCTGAGCTTCGCGAGTGCGCCCAGTTATTACAGGTGCTTGAAACCAAAGCCGGACGGATCATTTGCAACGGCTTTCCCACGGGCGTTGAGGTCTCTCACTCGATGGTCCATGGAGGACCCTTTCCCGCAACCTCAGACGGGCGCTCCACTTCGGTGGGCACACGCGCGGTCCTTCGTTTCGTGCGACCCGTCTGTTATCAAGATTGGCCCAGCTCAGCTTTGCCTGACGAGTTGGAGAATAGTAACCCGTTGAATATTTGGCGGCTGCTTAATGGTGAGTTTACGAAAAGCGCGGCCTAGCACGCCGTTTTCGAGCGCGGTTCTCTCTGTGAAGCAAACCGACAACTTCTTGTTGAGCAGTTGTTCTTGCGAGTAAACAAATCGATTCACGAAATGACACGAACCTAAAAACAAAGACACACGAAATGTTCCTCTATTTGCTTCGTGTGATGCGCGTGGATCATGTCTTACGTTTTGCTTGCGGCTCTGCTGCGCTCCGTTTACCAGTCGCTTTGCCAAAAAGTAGGAATGATAGAGGGCATCAAGTAAGAGTAAAGTTAAACCATGAAGCTCACAATAATCGATTGGACCATCATGCTCGTGTACTTCATGTTTGTTTTGGGAGTGGGCTTTGCGCTCCAGCGATACATGAAAACGAGTAAGGATTTCTTTCTTTCCGGGCGATCCTTGCCGGCATGGATCACCGGATTGGCTTTCATCTCGGCCAATCTCGGCGCCCAGGAAGTGATTGGTATGGGTGCCTCGGGCGCCAAGTACGGAATTGCCACGAGCCACTTCTATTGGATCGGTGCGATACCGGCAATGGTTTTCGTCGGCGTGTTCATGATGCCCTTCTATTACGGGTCGCGCGCCCGTTCAGTGCCTGAATATCTAAAACTGCGCTTCGATGAAAAGACCCGGGGCTTCAACGCCATCTCTTTTGCGACGATGACAGTTTTTTCCTCGGGAATTTCCCTTTATGCAATGGGACTCTTGATGGGCGTGCTGCTGGGTTGGAACTTTACCTTTGCCATCATGGTCGCGGCGGTCATCGTTCTGATCTATATCTTTTTAGGTGGTTTGACTTCGGCCATTTACAACGAGGTGCTCCAGTTCTTTTTGATTGTGTTTGGTTTTGCGCCGCTGGTCCTGCTGGGTCTCAAGGATGCCGGCGGTTGGAGTGGATTGGTGACGCGCTTGAATGGTGTGGCCACGGCGCAGGGCTACCAGGCAGGGGCCTGGAGCTCGTCGTGGCAGTTCATGTCTGCTCCGTCGCACAATCCAATGGGAGTTGAATGGTTTGGGTTGCTAATGGGATTGGGCTTTGTGCTCTCGTTTGGCTATTGGTGCACAGACTTTCTGGTCGTGCAACGAGCAATGGCTGCCGATTCGATGTCCGCGGCGCGACGCACACCTCTGATTGCGGCAATCCCCAAAATGGTTTTTCCGGTACTCGTTATTCTTCCCGGAATGATCGCAATAGCGCTGACTTACCAGGCGGGAAGCAGCGGGTTTGTGCTCCCCAAAAAGCTCGACGGCACGTTCAACTATGACCTCGCGATTCCGATGATGCTTGGTCACTATTTTCCCACGGGCATTCTCGGAGTAGGTTTGACCGCGCTCATGGCGAGCTTTATGTCGGGAATGGCCGGCAATGTAACCGCCTTTAACACGGTGTGGACTTACGACATTTACCAGTCATACCTCAGACCCGGCGCCAGCGATCAACACTACCTTTGGATGGGCCGCATGGCCACGATTTTTGGTATCGCGATCTCAGTGGCGGCGGCCTATGTCGCCACACGCTTCAATAACATCATGGACATGCTGCAACTGGTATTTGCATTTGTGAATGCTCCACTGTTTGCCACTTTCCTGCTGGGGATGTTTTGGAAGCGAGCGACCGGGCACGGCGCGTTTGTGGGCCTTTTATCGGGGACTGCGGCTGCTGCCCTGCATCATGGACTCACTCTGCCTCACGGCGCGATGGCCGGAATAAAAGGCGGCTGGTTCGGAGCAATGCACATTTATCCCAGTGAGATGGCTCAGAACTTCTGGACTGCGATTTTTGCGTGGACCACCTGTTTTGTTGTTACCGCGGTGGTTAGCCTGTTGACAAAACCGCGGGCCGAAAGCGAGCTGGCCGGGCTGGTTTACTCGTTGACGGCAAGGCCGAAGGAAGATCATTTGCCCTGGTACAAGCGGCCCGCGGTCCTGGGGGCGATAGTGCTCGCAGTGGCCCTCGTTCTTAACATAGTTTTCTGGTAGGTGAATCATGGGACTTGATATTCGATTACCCATTGGCTTGATGTTTACGATACTAGGCTTACTGCTTTTTGGTTTTGGCATTCTTGGTGACAAGGCCATCTACCAGCAGGCCTTGGGCATTAATGTCAATCTCTGGTGGGGTGCTGTCATGCTGGCGTTTGGACTCGCAATGTTGTGGTTTGGCAGGCGGGGCACGAGGAAAGTTAAAACCGATCCAGACCGGGAGTGACTATCTTGGAATCCGCCGCTGAAAGAACACCAACAGTTGGAAATCCGGCCCGTCGCGGTCGAGTCTTTCGCGCCCCAGGCCGGGTCAATCTGATAGGCGAACATACCGACTATAATGAAGGCTTTGTGATGCCTGCGGCCCTGGGCTTCTCGACTTTTGTTACCGTTACGCCGCGCGCTGATCGAAAGCTACTGGTCTTTTCGGAAAACTTTTCCGAAGAGGTCGAGTTCGATCTTGCGGATGAGCATGCGGTCCCACGCCATCATTGGAGCGACTACGTCCGAGGTGTTGCCGTAACGCTGCAAGACGCGGGCTATTACATAAGCGGCGCCAACCTGCATATTCGCGGCGAAGTCCCAATCGGATCCGGACTCAGCTCGTCGGCCGCAATTGAGGTGGCTACGGCGTACGCCTTGTTGAGCAATTCCAACCAGCAAACAGACAGAGTGAATTTGGCCCAGCTTTGCCAACGCGCCGAAAACGAATTTGTTGGCATGCGTTGCGGGATCATGGACCAGTTCATTGCCTGCTGTGGCGAAGCGGGAAAGTCGCTGCTGCTTGATTGTCGTTCGCTCGAATACCAGTTGTTGCCATTACCGAAAGCTGTTCGCCTGATCGTTTGCAACACAATGGTCAGACATCAACTCGCCGGCGGCGAGTACAACACTCGTCGTAAAGAGTGTGCTGCGGGTGTTGAAGCACTGGGCCGCAAGCTGCCCGGTGTCCGGGCTTTGCGGGATGTCAGCGAGCTGCAGCTTGAGCAACATGCGGCGCTGCTGCCGCCGTTGATTTACCGCCGTTGTCGCCATGTGATTTCAGAAAATGCTCGAGTGCTGGCTGCGGCCGGCGCTCTTAACGAAGGGGATTTCGCGAGCTGCGGCGAGCTGATGAATCGGTCCCACGACAGTTTGCGTCAGGACTATCAAGTCAGTTGCAGGGAGCTTGACCTAATGGTCGATTTGGCTCGGTCCGTACCCGGTGTTTTTGGCGCGCGGATGACCGGAGGCGGATTTGGCGGCTGCACAGTCAATCTGGTCGAGGCGGGTGCTGTTGAGCAATTCAAATCAGTGGTCGCGAAAGGTTATCTCGAGGCAACTGGCATTAAGCCAGGGATTTACATTTGCGAAGCGTCGAATGGAGCTGAAGAGTTGTACCGCACTCGGGGAAGTAGCGACCAGTGAAACAAGCCATTTAACGCAAAGGACGCGAAGAGAAGACGCAATGTTACTTAACTTTGCGAAAACCTTTGCGTTCTTTGCGTCGAAGAGTTTTGCATCGGTAAAGCCTGGACAGCAATCGGAAAGCAAAAGTGTTGGAGCTAACAAAACACCCGCACCGCCGTCACAATCCGTTGACCGGAGAATGGGTGCTGGTTTCTCCTCAACGAGCCGATCGTCCATGGCAGGGTCAGATCGAAGAGTTGCCAATCGACCTTCTCCCGGCCTTTGATCCGGAATGTTATTTGTGCCCGGGCAATGAGCGAGCAGCCGGTGCGCGCAACCCGTCCTACCAGGACACGTTTGTTTTCGAGAATGATTTTTCAGCGCTGCACAGCAACACTGGTTCGGAAGAGCTGGCGGAAAACGGTTTGATCCTCGCGCAGGCCGAACCGGGAGTTTGCCGGGTGGTTTGCTACTCGCCGCGGCACGATCTCACCATAGCCCGTATGAGCGTTCCAGAGGTTCGCCGCGTCGTGGATATCTGGACGAGCCAGTATAAAGAGCTCGGGACTCTCTCATTTATTAACTGGGTGCAAATATTCGAGAACCGCGGCGCGATGATGGGGGCGAGCAATCCTCACCCGCACGGGCAGATCTGGGCCAATGCGAACCTGCCAAATGAGGCACACAAGGAGGACTCAGCGCAAAGGAACTATCAGCGCGAGCATCACAGTTGCCTTCTTTGCGACTATCTCAAGCTTGAGCTGAGATTAAACGAACGGCTGGTCTGCGAGAACGAAATGTTTCAAGCCCTTGTTCCGTTCTGGGCAGTTTGGCCGTTCGAAACCATGATCTTGAGCAAGCGGCACGTGAACGGACTCGATGAGCTGGCTGATGAGGAGCGTAATCAACTGGCTGAGATTTTGAAGCTGGTAACCACCAGGTATGACAATTTGTTTCGCACCTCTTTCCCCTACACGATGGGATTTCATCAACATCCCACTGATGGGCAGCTTCACCCCGAGTGGCATCTGCATGCGCATTTTTATCCGCCACTGCTGCGATCGGCGATAGTACGAAAGTTCATGGTCGGCTATGAGATGCTCGCCGGCCCGCAACGCGATATCACCGCCGAATCTGCGGCGGAAAGATTGCGAGCATTGTCCGCTAAGCATTATCTCGATGCGAGTTTTTGAGTTTTTCTCGGTAAACCCGGCGTCTTCTTTGTCAAAAGTGTGGTTTGAGTTCTTTCGTGGGTTTTAGTGGATCACTTCAATTGAGTTGTTGACCAGCGCTAAAAACGATCCACGCGAATCACACGAAAAAACCCAACCTGACGAAGGCTATGACTTAAATGAAAAACAATTTGCGGAGCTCAAGTAAAGCAGTTTGCTGCCTGATTCTGTTCACCCTATTAACCCAGGTAAGTGCTGTCTCGGTATTGCCTCAGAGGTCTGACCGCACAAACCGTATTTACCATCAGGGCTGGATCGATCTGAATAAGAATGGCCGGAAAGATGTCTATGAAGATTCCACGGCGAAGATCGGCAGACGCATTGAAGACCTGCTGTCCCAGATGACGCTGGACGAAAAAACCTGCCAGACTGCGACGCTGTATGGATACAACCGCGTGCTCAAAGATGAGCTGCCGACGCCGGATTGGAAGAACCAGGTCTGGAAGGATGGGATCGCCAATATCGATGAACATCTGAATGGCTGGGGCGCCGGCTCACGGAGCGTTTATGCGTCCGATCTAAAACAGCACGTCTGGGCCATGAACGAGGTACAGCGTTTCTTCGTTGAATCCACCCGGCTGGGGATTCCCGTTGACTTCACCAATGAAGGCCTGCGCGGCGTTGCTTTCAAAACTGCAACCAGTTTTCCTTCCGAGTTGTCGCTGGGACATACCTGGGATCCCGAACTGGTGCGTGAAGTGGGAAGAATCACCGCCGCTGAAGCCAGGGCGTTGGGTTACACGAATATCTATGCTCCAACTTTGGATGTCGCGCGCGATCAGCGTTGGGGTCGCTTGGAAGACGTTTACGGGGAAGACCCTTACCTGGGATCGCGGCTGGGCGTCGAGATGGTCAGAGGCTTGCAGGAGCATTTCACCGTCGCTGCAACGGCCAAACACTTCGCTATCTACAGTGTTGGCAAAGGCGCGCGTGAGGGCCAGGCGCGCACCGATCCGCAAACGTCTCCGCGCGAAGTGGAAAACATTTTCCTGCCTCCTTTTGCGGCGGCCATCAAGGAGGCGGGTTTGCTTGGCGTGATGAGTTCTTACAACGACTTTGATGGCATTCCGATCACCGGGAGCGAATATTGGCTCACGCAACGACTAAGAAAGGACTTCGGCTTTAAAGGTTATGTTGTGTCCGATAGCGCCGCCGTGGAGTACCTCTATAACAAACATGCGGTTGCCGCTGATATGAAAGATGCGGTTAGACAAGCGATCCAGGCCGGACTCAACGTAAAAACAAATTTCACCAGGCCTGAAGACTACATTCTGCCGCTTAGAGAATTGGTCAAAGAAGGCAAGGTAACGATTGAGACCCTTAACGACCGGGTGCGTGACGTGCTGAGAGTCAAGTTTACGATTGGACTATTCGATCACCCATACGTGGACGATGCAGCGCAAACGGAAAAACTCGTAAACTCAGCTGAACATCAAAGCGTGGCTCTCCGGGCGGCAAGGGAAAGTACAGTGCTGCTGAAAAACGCGAACAGCACATTGCCTCTCAGTAAGAACATCGGCTCGATCGCGGTAATTGGACCGAATGCCGACGATGATAGCCTGACTCAGTACCGGTATGGGCCATCAGGCGTGCGTGGTGTCACAGTGCTTGAAGGCATCAAGAAAAAGTTAGGCGAGCAGGTAAAGGTGAGGTATGCGAAAGGGTGCGACGTGGTTAGTGCCCATTGGCCCGAAACCGAGGTGTTGCCCGAGCCGCTTACTGATGACGAACGAAAAGGAATAGCAGACGCTGTGGCTGCGGCAGGCAATTCAGAGATGGTCATTGTTGTGCTCGGAGACTCTGAAAAAACTGTCGGCGAAAGCATGAGCCGCACCAGCCTCGACTTGCCGGGCCGCCAGTTGGAGCTGCTGCAAGCGGTGTATGCTACAGGTAAACCTGCTGTGGTAGTTTTGCTCAACGGCCGTCCGCTGAGTATCAATTGGGCTGACAAGTACGTCCCGGCGATTATCGAGGCTTGGTTTCCGGGGGCACAGGGCGGCGCCGCAATCGCTGATGTGTTGTTCGGCGACTATAACCCCGGGGGCAAACTTACCGTGACTTTTCCGAAGACTGTCGGCCAGATTCCATTCAACTTTCCCGCCAAACCCAATTCGCAATGGGAAGGGGAGCGATCGCGTGTTAACGGCGCACTTTACTACTTCGGTCATGGTTTAAGTTATACCACCTTCGCTTACAGCAATTTGCGTATCACTCCTCTGCGAGCGCGGCAAGGGGGCAAGGTGACAGTCACCGTCGATGTGCGCAACAGCGGAACGCGCGAGGGCGACGAAGTAGTGCAACTCTACACGCGGGATCTTGTCAGCAGTGTGACCACCTATGAGAAGAATCTGCGTGGCTTTCAGCGGATACACCTGCGACCCGGTGAAACACAAACCGTTAGCTTTGAGCTGGTCGATCGCGACCTGGCCCTGTGGAACCGGAGCATGCAGTTTGTAGTCGAGCCGGGAATGTTTCGGGTGATGGTTGGATCTTCTTCGGAAGATATTCGGCTACACGGCGAGTTTGAAATTTATTGATCCTCTTCGTGTATTCCTCAGCCTTGCACTAAACGGCAGAAGCTGTAAAAAAAATAGTCTATCCTGGATACCACTCAAGGAATGGAAATTCGCAAGTTGGGAAGGTGGGCTTGCCCCCGCTCAAGATCCGCACCCACTCAACACTGAGATCGGCCCTGAAAGTTGCAAAAGACTTCCTCAGCTTGGGCTGTCAATTCAGTGTTGAGTGGGTACGGATCTTGAGCGGGGGCAAGCCCACCTTCCCAACTTGCGATTTCCGTTCCTTGAATGGCATCTAGACGTCGCCTAATCCACAAAATACTCGAATCATAAGTTTAAAAATCTTGACATCGTTAGCGGTAACGACTAGTATCCGTTACCGCTAACGACAAAGACTTTTCAGTCCTTCTGCTGGTGGTAAGGAAATTCGAATCGTTCAAGCCTCAAACCTCTAACGACAAGGAGAAAAAACGAGAATGAACCGGCGAAACTACCTGGCGTTGATGGGAGCAGCCGCGGGCGCAGTGGCCACTGCATCTTCGCCATTTGGGGTTGCTGCCCAGGAGCCAAAGCCTGCCGATCAGGGTGCTCCGACTACCTCGACTGTCGAAGATCGAACGCGCCGCATGAAGTGGTGGCACGACGCAAAGTTTGGCATGTTCATTCACTGGGGCCTCTACAGTGTTCTGGGCCGGCACGAATGGGTGATGGAAAATGAGGGCATTCCCGCAAAGGAATACGAGCCCCTGGCCGACCAGTTTAAGCCAAAGCCAAATGCCGCTCGTGACTGGGCGCGTCTCGCTCGCCGGGCCGGAATGAAGTACATGGTAATGACCACCAAGCACCACGAAGGCTTCTGTAATTTCGATTCAAAACTGACGGAGTACTGCGCAGCCAAACGAGGGCCGGGGCGTGATCTGGTACGTGAATACGTCAATGCCGCGCGCGCCGAAGGATTAAGATTCGGTTTCTATTACTCGCTGATGGATTGGCATCATCCGGATGGGGCTCGCTGCCTGAAAGATGAAACTGCCCGCCGGCGGTTTGTCGATTACATTCACGGTCATGTTCAGGAGTTGATGACCAACTACGGCACTGTTGATGTTCTCTGGTACGACGTCCCCTGGCCCCTTGATGCGAAGGGTTGGGAGTCGGTCGAGATGAACACGATGGTGAGAAAGCTCCAGCCGGAAATCATCATCAATAATCGCTCGAAGATACCCGAAGACTTCGACACGCCTGAGCAGCGCATTGAGGCTTCGGCAAATCGGCCCTGGGAGTCGTGCATGACCCTTAACGACAGTTGGGGTTATCACGTTGCCGATCACAACTGGAAGAGCCCGACCACCGTCATTCGCAATCTGATTACCTGTGCCCGTGATGGAGGTAACTATCTCTTGAATATTGGTCCCATGCCGGACGGTTCTGTGCCGCCTGAATCAGCGACCGTACTCTCGACTGTAGGCGACTGGATGAGTAAGCATGGAGCGACGATTTATGAATCTGATCGTTGCCAGCCGAGGCGCGGAAATTATCTGAGCTTCACCCGAAAAGGTAATACCTTGTTTGCTCACGTGCACTATTGGCCGGGCGACACCGTCGTCATCGGCAATCTGACGAGCAAAGTCACCTCGGCGAGATTTCATGGCAGCGATCAGACGGTGAAGTTTGTTCAGGATGACTACCGGATACGACTAACGGGCCTGCCAAAGACGGCCCCGGAGCTGATAACCACGTTCGCGCTGGAGTGTGATGAAGAACCACGCCAGAACCATGAAGGCAAGCGAGCGGAAAAGCCACGTGAAGGTCGTTACTGAATCAATCGTGACTACGCGAGGAAACTGTGGTGATTGGTAATTCGTGTTGTTTTCATTTTCCATTCGTCATTTGACATTTTTCAGTTTTCATTTGTCATTTTCTGAGTCTTTATTCGTGTAATTTAGTGGATCGGATCGTATTGGCTCACAAGAAGAATTGATCCACGAAATCACACGAAAAGAAAAAAGCAAAAATGACAAATGAGAAATATGAAAAATGACGAATGGAAAATGAAGACGTGACGCAACTCTCGCCGACCTAAGAGTTGTCGAGGCGACCGCGCATGGAAAACATCGTAGATGGTCATCAACACTTCTGGCAGGTGGGTCGCTTTGACTATCCATGGTTGACGAGTGATCTCGGAGTCCTCTATCGCGATTACTTGCCCCGGACACTGGCACCCATACTCAAGCAAAATCAGGTTACGAGCACGGTGCTGGTTCAGGCGAGCAACTCTTTGGCGGAATCGCGCTGGCTACTCAGTCTCGCGGGCCGGTATCCATTCATTGCCGGGGTGGTTGGTTGGGTCGATCTAATGAGCTCCGAAGTTGAGCAGCAATTGACTGAGTTTGCCGCGGACCCAAAGTTCAAAGGTGTGCGACATCTGGTCGAAAGTGAGGCCAATGACGATTGGTTGGTGCAGACAGCCGTGCTCGAGGGACTGAAAACTCTGGCCGCCCATCGTATGTCCTACGACTTGTTGGTGCACACACGACATCTCCCCTACGCCAGAACCGTTGCCGAGACTTGTCCCGAGTTGTTCCTGGTGGTCGACCACATGTCGAAACCTCCAATAGCGACCGGCGCAATTAGTCAGTGGGCAAGTGAGCTAAGACAACTCGCGGCCTTGCCTCGCGTCTATTGCAAGCTTTCGGGCCTGGTAACTGAAGCGAACCACTTGTGCTGGAAGATTGACGACTTACGGCCGTTCGTCGAATGCGCGCTCGAGTTATTTGGGCCGGACCGTCTGGTGTTTGGCAGCGATTACCCGGTTTGTCTGTTGGCCGCTTCATATGATCGAGTGCTCGACTCGTTTCAGGAACTGCTTAAAGATCTCGATGATGAAAAACGGGCGCGAGTGTTCGGTGGGAACGCTCGTGAGTTTTATCGGTTGGAATGAAGCGATGAGTGAAACCTACTTTATCACCGGCGCGCAAGGATGCATTGGCTCGTGGATTGTCAAGGCTCTGGCCGAGCGTGGTGATACCCCGGTTGTATTCGACCGTAGTGACGACCCGCGCCGGCTCAGAGCGATTATGGACGAAGCCGACCTCGCCAAGGTCCGCTTTGAAATCGGCGATATCAGCGACTCGAAGCGAGTGCTTGATGCGCTGACTAACTCCGGAGCGCAACGAGTAATTCACCTTGCCGGACTTCAAGTGCCGGTGTGTAAGTCTGATCCGATAAAAGGCGCTCTGGTGAATGTCGTCGGCGCCCTTGCCTGCTTCGAAGCGGCGCGGATCGCTGGGGTAAAGCAACTAGTCTATGCCAGCTCGGCCGCTGTTTATGGCCTGGAAGAAGATAGCGGGCCGCTGGATGAAACCGCCGCTTGTGAGCCAAGCACGCATTACGGCGTTTTCAAGCGGACCAATGAAGGTAACGCGCGCGTTTATTTTCTGGATTACGGACTCTCGAGCATTGGACTGCGGCCGCTGACAGTTTATGGAGTGAACCGCGATTCCGGTCTCACGAGTGATCCGACAAAAGCAATGAAGGCAGCTGTCCTGGGCCAGGCGTTTCACATTCGCTTTGGTGGCTCAACGGACTTTCAGTATGTCGCTGATACAGCCGCTGCTTTCATTGCCAGCGCCGACAGCGATGTGCCAGGCGCTCATATCTTCAACCTGCACGGGGAAACGATTGCGGTGGAACGGATCTCCAGTTTTATCAATCAAGAGTCCGGCCGCGAGCTAGTCACTTTCGGTGGCTCGCCGTTGCCGATTGCACCTGCATTAAGCGACGCCACAATCCGCAGGGTCATCGGCGAAATCCCCGCGACGCCATTCGAAACCGGAGTGTGTGAAACGATGCAGCGGTTTAGGGTGCTTCGGGCGTCGGGTCGTCTGGATACAAGCGATATCGCGCCGGACGTTACACAAGGAGTAGTGGCTTGAGCACTTCCGCAATGATTGATGGCGGTGGGGTCAGGCGTGGAGCCGCTGCGACTATGCGCGCCAGTGTCTTGTGCGATGTGGGCCGCATTGAGGTGCGTGATGTGCCGCGGCCGTCGATCTCGCCGCACGAAGTTCTGGTTCGGGTCGCAGCGGTAGGTCTTTGTGGCACTGATGCTCATATCCTTGCCGGGCACGCGAATTACAACACCAACGAAAGTGGCATCCCGATCCCTTTGGCTGTGCAGCCTCAGATTCTGGGCCATGAGATTACCGGCACGGTCGAACAAGTGGGAACGCTGGTCGCCGACGTGGCAGTGGGCGACCGAGTCGTTTTGGATCAGGGACTGAATTGCGTCAGCACCCGCCGGAGTCTTTGCCAGTACTGCCGCACAGGTGATTCGCACCAATGCGAGTTTTATCGTGAGCACGGAATCACGGGATTGCCTGGCGGTCTCGCGGAATTCATTGCGCTCCCTGCAATCAATACTGTAAAGATTAATTCGCTTCTGGAGTGGACCGCCGCGGCGCTTACCGAACCGCTCGGATGTATCATCCATTCTTCCGACGCGGTGGCCCGGGCCAATACGCGCTATGCGATCAACGACGAGTCGCCGGATCGTCGCGTGCGCACGATCATGATCTGCGGGGCCGGGCCTGCGGGTTTACTATTCACTCAATATCTGCGAAAAGTGCTCGGCTACGATGGCCTATTGCTGGTTAGCGATCCGAACAAGATCAAACAGGAACTGGCAAAAAGGCTCGGTGCGGATGAGACGATCGACCCGGGTGAGTACGATCCGGTGGAAGTGGCCCGCGAACATAGTGGCGGCAAGGGAGTCGAGTACCTGGTCGAGGCCTCCGGCGCAGGTCAGGTAGTGGCTTCGATCCCCGGGTTGATATGCAAGCAGGCAACCGTTCTCCTTTACGGACATGGTCACGCCGGAGCCGACCTGAGCGTCTTGAACAACTTGATGTTTAAGGAGCCGGTGCTGGTAACTTCGGTCGGTGCTTCGGGTAGTTTTGAATCGGACGGTCGACCGTCAGTGTATACCCAGGCGTTGCGTTTGCTTGAGTGCAAGCAGATTGATGTTCGCTCTTTGCTAACTCACAAGTATGCTTCACTTGAGGACGTGAAGAGAGCGCTGACGACCGATATTTACGCGTCAGATTACGTAAAAGGGGTCGTCGTGCTGTAGGTATACGTAGATAATTTGGAATTGCGACTCCCCGACCGATCTGTATCCACGAAATAACACGAAACGAACGACAATACCAGTCTTGCGATATACACATAAATAAGTGCAAATTCAGAATTCTAAATCAGTCTAAATCCCAAGTGCGCGTTTCGTTATTCATCACCTGTCTTGTCGATCAGCTTTGGAGCGCAATCGGTGTCAGCACCGTTGAAGTGCTTCGCCGCGTTGGCTGCGAAGTGCAGTTCGACGAGCGGCAAACCTGTTGCGGGCAACCGGCTTTTAATACCGGCTATCGCAGCGAAGCCCGTCAGTTGGCCGAGCGCTTTGTACGCACCTTTGAGGAGAGCGATGCTGAATTTATCGTCAGCCCATCGGGCTCATGCACGGCTATGGTCCATCACTTCGCCGAACTTTTCGCAGACGAACCTGATTGGCGCCGGCGAGCAGAGGCGGTGGCTAAGCGAACTTACGAACTCAGTTCATTCCTGGTAGGAGTTCTGAAAGTTGAGGACGTTGGCGCCAGATGGAAAGGACGGGTGACCTGGCACGATGCGTGTCATGGCTTGCGAGACCTGAACTTGAAGAGCGAACCTCGCCGCCTGATCAGCAAAGTACGCGGCGCAGAATTTGTTGAGCTTAGGAATGCCGAGGCCTGTTGCGGATTTGGTGGAACATTTTCTGTGAAATATCCAGAGATCTCGGTGGCGATTTTGGACGAGAAAATCGAGGCCATCGAACAGGCCAAAGTGCAGGCTGTGGTGGCCGCCGACGCAAGTTGCCTGATGCAAATTGGAGGGCGCCTATCGCGCAAGGGATCCAATGTGCGCGTAATGCATTTGGCCGAGCTCCTGGCGTCGCAATGATTGGGGCCTTTCTTGAGATGTCGGGTTTGGCAAGAAAATGCGATCCTCGGGGATTCAAGTTTGAAGTGCAACATGACTCTCATTCACACCGTGGCTTTAGCCCGGTGTTAAGGTGCCCGGCTGATCCCAACCGTTTTAACGGTTTATGGTGTGAAACTGACAAGAAAACCGTTGAAACGGTTCAAGTCTTTGAAGATTGCTTTGACACCGGGCTAAAGCCGCAGTGTGAATGAGAAAAAAAATTCAAGAGAAACTAATTTTCATCGTTGTTGCACTTCGAAGTTGAATTCCCTTCCACGAACACACACGAAATGTTCCGTGTATTTCGTGGCTGGTCTGTATTGGTGGGGTGGGCGCCCGCACCGATTGTCCTGACATGAATCATCCAACCGCGGAAACATTTCATGAAAATGCTCGGGTGGCCCTGGCTGACGAGCAACTGCGCGGAGCTTTGCGGAATGCGACGTCTCTTTTCGGTGAACGCCGCCTGTCAGCCGCCAGGAGTTTGAACAATTGGGAAGGGTTGCGCTCTCAGGCTCGCGAGATCAAAGACAAGGTGCTCCTCAATCTGGACACCTATCTCGAACAGTTCGTTTGCCAGGCGGAGGCTCGAGGAGCGCGGGTGCACTGGGCCAGGGACGCCCATGAAGCGAATGAGGTTATATGTCGTCTGGCAAATGAACGGCGAGCCCGCGTGGTCGTCAAGAGCAAGAGCATGACCACCGAGGAAATACATCTAAACGACTCGCTCGAGGCCGCCGGGTTGCAGGTAATCGAAACTGATCTCGGTGAGTATATTATTCAACTTGCCGGAGAGGCGCCTTCGCACATCATTGTTCCGGCTATTCACAAAACCAAAAAGCAAATCGCGGAGCTTTTCACAGCACGGCTCGGTATTCAGCCAACCGATGATGTAGCCAAACTCACGAGTACGGCCAGGACGATACTGCGCGATCGGTTCGCTGCGGCTGACGTGGGCGTCAGCGGCGTCAACTTCGGCATCGCTGAAACCGGCACCATCTGTATTCTTGAGAATGAAGGCAACATTCGCCTGACGACCAGCCTGCCTTCACTGCATATCGCCGTAATGGGAATTGAGAAGCTGCTGCCTCGTTTTGCCGACCTCGACGTGTTTCTGAAGTTGCTTCCGCGCTCGGGCACCGGTCAAAGACTAACGACTTACCAGTCGCTGATCACGGGCACCAAACGAAGACCCGGTGATGAAGGGCCGGACGAGCTGCACATCGTATTGCTCGATAACGGTCGCTCGCGAATGCTGGCCCATCCGGTGACTCGACAATCGCTCGCCTGCATACGGTGTGGCGCCTGTTTGAACGCGTGTCCGGTGTACCAGCAGATCGGCGGCCATGCGTACGGCTCTGTGTATCCGGGACCTATTGGCGCTGTGATCACGCCGCAGTTGTCAGGCCTCGCCAGGACGTCGCAATTACCCTATGCGTCCAGCTTGTGCGGAGCCTGCCGCGAAGTTTGCCCGGTCAAGATCGATATTCCTCGACTGCTCCTGCACTTGCGTAGCGAGATCACACAAAGTCACGAACGCGGAAGCGACGCGAAAGGGATCCGCTCGAAAGCTGAGCGAATCGCGTTCCGACTTTGGACGACGGTTATGACAAGGCCCTGGCTGTACGGGATGAGCGCCAGTGTAGCTCGTGCGATGCAGCGATTGATTGTTCGCCAGGGGAGAATTGGCAAGCTCAGCAAGAGTGCGGCTCGCTTTGTTCCTCAGCTTGGGGCCTGGACCGCCGAGCGAGACCTGCGGCCGTTGGATACCATTAGTTTCCGCCAGCATTGGCGAAGCGAGCTAAGAAAAGCGCGATGAATCACGGCGAGGCTAACAGGCAGGCGCGGCAGACGATCCTGAGGTCCATTCGAGATCATCTTGCCGCAAGCACTGCGACGGACACAATTTATAACGAGATTAAGTTGAATGATCACGTCGCATGGTCTGGAGACGAATCAGGGGCTAAGGCCACCAATACCTACTCACTGGTCGATTTGTTCCGCGAGAGCCTGGAAGCAGTCGATGGCCACTGCATCGTAGTTGAAAGCGAGGCAGAAGCTGTGCAGGCCCTGCGTGGAATTATTTCGGATCTGCGCGAAACGCCGCTGCGAGCGCGCCGGATTGCTTTATCCGATGCGCCGCTGGTTCAGCAACTGGTAAGCCAGCTTGACCTGGACTTCGAGGATGTCTCAGTCGTGAAGGACGCCGGACATATGTTTAGCTACGATGTCGGCATCACCAGCGCGCAAAAAGCTATTGCGGAAACAGGAACTCTCGTGCTGGATTCAAATAGCGAGCGGCATCGGCTGGCATCATTGCTGCCGCCGGTACACATCGCGATCATTGATGCGAGCCAAATCTGTCTTACTCTTGGAGAGGCCCTGGCTCACATTCATCAGGATGACGGCGAATTAAGTGCGACTATTACATTTATCACAGGGCCCTCGCGCACTGCCGACATCGAGTTGACCCTGGCGATTGGTGTGCATGGACCACAGAGGCTGTACGTGATTGTTAATTTATGAAAATTATCAGTTTTCTAAAGCAAGATGCTTTGTTCAGCCGGCCTCGTCTCGGCGCGTTACTGGAAACCGGCTCCATTCTGGATTTCCAAAGCGCAATCGCAGCGAGCTCTACTAATCTCCCTGCCGGAGGCACAACCAACTACCTTGACTGGTTCGACCTCGACAATCCTCTCCTGCGGCAAGCGTTTGGGCTTTATGAACAGCTCGCTGATTCGACGGAACCGTCCAGCGCTTCGATGATTTTCAATCGGGCGGAGGTGCAACTGCTGGCTCCCGTGCCGCGCCCCGGGAAATTGATCTGCATCGGCCTTAACTATCGCGATCATGCAGCAGAGAGCAACATGAAGATTCCAGAGAAGCCCGTGGTATTTTCCAAGTTCACTACCTCGGTAATTCCGGCGGGCCAACCCGTCGTTCTGCCACAGTCCAGTCAACAAGTGGATTATGAAGCGGAACTCGCAGTCGTAATCGGTCGCTGCGGCCGGAATATCAAAGCCGAGCAGGCCTTCGACTATGTCCTGGGTTATACCATCGTCAATGATGTCAGCGCGCGTGACTTTCAGTTTGCCGATGGTCAGTGGCAACGGGGCAAGTCGTGTGACACGTTCGCGCCAATGGGGCCAGCCATCGTAACCAAGGATGAAGTTGTGGACCCGCATAAGCTTTCCATTAGACTTAAACTCAATGGTCAGACAATGCAGGATTCAAACACTGGCCAGCTAATCTTTGGGGTGCCGGCGTTGATTGAATTCCTTTCCGAAACGATTACCCTTGAACCGGGTGATGTAATCGCTACCGGCACGCCGGCAGGCGTCGGTTTTGCTCGCAAGCCGCCGGTATTTCTCCGCTCCGGCGACGTCATGCAAGTGGAGATCGAGAAACTCGGCACACTCGAGACGCCTGTGACCTCGGTGCCGGCAACTGTGGAGCTGTTCGCTCGTTCAACACACTAGAAACGAGAAGATTGAGATGCGAAGAATCGTGCCCTTGCTGGTCGCTCTGAGTCTGGTTGTTGTCATTTCAAGTTGCACAAGAACTGGCTCTTCTTCCGGTAAGAAGAAGCTGACAATTGCCGTCATCCCAAAAGGCACCACGCATGAATTTTGGAAAAGCATTCATGCGGGAAGTAACAAGGCTGCCATTGAGCTATCCGGGCAGGGAACTGAAGTTGAAGTGATCTGGAAAGGACCGTTGCGCGAGGACGATCGCGAACAACAAATACAGGTAGTTGAGGGATTTACTTCGCAGGGCGTTGACGGCATCGTGCTGGCGCCGCTCGACAACCGCGCGCTGGTGCGCCCGGTCGAGGAGGCAAAGCGCGCGGGTGTCCCTACGGTAATCATTGACTCGGGGCTGGAATCAGAGGGAATAGTTAGCTTTGTTGCTACTGACAATCGCAAGGGCGGGATGCTGGCTGCGGATCGAATGGGCCAGCTGCTGAATGGAAAAGGGAAAGTTCTGATGTTGCGCTACCAGGAAGGATCCGCAAGCACTGAGGACCGGGAGGCCGGGTTTCTCGAACAGATCAAGAAATTTCCGGGCATCGAGTTGATTTCCACGGATCAGTACGCCGGGGCTACCCGGGACACAGCCAAGCGCGCATCCGAGAATCTGTTGAACCGTTTTGGCGAAGACGTTCAGGGCATCTTCACGCCTAATGAGTCTTCGACTGCCGGGATGTTGCTGGCGTTGCAGGATATCGGCAAAGCGGGAAAGGTGACCTTCGTGGGCTTTGATGCCAGCCAACCGTTTATCGACGCTATGAACAATAATCAGTTGCACGGCATCGTGGTCCAGAATCCGTTCAACATGGGTTACCTTGGGGTCCGCACAATGGTTGATCACTTACTAAGCAAACCAATCGAGCGCAGGGTTGATACGGGGGTAACGATGGTTACCAAAGACAATCTGGGTTCACCTGATATACAAGCGCTTTTGCATCCACCGCTGGATCAGTATTTGAAATGATCTAAAGTCGGGAGTCTGGAGTCGAGAGTCGGGAGTCTGGAGTCGAGAGTCGAGAGTCAGGAGTCGGGAGTCGGGAGTCGGGAGTCGGGAGTCTGGAGTCTGGAGTCGGGAGTCGGGAGTCTGGAGTCAAGAGAGTCGTTGGAGTCTAGAAAGTCTTGGAGTCTGGGAGCCGGGAGTCGAGAGTCTAGTCCTGAGCTTTGAGACCAACTCCAGACTCCGGACTCCAGACTCCGGACTCCAGACTCCGGACTCCAGACTCCAGACTCCCGACTCCCGACTCCCGACTCCCGACTCACAGACTCCAGACTCCGAATTTGGCCGATGATTGCTGAAGTAAAACAACACCGCGCACTGCTGAATCCCGGTTTTCTGCAGACCTGGCTGAATCGCGTGGGGCCGATCCTCGGCCTCGTGCTGGTGATCGCCATCTTCTCGCTTCTGATGCAGACTCCCGAGCGTTTTCTATCTCCCAACAATCTGCGAGTGGTGCTGTCGCAAACCGTCATCGTGGCGGTCGGCGCGATCGGAATGACCTTGATAATTATCAGTGGGGGTATAGACCTCTCAGTCGGCTCGACCATCGCGCTGAGCGGAGTCATCACCGCGCTCGGAATCAATTCCGGGCTCCCGCCAGTGGCGGCGCTGGTAGCCGGCATCCTCGTCGGTGGAGTCGTCGGCGCCGTAAACGGCCTGGTGATTACCAAGTTGAAAGTGGTGCCGTTCATCGCCACACTTGGCATGTTGGGCATAGGGCGAGGAACGGCAAAATGGGTTGCTGGTCAGCAGACCGTAAACATGCCCGACACCTGGATCAATGAACTGCTGGTCATGTTTCCCAATCCGCCGTGGTTACTCGTAGCTCCAGGCGTCTGGATCACCGTAATCCTGGCATTGCTGGCCGCGCTGATTCTCAGAAACACGGTTTTTGGCAGGCGCGTGTTCGCACTTGGCTCCAACGAGGCGGCGGCACGTGCTTGCGGGATCGCTACCGACCGATTAAAGGTTTGGATCTATGGGCTGGCGGGATTGCTTTTCGGACTGGCGGGAGTGATGCAGATGTCGCGCCTGCGACAGGGCGACCCCACAGTGGCCGCAGGTTCTGAGCTCGATATCATCGCCGCGGTTGTTATCGGCGGTGGCAGTCTGAGCGGCGGTGAAGGCAGCATTTTAGGTTCGATGATCGGGGCATTGATTATGGCTTTTCTGCGTAACGGTTGCCAGCAGATTGGTTGGCCCAATTACGTCCAGGAAATCATCATTGGCGCAATTATCGTCATTGCCGTTGCGGCTGATCGCTGGCGTACGGCCCGGGTTGCGGCGTAAAGCAAGCTGTTAGCTTGCTTCGCTGGGATGCGCTCGATTGCGAGTTACCTGAGGCGGCCGGAACTGACTGTTTGCATGTGAGGAGCTTATTACGCGACGTACGCAAGCTAACAGCTTGCGTTACCTGATTCTGAATGCCGATTACCATTACTGACATTATCGTTCGCGACATTCGCTTTCCGACCTCAAGCTCGCTTGACGGCTCAGACGCGATGAACACCGATCCAAATTACTCGGCCGCGTATGTTGTGCTGCAAACCGACAGCCTTCAGCCGCTGGAAGGTCATGGGCTGACCTTCACGATCGGACGCGGCAACGAACTTTGTGTCGCCGCAATTGATGCGCTCAAGCCGCTCGTGGTCGGTTCAACACTCGAGTCATTCGCCGCGGACATGGGAGGCTTCTGGAAACACATTACGTCGGACAGCCAGCTTCGTTGGGTAGGACCGGAGAAGGGCGTTATTCATCTGGCCACAGCGGCCGTCGTTAATGCTGTTTGGGACCTTTACGCCAGGTTTGTCGGTAAACCACTCTGGAAAGTGCTCACCGACTTGTCTCCGGAGCAGATCGTTTCCTGCATCCCGTTCAGTTACATCACCGATGCTTTAACGCCCGCTGAAGCTCTAGAGATGCTGAAACGGAATGAATCAACGAAGGCCGGGCGCGAACTCCAAATGCGCGCCTCGGGATATCCTGCGTACACAACGTCGGCCGGATGGTTGGGTTATTCAGAAGAGAAGATGAGACGCCTGGTGCGCGCGCGACTGGCCCAGGGCTGGACTCATTTCAAGATGAAAGTGGGCCGCAACCTCGAAGATGACATGCGGCGCGCGCGACTGATTCGAGAAGAGATCGGTTGGGATCGCAAGTTGATGATGGATGCGAATCAGGTTTGGGATGTTTCCCAGGCAATCCGTTGCATGGAAGCATTGTCGGAATTTCGTCCGCATTGGATTGAAGAGCCCACCTCGCCTGACGACGTGCTTGGACATGCAACCATCGCCCGGGCTATTGCTCCGATTGGAGTTGCGACTGGTGAACACTGCCAGAACCGCGTCATGTTCAAACAACTGTTGCAGAGTGGGGCCATCAGTTTTTGCCAGATAGACAGTTGTCGTCTGGGAGGCGTCAACGAAGTGCTGGCAGTACTGTTAATGGCGGCCAAGTTCGGCGTACCAGTGTGCCCGCACGCCGGGGGCGTGGGATTGTGCGAGTACGTGCAGCACTTCTCACTCTTTGACTACATCGCCGTGAGTGCCTCGCTGGAAAATCGCGTGCTTGAATATGTCGATCATCTTCATGAACATTTTGTCGCCCCTGTAGTAATGAGGGGCGACCGTTATCTGCCGCCCAGCGCTCCCGGCTTTAGCATTGAGATGAAAACCGAATCATTGACGCGATACGAATTCCCCATTGGTGAGGCGTGGCAGGAAGCCCAACTGACCGCCGGGTAGTGTGCAATTCCGAGTTTGTCACCCCCGAGTACGGCTTTGCACAAAAGTCCTATCGCGACGAGGTGTCGAAGCATTCTTACAGTACCGCGAGCGAAGCGACCGGATGCTAAACGCAACTTTGCTAAGATTCTGACCGGTAAAGCCATTCAGGACGTTAACTGAATGTAGCATCCGGTCGCTTCGCTCGCGGTACTGAATTGACAGTCGCGCGTCGAACAAGCTTTTGTGCAAAGCACCCGAGTACTACCGAGAACAGGAGTTAACTTCGAATGCCAGTACCTTGCAAACAAATATTTCTCGCGACAGTCGTCCTCTTTTTCTGTATTGGCGCTGCACCTGCGCAGTCCACGTCGCCAACTCCAACGCCACGCGGGCCGACTAAACCAATCCGGCCGTTCGTGGTTATGTCTGCTCAATCCTTAGCTGACCTGCAAAAGAAACTCGCAGGAGAGAACAAGGCTCAGGATTTGATGGGCGGCGAAGGAATGCAATTGCGGGTGGCTATCCAGCACGAGAAGGGTAAGCCCGCCGGGCCCGCCGAAGTGCATGATGCGTCTGACGACGTCTATTACGTGACCGAGGGTTCGGCCACGCTGATGCTCGGCGGAACTCTCGAAGCGCCGCAAGAAATCGAGCCAGGCGAATGGCGAGGAGCCAACATCATCGGTGGGAAGACATTTGATATTGCCAAAGGCGATCTGATTATTGTGCCCCGTGGCACTCCGCACCAGCGCAGTACTGCCAACAAGGATTTCACAATGATTCTGATAAAGGTGTTTGCCGAGGCGCGCCCGCCGATTCAAGCTAAACAATAAAATGACTTTGCTTTCGCTTTACAACGTGACGAAAAGCTTTGGGCCGACACTCGCGCTCGATGGAGTGTGCCTCGAACTGCGCCCGGGCGAGGTGCATGCTTTGATTGGCGAAAACGGGGCGGGCAAAAGCACCTTAATGAATGTCCTCGCGGGAGCTCTGCGACCCGACGAAGGAAAAATCGAGATCGACGGCCGGCCTTACATGCCAACGTCAGCGCTCGATGCGCGCTTGAATGGGATTTCTCTGATACATCAGGAACTCGCTCTGTGCCCCCATCTTTCGGTCGCCGAAAATGTCCTGATGGGAATGGAGTCTTCCTCGCGGTTTGGCTGGCTCGATCGGAAGATCCTGCACGAACGAACGATGCAAGTTCTCAAGTCGTTCGATCATCCGGAGATCCGTCCTGAAACTCGAGTGACGCAACTATCAGTTGCGGCCCGCCAGATTGTGGAAATCTGCCGGGCCATCGCGGCGCGGGCGCGTATCATTCTTATGGACGAGCCCACGAGCAGCTTGCAACGCGCCGATGTCGAAAGGCTGTTTTCGCTGATTAGCAAGTTGCGCGACGAGGGGATGACGATTGTTTACATCAGCCATTTTTTGGAGGAGGTACGCGAGATTGCCGACAGATTTACCGTGCTTCGCGACGGACGCACCGTCGGCACCGGCCAGATTTCCTCGGTAAACGATGATGAGTTGATTGCGCAAATGGTGGGACGGCCCGTGCAAAGTTTGTTTCCCAGTCGACCTGCTGCCGCTGCCACTGCAACGGATCCGATTCTGGAAGTGTGTGATCTGGCGGCACCGGGTGTGAAGCACGCCAGTTTTGAACTGCGGCGGGGAGAGATTCTGGGCATCGCCGGACTGATGGGTTCGGGCCGCACCCAGCTGATACGTACGATCTTCGGTTTGGAAAAGGCCGATGCAGGCACAATCAAGCTAAAGGGAAAAGCACTAATGGCGCGCGAGGAAACGCCGGCCCGGCGCTTGTTTCAACGGCTGGGCTATCTGAGCGAGGATCGCAAAGGCGAAGGCTTGGCGCTGACTCTTTCGGTTGCTGACAACGTAACCGTTACTCGTTTCTCTTCCTGTTCCCGCTTCGGTTGGCTCAATCGAATAGTTCAGGGAAAGCAGGTCGAGAAGCTGATCAACTTGTTGCGAGTGAAGGCTCGCAGCGTGAGACAACCGGTCAGTACGCTATCAGGTGGCAACCAACAGAAGATCGCATTGGCGCGGTTGCTGCACCAGGATGCGGACGTGCTGCTGCTCGATGAACCCACGCGCGGCATTGATATCGGGAGCAAGGCGCAAATCTATGAAACGATTGCTCGTTGTGCCGCGGATAACAAGGCTGTGCTGATCGTCAGTTCCTATCTCCCGGAACTCTTCGGCATGTGCGACCGCTTGGCGGTAATGAGCCGAGGCCGTTTTCTATCTGCTCGACAGATTCGGGATTGGACCCCCGAATCGGTAATGGAGGCGGCAATTGGTTCAGATCGTGCCACGGTTCCACAGCAATCAACTTAAGTGCTTCCTTCAGGAGGTGTGATGGCTCGTCCATTGGGTTTTTGTTTACTCGTTCTGTTATTAGCGACAGCAATTCGAGGTCAAGTTCCCACTCCCACCCCAAGTCCCGCGACGTGCGATGACGTGAGGGCGCAACTGGAACGTGATGAAGCCAGGTTGAAAGACTGGCCGGCCCTGGCCCGCTATCATGACGACAATTCCAGGCAGCCGCCGCGGGCAAAGAATGAGAAGCGAGTGGTGTTCATGGGCGACTCGATCACCGATTCCTGGGACAATCCCAACAACGGTGGATTCTTTCCCGGAAAGCCCTACATCAATCGCGGCATCAGCGGTCAAACGACACCGCAGATGCTGATTCGTTTTCGCCGTGATGTGATCGACCTGGAGCCCAGGGTGGTAGTCATTCTCGCCGGGACAAATGATTTGGCAGGCAACACTGGACCAACAACGCTGGAGGCCATTGAAGATAATCTCAGCTCGATGGTTGAACTTGCTCGACTCCAGAACATTCGTGTTGTGCTTTCTTCTCTGTTGCCCGTCAGCGACTACGAGCTGAGAGATGGCAAGCCAATCATCCAAACTGTTCGCCGTCCACCGGAGAAGATCAAAGAGCTGAATCAGTGGATGAAGGAATACGCAGTTCGGAATCATTTGACCTATCTCGATTACTACTCAGCGATGGTCGACGATAAGGGATTTTTCAAGGATGAACTGAGCAACGATGGGCTCCATCCGAATGTTAGAGGGTATGAAGTGATGAACTCGCTCGTGGAGGCGGCTATTACAACGGCCTTGAAGAGATAGATGCCGACCACACTCGAAGATATCGCGCGCTCGCTAAACGTCTCGAAGATGACGGTCTCGCGCGCCATCAACAATCATCCGGAGATAAGTGCCGATACGCGCGCGCGCATTCTCGAGATGGCGCAAAGAATGAACTATCGGCCCAATCAATTTGCGCGGGCCCTCACGACGAATCGTTCGTATCTGATTGGCATCGTTGTTCCAGACCTGATGCACTCGTATTTTGCCGAGATATGTCGGGGTGTGGAATTCAATGCCAGACCCGGGGGTTATCAAAATCTGATTTGCAGCACGGATGAAGACTTTGCCAAAGAGATAACCGAGGTCGAGGCGTTGCTTTCGAGAACGGACGGACTAATCGTAGCCTCTGCTTCGTCACCTAAGGATGCCCGGTTCTATCGAAGGATTGTCAGCGAAGGGGCAAAGATTGTACTGATCGATCGGGTGGTCGAAGGCGTGCGTTGCCCTACTGTAACCACCGACGATGTTCAAGTCGGGATCCTGGCAACGGAACATTTAATTCGCACCGGTCATCGAAGGATCGGGCACCTGCGCGGACCTGAAGTTTCGACTGCGCTGAAGCGATTTGATGGGTATAACCAGGCCTTAGCGAAACACGGTTTGTCTCGCGACAGAAATCTGGTGCGCCAGTGCGGCTATACCGAACCGGATGGTTACGAGGCGATGAGCAGTTGGGTAAAGGAGAGAAAAGTCCCGCGAGCTGTTTTCGCGGCAAACGATCCTGCCGCGATCGGCGCCATGGCCGCCCTGAACGATGCCGGTTTGAGAATACCAGAGGATGTTGCGCTAGTGGGCGGCGGCAATATTCACTACGGCGATATGTTGAAAGTGCCGCTCACAACAGTTTCCTGGTCGACTAGTGAAATGGGTCAACTTGCTTCGCGGCTGCTTATCGACCTGATTAATGGTAAGAAGAAAAGGGTAAAGAAGAACCACTTGATAGTGAAGCCCGAACTGATTATTCGCCAGTCCTGTGGCGCCGCCTCCGCCTGAACTTATTAGAATCCACAGATTACGCAGATTACGCAGATTAAGAAGGCAGTAGGCAGTTAGCAATAGGCAATAGGCAGTTAGCAATAGGCAGTTAGCAATAGGCAGTAGGCAGTAGGCAGTAGGCAGTAAGCATGCAGAAGAGACCAGCTTACTGCGTACTGCTTTCTGCCTTCTGCTTATTGCCTTTTGAATCTGCGTAATCTGCGTAATCTGTGGATCCCACGTCCTGTGGCGCCGCCTCCGCCGGAACTTATTAGAATCCACGGATTACGCAGATTACGCAGATTAAGAAGGCAGTAGGCAGTTAGCAATAGGCAGTAGGCAGTAGGCAGTAAGCATGCAGAAGAGACCAGCTTACTGCGTACTGCTTTCTGCCTTCTGCTTATTGCCTTTTGAATCTGCGTAATCTGCGTAATCTGTGGATCCCACGTCCTGTCGCGGCCGCGATTTTAAAAAAAACACTAGCCACCCACGAAATACTTCTTGACGCCATCCGCGAGTAGGAGTATATGTTCCGTGTTAGGACAAATTCTTGCTCGTGCGCTTGGCCAACTTTGGCCGCGTTCGGCGATCCGATCACAATTAGGCAACCAAGCAGACGAAGCGGTCGCGAAGTAGCGATTTCCACGCTGAAACGTCAAATTTCCCGGCTTTTGACCCAAATAGCCGGGACCTATGAGCGGTTACCGTCGTAGGGTGCTGAGCCTCGGGGCAGCCGTCCCGAAGTTATTAAGTCCTATTCAGAGACAATTTATAAAAGATGCGCAAGATTAATCCGCATGATTTTCGAGTCGCCCGCCGGGGTACCAGCCGGGAGATCAACCGCCAGATCGTTCTAAACCTGATCCGAGCGCATCAACCCGTCTCGCGCGCTGACCTTGCCCGACTCATGAATGTGCGCCGCGGCGTCGCCAGCCTCCTCGTCAGCGAACTCCTAAACGAGGGGTTGATCTTTGAGGGCGCCCTCGGAGAAGCGGTGGGCAGAGGGCGACGCCCCACGTTTCTGTACATCGATTCACGCCAACGATGTGTTGTAGGAGTGGATATTCGGGCCAGTCGCACCTACATCATGATCACTGACCTGATGGGCCGCCAGCTCGGCGGCGTGAGCAGTTTTCAATCCAGCAAAGATGTCGAGGTACTAATACAGGAACTCACGAAACGAGTAAGACAATGTCTGGCTGAGTACAAGGAGATTGGAGCTTGCGAAGGAATCGGCGTCGTGGTCCCGGGCATGGTCGATCCCGCGGCAGGCCGTGTCTTGCATGCTCCTACACTTGGTTGGCGCGACATCAATCTTCGCGATCCGCTGGCTGCGGCGCTCGGCAATCCGGTACAGATTGAGAATTCGGGTAAAGCCTGTGCCCTGGCCCAACTGTGGGCCACCCGCAGCGATGTGGTTGCTTCCGGTAATTCTGTTTTTGTCAGCGTCTCAGATGGTGTCGGCATCGGCATTGTCGTGAATGGAGAGATCCTTCGCGGCAGACACAACACTGCCGGCGAGTTCGCGCATGTCCCCTTGAGCATCGATGGACCACGCTGCTCATGTGGTGCCACCGGTTGCTGGGAAGCGTACATATCAAATCTCGCTACCCTGTCGCGCTATTTCGGTCGCGATTTGTCCGATCGCAAGCCGCACGCTTCTGAGACCGCTGCTTTCACCGTTGAAGATCTGATTGCGCGAGCCCGGGCCGGCGACCCCAAGGCGCTGGCTGCAATCAACTCGACCGCACGTTATCTGGGACTCGGCCTCGCCTCAATTATCAACGTGATCGATCCCGCAAGAATCTATGTTGGCGGTGAAATCACCACCGCCTGGAATTTGATCGAGCCAATTGTCAGGGCCGCGTTACGCGAACGAACCTTGACTGACTTTGGAGGGGCCACTGAGATTAGCGTGGTGCCTGCCGAAGAGCACCCACGTTTGCGTGGCGCGGTGGCGCTTGTGGCTGCGCCTGCCTTCGCTGCGCCGATGGTTGCCTGACCGGAAAGATTTGCCGCTTATGAACCGGGCCACGAGTGGAAGCGTTAATTGCCAACCAAGCAGAAACGAGCAGGTGAGAAGTTCGCCCGCCCCGTCGCACAGATTGAATCTGAAGGAGTAAGATTATGCGAAAACCGAGAAACGTTTGGACCCTTTCTTCGCCTTACCTGCAAATTTTCACACTTCTGCTGCTGGCGGTATGCGGTGGCTTTAGCGTAAACGCACAAACCATTTTTGGTCGTATCTCAGGCACCGTGAAAGATGCCTCGGGAGGAATTGTGCCTAGCGCAACCATTACGGTTACCAATGAGGCTACAAATCTGACCCGCACCGCGACCACTGACGAGAGCGGGTTTTACACGGTCACGAATCTGCCGGTCGGCACTTACAGGGTGACTGTAGAGCAGAAGGGATACAAGAAAGCGCTGGTCGGCGGCAGCGTGCTGAGTGCCGACGAGCGCCTGACTGTAGACGTCATGCTCGAGCCGGGCGACATTTCTGAAAATGTCGAGATCACATCCGCGGTGGGCGAGAGTGTCAACACTACTTCAGGTGAAGTGGCGCGCGTTGTTGATCGGCGGCAGGTGCAGAACCTGGCACTTAATGGTCGCAACTACATGCAGTTGGTGACGCTGATTCCCGGCGCTGCCATCCTCGACGAGAATCAACTCGCCCTGACTACAAGTCTCAGTATCAGTCAGGCGGCTATCAACGGGAACCGGCCCAACTACAACAGCCTTTCGGTTGATGGTGGCTTCAACATGGATTCCGGAAGCAACAATAGCCAGATCAACAATGTCGGCATCGACTTTATACAGGAAGTAAAGATCCAGACGTCCAACTTCTCCGCCGAATACGGTCGCAATGCCGGGGGTGCCGTCAACGTAGTGACTCGCGGCGGTGGCAATTCTTATCACGGCGCCGTCTTTGAGTTCATTCGTAATGACAAGCTTGACGCTCGCAGTTTCTTCTCACCAGTAAGACAAAAGTTGCGCTTCAACAACTTCGGGTGGAATTTTAATGGGCCCATCAAAAAAGATAAGTTCTTCTTTTTTGCAGGCCAGGAGTGGAAATATATTCGGCAGGATGCAGCGCCTGTTCGCCGCAACCTTCCGACGAGAGCTGAGAGGCTTGGAGATTTTAGCGGCCGTACCGGGACGCTCAATGTTCCGAACGGGTACACGGCAATCAATCCTGCAACCGGGGCAGTTGTTCCGGCTGGGCAACCAATTCCTGGTCGCAACCTGGCCAACTTGCGATTGAACGGGGCGCCGGTTGGTGTCACACCTAATGGTGCCGCGGTGGCTGCGGTCTATACAGCGATGGAGAAACTCGCCGTCGCTTACTCGGATAGGCCGACGGCTAATAATGCGACCTTTCAGCAGCCCAATCCCTTTAACTATCGGGAAGATAACATTCGTCTCGACTACCGCTTCAATGAAAAGCACAGCATCTACGGGCGCTACCTGCACGATCATTACGATCTGATCGACCCGTTCGGCACTTTCATCGATTCGCAATTGCCGACGATTCCGACGAATCGACTACGGCCCGGAACGAGTTATCAGCTTTCGTACACCTGGCTGATTAGTCCAACGCTGATCAATGAAGCCAAGATCAATGCCTCGTGGAACGGCCAGCGCATTCCTCCAGTTGGGGACTTCTGGAAGCGTGAAACGTACGGCTTTACGTATCCACAGCTCTTCTCGGGCGGACGCTTCGACAACGGTATTCCGAATACAACGGTAAATGGGTTCGCAAGCTTTAGCGGTCCTTCCGCCTCATTGCTCTCACCGACGACGGATATCGCGCCGAGTGACAATGTCACGATTATCCGTGGCAAGCACTCGATCAAGACCGGCGCGCTGTATGTCCGTAACCGCAAAGATCAGAATGGTCGTTCTATCTATACCGGTTCGCTCACGTACAACAATGCTGGTAACAACAGGACCACCGGCAATTCCTTTGCTGATGCGTTGTTGGGAAATTTTCGAACTTACAATGAAGCCGACAATGATCCGATTGGTTTCTTCCGCTTCAATCAGTTCGAGGCGTACGTCACGGATAGCTGGAAAGTCATTCCCAGCCTTAGCCTGGAGTTTGGGGTGCGTTACTACCATTTTTCGCCAACCTATACGCAGGCGAACAACATGGCCAACTTCGATCCTAGTCGTTACGACCCGAGCCGGGCAGTGACAATCCTTGCCAATGGCAACATCGATCCCACCAGGGGTGGCAACCGGTTCAATGGTCTGGTTCGCGCTGGAAATGGCATCCCTCCCGAGGAAGTTGGACGAGTCAGTGCTGCCGGCAGCCCGCTACTTGATGCCGTTCCCACGGGAGCTCCGCGTGGGTTTTATCAACCTGCCAACAAACTCGCGCCGCGATTTGGATTTGCTTACGATCCATTCGGCGACGGCAAGACCTCAATTCGGGGTGGCTTTGGCATGTTCTATGACAAGGTTGAAGGCAACCTCATCTTTTCGCAGCTAAATGTCCCACCGTTTATCAATAGCCCGCAATTTGAAAACGGTAATATTGCCAATCCTTCCGGTGGAACGGCATCGGCCCTGGCGCCTTTCGGGACGATCAACGCCATTAACCCGGACCTGGATGTTTCTTACTCGATGAATTTCAGTCTCGGCGTGCAACGGGAGTTGCCGCACGGCTTCTTCGTCGAAGCAACCTATGTGGGCAATGAGGGCCGGCACTTGATACGCCAGCCGGATCTCAACGCTGTGCCTTTCCCGTTGCTGGCGGCCAATGCAGCATTACCAAGCCCTCTTTCAACAAATGCCCTGCGTCCGTATAAGGGTTTTAGCGCGATCTCATTTCGTCTGTCAGATGCCAACTCAAATTACAACGGATTGCAGCTTTACGTTGCCAAACGTAAGGGTAACCTCGAGCTTACCGCCAGCTATACGTGGTCGAAGGTACTGACGGATACGAGCGGCAACGGCGACGGATTAGATGTGGGCGAGGATCCATTCAATCGTCATTTCAACTACGGCCCGGCCAGCTTTGATCGGCGGCACATCTTCGTAACCACTTACGATTATCGTCTGCCTTTCTTTAATTCCTTGAGAGGTATTGGACGAGCCATGCTCTATGGCTGGGAGGTCAGCGGTATTACGCGTTACCAAAGTGGCGCGTACTTTACCGTCACCGGCAACACACCGATCGGTGCTCGCCGAGCCGACTATCTGGGAGGGCCAGTGCTGCTTCCAAATCCCGGCCCCAACGGTTGGATCAATCCAGCAGCATTTGCCGCTGCGCCTGCCGGCCGTCGGGGAAATAGTGGGGCCGGAATCGTCCACGGTCCCAATTTACAAACTTGGGATTTCTCCATGCGCAAGCAATTCAATATTACTGAAAGAGTCAATGTGCGCTTTCAGGCGGACATGTTCAATGCCTTTAACCGCGCAAACTTCAGATCTCCGAGTCTCGTAGTTACAACGGCCGGCTTCGGCACAATTACCGCCACCGGGCCGGCGCGCAACATTCAGTTCGGCATCAAGCTGAATTTCTAAAAGAGGGACTCGCTCGGCACTAGGAATTACCGCGGAGAGGACCGCAGGTTATGTAGTGCGGCCTCTCGCGCTTCGGTAACTTTAGTCGCTTGCCACGACGACTACGCCAAAAAGAACACGGTTGACCTCGAAATGATTTGGATTCGCCGATAAGTTGTCAGCCAAAGTGTCAAATCGTATGAATCCGCAACCTCGTTTTGTGGCGTTGAATAGTAGGCCTATTCTCACGCCCGTCTTACTTCTCGTTTTGTTGGCGGGTAATAATGGCTTGTCTTCTGACGTCCGCGCCCAGTCCTCAGTGGCCGCCCCTGCTCGCACCGTTGGCACAGAAGGATTACGTCGCGAGGTGAACGAATTTTTGGGCAAAGAGTTAGCGGTCCACCTTGGCGACATCAGGAGCCTTACGCCGCCTCCCGAACGTGTGGTGGGTGCATTAACCGTCGGTGAATTCTCCTGGGGCACGTTCATGCGGGCGTTGGCGGCCTATGCCGAGACAACCGGCCAGCGACAGTTGGCCCAGCGCGATCTCGCAAAGTGGGTGGGACAGATCGGTTTAATCGAGGCCAAAAATGGGGGCAAGGCTTTTTCCCAACTCTATGCCGCTCTCGCGCTTCGCCACTTTGGCCGCGACCTGAAGTCGAATACGTTGTGGTTGTCGCTTTCGCCTGACGAACAAACTGCCTGGCGCTCACTGCTTAATCCCGAGCGGTTTTACGATCCCCGCACGAATAAAGTAATTAATCTTCCTGAAAACTATCTTGGTGTTGCTGCCCGCATTGCCAGTATTGGTTACGAGTTGGGGATCTCAACTGATCGGACATTTCTCGATAAGTTGATCGATCGGGCGGCAATCCAGTTTACCGGCGGAGCGATATATGCAGATGACGCACCGCCGACTGGACGATACGATCGGTACTCAAACGAATATGCTCGCTACGTCTGGGAAGCAGCCGAGCGCGCAGGCCGCAAGGACATTTTGGAGAAACTTCGGCCGTCACTCCTGCGCCAAATGCGCTTGTGGTGGGACCTGATTTCGGAAGACGGCTATGGCTATAACTGGGGACGCAGTCAGGGAATTGTCAGTTATCTCGACACGCCGGAAATCGCCGGATTCCTGGCAGCGCATCCGGAGTTTCGACCGGCGTCACTGACGGACATTGCCGCCCTTTATTATCAGGCCTGGCGTTATCTGCGTCACGACTATCGCGACGATACACATCTGCTATCACTCTTTGCCTTTGGGCGCGGTAACTACTCGTACATCACTCGCGAACGTGAGTGGCAGCAGACCACGGGCTTTTTTGGCAAGCTCGCCAATTCGCATACGGCCGTGGCTGAAGCGCTCGATCGTGAAGGCATCAAGAGCTTTCCGGCAGTCCCGAAGTTGCCACGTGTTGCACGCTTTGAGTTCTTCAGCCAGGGACAACGACCCGCCGGTGTTTGGGTTGTACGACAGGGGGCTTTACGTTTTGCCTTGCCGATAACGACGGGTCCCAAGCCGGGCATCGCGGACTATCTGCCTTCTCCGCATGGTCTCGCCGGTTTTGCGGCCCCGGTCGAGCAGATCTACCCTGCCTTAACTCCTTACCTCGAACTTGCGGACGGCAGAACCGTCGTCGCCTCTGATGGCGCAGACGAGATCGAGCCCTCGGCCGATGGTCAGAGTCTCCGCGTTCGCTGGCGCCGTTGGGCGGTCGTTGGCGCAAAATCCGGAGAATGGTCGGATATAGGTTTGACGACTGAAGTCATTTGGCGAATCCAGAAGGACAAGTTAATTCGCCAAGAGTCCCTGACCTCGACTCTACCTATTACGATCCGGCATTGGCGACTTGCAGTGCCTGTTTCTTATCCGATCGTAGCGACGAAGGTTGGTCCAAAAGGACGTAAAGATAGTTTCTTCTCAGAACGAAGAGGTCTGGAAGTGCAAATGCAGAATGCCACGTTTCCTTTTGCGGCGTCGGTCACCGCAACGGGAGATACGCCCCTGGGACGTGGAGTTCACGGAGCGATCCCTTTACATCTGTTATTTGAAGCGGACAATCTGATCGTTACACCGAATCGACCGCAAACATCCAGGTTGCTATTGGCTGTTACCAGTAAGGGACTATAAAAAGCAATGAAAACAATCGCAATGAAGAACATGGGAGACTACCGATGAACGAAGAAGTGACGCTCGAGACTATTACTCCAGAAACCTGTTTTGTGCCCGCGACGCACCAGGGCAGAGGCCGCCGCACGCCGGTTGCACCTGAGAAGACCGCGATGCGCTATCTGCACTACGGGCGCATCACCCTTGCTCCCGACGATGAGCCGGTAAGTTTCGCAAACGATGATCAAGAGACGGGACTGATCTGCTTGAAAGGCAGGGCAGACGTCAAAGCTGAGGGCCGGAGCTTTCGACTCGAACAATATGACGCCCTTTACGTGCCGCGTGACTCGCAGCTGGAAGTCACTCCCGCTGGCTCGGAAGGCTGCGACGTGGCTGAAGTCTCGGCGACTGTTTCGCAGCGATACCCTTTGAAGTTCATTGCTTACAAAGACGTCCGGCAGAATCCGAAACTGCATTTGATCGCCGGCAAACCTCCCGCTGAACGAGACTTGAACGTGCTTATCGGCGCAAACGTCGATGCGGGCCGAATCATGGCTGGGGTGACATTCTCAAGACCGGGCAACTGGACCTCCTGGCCGCCGCACGAACATGCACGCCTGCTCGAAGAGGCTTACCTGTTCATAGACATGCCGGCTCCCTCTTTTGGTGTGCAGTTCGTTTACACAGATCCTGCAGCGCCTGAGTTGGTGCAGGTTGTACGCGAAGGCGACTGCGTGCTGATGCCCCAGGGGTATCATCCGAACGTGGCAGCGCCCGGGGGGCAAATCAATTTCCTGTGGATGATGGCGGCGATTAGGGAAGGTGAAGATCGCTTATACGGTGTGGTCAATGTCCAGCCCGAATATGCGGCCGGGGGGTCAGGCCTGGAAGCTGTTGCAGGTAAATAAAAGGGCACAAAGATGTCTTCCATTGATGAGAAACCAAAACCCGGTGCAAGTACAGGCGGAAATGGCTTTCCGCGGCACCTCAACTGGTCCAACGTGCTGGTAGAGCGACCTGCCGAAGGCATTGAACGTCAAATGATCGTCGGTGAGAACCTGATGATCTGCCGCTTTCGGTTTGCACCGTTGCTGGTAACTCCAGAACATGATCATCCGCACGAGCAAATGACGATTGTCGAACGAGGCCGGGTTCGATTCTTCATTGAAGGCAAAGAAAGGATTGCGTCTGCGGGAGACGTCCTGCACTTTCCTTCGCATTGCTGGCACGGGGCCACCATGCTGGATGAGGAGGTGGTCCTAATCGACATCTTCTCGCCGGTGCGCGAAGATTTTCTGAACGGGAACAAGAAGTAATCGATTAACTTTCCTGCGCCTTTAGTATTCTCTTTGCGTCCTTTGCGTGAAATCGTCGTGAAAGCAATCTTCACGCAAAGGCGCAAAGAGAATACTGAAGGCGCACTGACTTGAACCAACATCCTTGATTCTCGATAGATTCAAACTGGAAGGCAGGATCGCTTTAGTAACTGGCGCTTCTGCTGGTCTGGGCGCAGCAATCGCCCTGGCGCTGGCTGAAGCGGGTGCACAGGTCGCCTGTCATGGCAACACGCGTTCGCCCGCAGCTACCTGCGAAACTATAGAAAGAGCCGGCGGCATTGCCTATTCGCTTACCGGCGACCTCAGCAAGCCTGAAACCGCCGCCGCGCTCATCAGCCAAACGTTAATGAGGTTTGGAGGTCTCGACATTCTCATTAACAATGCGGGCACAATCCGGCGTGCCCCTGCCGTCGATTACTCGGAGCAGGATTGGGCCACAGTGATCGAGGTCAATTTATCGAGTGTGTTTCGTTTGTCTCAGTCGGCGGGCAAACAGATGATTGAAGCTCGGCGGGGTGGCAAGATCGTTAACATCGCATCGCTTCTTTCTTTCCAGGGTGGCATCACCGTTCCGGCATACGCCGCCTCCAAGGGTGGAGTGGCGCAGCTGACAAAGGCCCTGGCAAACGAGTGGGCCAGGCATGGTATCAATGTAAACGCGATTGCCCCGGGTTACATACGCACGACAAATACTGCTGCTCTGCAAGCCGATGAAGTGCGTAACCGTCAAATCCTCGAACGTATCCCCGCCGGTCGTTGGGGCGAACCCGAAGACCTGGCTGGAGCAGCCGTTTTTCTATCCTCAGCCGCAAGTGACTATGTGCATGGCCATGTGCTCCTGGTAGATGGTGGCTGGATGGGACGATGAGGTGAGGGTAGGCGTCTCGAGAAGAAATTATTTTCCATTCGTCATTTTCCATTTTTCATTTGTCATTTTGGCGAGCGACGTTAGTTCGGAGATAAAAATGGGCGACCTCAGCGAAACGGTGGAACCACCGTCGCGTGTAAAATCCAAGGCAGAAATCTCACCACCCCAATCCGCCGCGGCGAGCGTTAGTGGTGCAGCAATTCTCGCGGTCGAAGAAATCGGGCTGCGTGTCGGACGTTACCGCTGGCTGATCTGTGCGCTTCTCTTCTTCGCGGCGACCATCAATTATCTTGATCGTCAGGTGATCGCTACTCTCAAAGACGAGTTGCAGCGATTGGGAGTGTGGGATGAAATCGGGTACAGCTGGGTCGTTTTTGCTTTTCAAACGGCCTATGCCGTGGGACTGCTGGGCGCCGGGCGAGTAATGGATTGGCTCGGCACTCGCAAGGGCTTCTCACTCTCAGTGCTTTTCTGGAGCCTGGCAGCAATGGGTCATGCCCTGGTGACCACGGTAGCTGGTTTTAGCGCGGCGCGGTTTGCTCTCGGCTTAGGTGAGGCCGGCAATTTCCCGGCATCGATTAAGACGGTGGCAGAATGGTTCCCCAAAAAAGAGCGAGCGCTCGCCACCGGCATTTTTAACGCCGGAACTAATGTCGGTGTTTTGGTGGCAGCTGCCATCGTACCTCCGATCACTTTAGCCTACGGATGGAGATGGACCTTTATCGTTACCGGCCTGGTCGGTTTTGTTTGGATTGCTCTTTGGCTTCTGCTTTATCGTCGACCTGAGGAGCATCCCAAATTGTCAAAGGCGGAACTTGCTTACATTCGCAGCGACGCGGAAGAGGTTGAAACTCGGATTCCCTGGAAACGACTTATTCCGCACCGGCAAACCTGGGCATTTGCAATAGGGAAGTTCATGACCGATCCAATCTGGTGGATCTATCTTTTCTGGCTTCCCGATTTCTTGAAAAAGAGCTACGCGATCGATCTTAAGAATGTAGGATTGCCGCTGATCACGGTGTATCTGATTGCCGACGTTGGAAGCGTAGCGGGTGGCTGGCTCTCCTCTTCGATGATCAAACGCGGCGCGACTATAAATCGCGCTCGCAAGACGGCTATGTTGATCTGCGCGCTCGCGGTAGTACCGGTCGTGTTTGCAGCAAAAGCCTCGAGTGTTTGGATCGCGGTGCTTCTGGTCGGGCTAGCCGCGGCCGCACACCAGGGCTGGTCGGCAAACCTCTTCACAACGACTTCCGATATGTTTCCCCGCAGGGCCGTAGGATCGGTAGTCGGCATTGGCGGCATGGCAGGAGCAATCGGCGGGATGCTGGTATCTAAAGTTGTCGGATACATCTTGCAGTTTACCGGCAGCTACCTACCGATTTTCATCATTGCCGGATCTGCGTATTTGATAGCGTTGCTCGTAATTCACCTGCTGGCGCCTAAGCTCGAACCTGTCGATGTCTAGCTTCACGAGCATCCAGCTTCAAGATAAACTCCTTGTTAACCATTGCCGATTGCCGATTGCCGACTGCCAATTGGGAATCCGCAAATGAATTCAAATCGGCAATTGGCAATCGACAATTGGCAATTTGTATAGGATCTCATGACGAATCTGAATATTAGGAAGAAATCAGACTGCCGCTGGGATGTAGTCAGTCTGGGCGAAGTTATGCTGCGACTCGACCCTGGCGAAGGGCGCATCCATACAACGCGCTCGTTCCAGGTCTGCGAAGGTGGTGGTGAATACAATGTCGCGCGCGGCCTGAAGCGCTGCTTCGGAATGGACGCCGCGATCGTTACCGCGCTGGCCGACAACCCTGTTGGCAGATTGGTCCAGGACTTGATCTACCAGGGCGGAGTGGATCAGTCTCACGTGCGTTGGGTGAAATACGACGGCGTGGGGCGCGAAGTGAGAAATGGACTCAACTTTACCGAGCGCGGATTTGGAGTTCGAGCCGCACTTGGTTGTTCCGATCGAGGCCACACCGCAGTTTCGCAACTTAAGCCGGGCGACATCGACTGGGACCAGATCTTTGGAGCTGAAGGCGCTCGCTGGTTTCACACCGGCGGCATTTTTTGTGCGCTATCGGAAACCACCCCGGCCGTCGCCCGCGAGGCGATGCTTTCTGCCAAAAGCCATGGAGCCATCATCTCTTACGATTTGAATTATAGAGACTCGCTGTGGAGGTCCATCGGTGGCCGTGACAAGGCAGTCGCGGTCAATCGAGAATTGGCGCCGCTGGTGGATGTCATGATCGGAAACGAGGAAGATTTCACAACGGCGCTCGGCTTTTCCGTCGAGGGCCTGGATGAGCACCATTCAAAGCTCGAGGTGGCAAACTTTGAACGCATGATTCAGCGCGCCGTCAAAGAGTTTCCCAACTTCCGCGTCGTTGGCACGACACTTAGAAACGCCAAAACAGCTACGGTCAACGATTGGGGCGCAGTTTGCTATGCTGAAGGAAAGCTATATCAGGCGCCTATCCGCGAGGACCTCGAAATCTTTGATCGTATTGGCGGGGGCGACTCATTTGCTTCGGGATTGATCTACGGCCTGCTTACCGACCGCGGGCTACAGTGGGCGGTTGAGTGCGGCGCCGCGCACGGTGCACTTGCAATGACCACACCCGGAGACACGACGATGGCGACATTGGCCGAAGTCGAGCGTGTGATGAAAGGCGGCACGGCCCGCGTGGCGCGCTAATCTTTGGAGTGCGGCCCCTTGTCGCCGCTTTTTCAAATTACATTATGGACCAGTCTATGAATTGGATTAAGCGAAGTAAGAAAAGCGCTGATAAGGCAGCGCACTCCAAAGAGAGGCGGAGACCACTGCGGCATGAATAAAACAGAAGTCATCAAGCAGATCAAAGACGTCGGGCTGATTCCGGTGGTGCGCGCAGCCTCGGCGGATGAAGCCATGCGGGCCATTGAGGCAATTCGCAAAGGCGGTCTGTCGATCCTCGAAATCACGATGACGGTTCCAGGCGCGATTGCCCTCATCGAGCAAGTGGTTGCGCGCTACGGCTCCGACGCCCTGGTCGGGGCAGGTACGGTGCTCGATGCTAGTATGGCGCGAGCATGTATTTCCGCCGGCGCGCAGTTCATCGTTAGCCCAGCCCTTAATGTGGAGACAATTGACACCTGTCGGCGCGCTGAGGTGGTGGTGTTGCCGGGAGCACTGACTCCGACCGAGGTGGTCCACGCATGGAGCGCCGGTGCTGATTTCGTAAAAATCTTTCCCGCCGGCGCTGTGGGTGGCGCCAGTTACCTGAAAGCACTCAAGGCACCCCTGCCGCAAATTGAGCTGGTCCCCACCGGCGGTGTGTCCTTGAAGACCGCGGCTGAGTTCATCAAAGCCGGGGCGAGTGCTTTGGGAGTGGGCGCCGATCTAGTAGATATCAAGGCGCTTCGTGAAGGTCAGGACTATTTGGTTACCGAGCGCGCGCGGCAGTTTGTCGAGCTTGTGCGAGAGGCGAGGGCGAGCCGATGAATCAAGCAATGTCCCCTTTTGCAGTGCGGCGCCTTGTCGCCGCTTTTGTCTCATTCGTTTGAGGCTACTCGAGTGACTTGAAAAGCGGCGACAAGGCACACTCCAAAAAGAGCGCGTTGCTTACTGATTTACGCCGCTAGCCAAAAACCCCCCGTCAACCACAAGCACTTCTCCGCTAACAAAACTCGCGGCGTCAGAGGCAAGAAAAACTGCGGCGCCAGCCAGCTCCTCGACCTTGCCGAAGCGCTTCATTGGAGTGCGCAGCAAGAATTCCCGTCCACGTTCCGTTTCATCCAATAACTTTTGGTTTAGCGCTGTGCGAAATACGCCCGGAGCGATCGCGTTAACACAAACTCCAAGGCCTGACCACTCGACCGCCAGTGACTTTGTCAGCGAAGCAACGGCAGCCTTACTCGCCGAATAGGCGGCAACTTCATAGAGCGCCACAAAAGTTGAGAGGGAGGCAATGTTTATTATTCGGCCGTACTCCCTTTCCAACATGTGCCGGCCAAAAACCTGACAAGCTCGGAGCGTACCAGTGAGGTTGGTTTCGATAATGTCGTTCCAATCTTCCTCGGAAAAATCAAGCGTTGGCGCGCGTTTAGTCCGCCCAGCCGAGTTCACCAGGATGTCAACTTTGCCAAACGCGCGAACGCTTTCATCCAGCACATTCTGCAAAGACGCCCGATCTGAAACATCCGATGGAACTCGGAGCGAGCGCCGGCCTTTTGCCTCGATCTCCTTTGCTGCTGCCTCGACCAGTTCGAGGCGACGCGAGGTTGGCACGACGTCGGCCCCTGCTGCTGCAAGTCCATGCGAAATTGCCCGTCCAATGCCGGAGGTGCCGCCGATAACTACCGCAATTTTTCCGTTGAGTTCCAGGGACGAATAGCTCATATGATCAAGATTGATGAGTGCTAGAGGTTAGACCACTCTACAAGAAAGCAAATAGTGTGTACCCCTTCACAATCGGTTGCGTCAAGCCCCCCAAAAGCGTTCTAACTCCTAGAGTTACTCCACATCTTATAAGTCCTGCCGGCCTTGAATAGATCGGATCTGCATGGTAAAGTTTTTTCCTCCAAACACGGCAAGTGGTAAAACCATTCCACACGTGTCGTTGGTAAAGATAACATAATCCTTTTTGATAGTTTGTGTCGCTTGCCCGCACGCAAGCTAACAGCTTACGTTACGTAGGCGGTCTGAGAAAAACATATGAGTACCTTTCAACTTCCGCGAGCTTCACGGCTTAGTGAGTACGCCATAATCGTCGACCCGATTGACAACGTCGCGGTCGTCAAAACCGAGACTACTCCTGGTTTGGAAGTCGTAATGCCGGATGGCCGGGTGGTCCAAGTGCGAGCCACAGTCGCTCCCGGCCACCGTTTTGCGACTTGCGATATCCGCTCAGGACAGTTTGTATTGCAGTTTGGTCAGCCGATCGGCACCTCGCTTGGGATCCGGCAGGGCGAACTAATTACGCCGGACAACATGTCGAACGACGTTCCCATTGTGCGCCATTTACCAGAGGACCTGAGCACGCCACCGCCCGCGTATCTTCCCGAAAATGAACGCGCCAGCTTTATGGGGTTCCGCCGGCCAGACGGGCGCGTCGGTACGCGTAACTTTGTGCTCATCGTCCCCACCAGTATGTGTGCAAGTCACGAAGCACTACAGATCTCGATGATGGCAGAGTTCACCCTATACAACCGACAGAAATATCCCAACGTTGATGGGGTCGTGGCCATTCCGCACAACAAAGGTTGCGGTTGTCAGGATGGCTCGACCATCGATGTCATGCTTAGGACCCTCGCCAACTATGCTGACCATCCGAACGTGGGCGGAGTGGTCCTGATCGATCTCGGTTGTGAAAAAACTAATCTTGCGCTGGTTGAAAAATATCTCCTCAAACGAGAGAAGACCTTTGCCAAGCCGGTTGCCAAGATCGGCATACAGGAGGTTGGGGGCACTCAGGCGGCGATTGAACGAGGACTGAAAGAAGTCGAGCAGATGTTGCCGGCAGTAAACAGCGTCGGTCGCGAACAGTTTCCAGTCAGCGAACTGGTGCTCGGAGTGAAATGCGGAGGATCGGATGGATTCTCAGGAATCTCCGCCAATCCTTCATTAGGCCGCGCCGCAGATCAACTCATTCGGTCCGGCGGCACCGTTTTGCTAACCGAGGTGCCGGAGTTTTGTGGGGCTGAACATCTGCTGGCGAATCGCGCCAGAGACGCCGAAACCGGGAAGGCAGTCTACCGCATGGTCGATTGGTACAAGGAATACGCTGCGAAGTTCGGAGCGGTGTTGAATAACAATCCGAGTCCGGGAAACATCGCGGGTGGACTGCTTAACATCACCGTCAAGTCTCTGGGGGCAATTTCCAAGGCAGGCACGACTCGTATTGAAGGAGTAGTCGAGTACGCCGAAACGCCAACGAAGCGTGGCCTGAACCTGATGCAAGGGCCGGGTTACGATCAAGAGTCAACACCTGGACTGGTTGCGGCCGGCGCCACAGTGATAGTTTTCACGACCGGTCGCGGCACCACCATCGGCAATGCTATCGCTCCTGTGATCAAGCTCGCGTCGAACACTCCGGTATTCGAACGAATGTCACGGGATCTCGATCTCTCTGCGGGTGGAGTAATTGACGGCACAGAAAAAATTGATCAGGTGGGCCAACGAGTTTTCGAATACGTTTGCCAGGTGGCGAGTGGCGACGTGCTGGCAAGAGCGGAAGAGCACAAACACCGCGAGTTTCAGTTCTGGGCTGAGCAGACTGTTTCGCTTTAACAAATGTAGAAATTAGAATTTAGAAATTAGAATTTCGTGTTGCGCTACTTGAGTTCTTTCCAGGAAGCAGGCAATCTTCATTACACGAATTTCTAATTTCTAAATTCTAAATTCTAAATTCTTCTTGGGGGATCTATGAAAAGAAACGCTTCGGCAAAATGGCAGGGTGGACTCAAAGACGGCAAGGGAACAATCTCCACAGACAGCGGTGTTCTTGATAACGCGCAATACTCGTTCACAACTCGGTTTGAGGAAGGCAAGGGAACCAATCCGGAAGAGCTAATCGCGGCCGCGCATGCGGGGTGTTTTTCGATGGCGCTTTCAGGACAGTTGGGAAATGCTGGATTGACCGCCGATAGTATTAATACGACCGCCAGCGTGACTCTCGAGAAAACAGACGCAGGTTTCACGATCACTAAGGTCCATCTGGAAGTTGCTGCCAGGGTACCCGGGGCAACTCAGGAAAGCTTCGAAACGGCAGCGAACAATGCAAAGGCCGGATGCCCGGTCTCACGTCTGCTGAAGGCTGAGATCAGTATGAATGCCAGGCTCGAAACGTAAAGGGATTTTGGATTGCGGATTTCGGATTTGGAATTTCGAAGCGCGCACTTCCTGGATCCCAATTAGCCTGGTCCAGGCGTTAGCCTGATTCGTGCTGCTCAACCGTGGCGGGGTTGAATTCGAAATCTGATCTGAAATCTGAAATCCGCAATCCGCAATCCGAAATTCTTCCAAAGTGGCAACCGAAACTCTTACACTGATCGGGAAAGGCTCGCCGGATCTCGAGCTTGCTCAACCGGAACTGGCCGCAATAATTGAGGAAGCTCTGGACGCAGTCGGCCCGGGTGAACGTGTGCTGGCGATCATTCCGGATAAGACTCGCGACGACAATACGGACGTTCTGTTTCCCACCGCCGCGCAGACCCTTGGAGAAAAAGGCGTTTCCGCCTTTGACGCCCTCGTCGCTCAGGGAACTCATCCGCCGATGACGGATGAACAAAAGCTCTCGAAGATCGGCGGTAAGAATTTTGCCGGCCACATATTCGATCACCGTTGGGACCGCGAAGAGGATCTCGTCACCCTAGGCGAGCTGACCGCACGGCAAGTTGAAGATCTCACCAACGGTCTGGTTGCTGAACCGGTACCGGTGCGTCTCAACAAACTTCTTGCTCCCGGCGTCTATGACACGATCCTGGTTTTTGGCGCAACAGTGCCTCATGAGGTGGCTGGCTTTGCCGGCGGCGCGAAGTATTTTTTCCCCGGAGTAGCCGGGCCCGAGTTAACGCATACGACGCATTGGCTCGGCGCCCTGGCCGGTATCGAAAACGTAATCGGCAACGTCGAGACGCCGACCCGCCACTTGATAGAGGCCGCCGCCGACCTGATTCCGGCGCAAATTATTTCGTTTAATACCGTAATCACCCGCACGGATGACGGCCGCCTGGTTACTCACGCACTCTTTGCCGGAGACATTCGCGAGGCTTTTCGTCGTGCTGCTGCAGTCAGCCGCGACGTACATATCCGCTATACCAATCGCAAATACAAGAGGGTCGTTGCTCTCCTTGATGAGCACTATGACGAGCTTTGGGTCGGAGGTAAAGCGAGTTACAAACTGGGCGGTATCATCGAAGACGGCGGTGAACTGATCATTTACGCGCCGCACCTGAAGGCAATATCTCAGACTCATGGCGCGTTGATTGAGAAGTATGGCTACGCGCCACTGGAGAGCGTTCGCGACATGCTCGGAGTCTCGCAGGAGTTGCGCGAGAACTTGTGCATCGCCGCTCATCTGGCCCACGTTGCTTATGCCGGTCGTATTAATGACGAGGGTCGCGTTGTGCCCCGCTTCAAAATCACAATGGCGAGCGGTATTGATGAACAGACCTGCAGACGGGTTAATCTGGGGTTTCTCGATTATCGGAGTTTTTCTTATAAGCAATTCGAGAGCGATCCGGAAACGTTAATTGTCAACAATGCCGGGCGCGACTTGTACAAGCTCCGATGCGGTTCTTCGTAAATCGAACGTAACGCAAGCTGTTAGCTTGCGTCGGTGCAGCACCACCCAAGCTAACAGCTTGCGTTACTAATGCAAGAGTTCGTGTGATTTTCTGATCCCTTCAATAAAGCCTCGCTGACCAATAAGTGAAGTACGTTCCAAATTGAATTTCGCGAGTATTAATTTAGAAATCACTGACAGTATGTGATTCCCGCCAAGGCAGCGAAGGCTCTGCCTATACATGTAGGGGCCCTTGGACTACACTCTTGCTTGAATCTACTGGCCCCCTGATAGACAACAAATTGCCCTGAAGAGCGTCCAGAATTGTGTGGCGCACAGGTGTACTGCCTACGCCAAACTGCGAGGTTTCGGCATGAACGACAGCTCTCTCGGTGATGACCTCTTTGGCAATCCATATCGTGGCGCTGACGGCGAATTCCTGATTGTCGGACTGGGAGCGTCGGCGGGCGGTATTCAAGTGTTGAAGGAGTTTTTCGCCAACGTGCCGGTCGACAGCGGCATGGCATACGTTGTCATCCTTCACCTCTCACCTCATCACGAGAGCAGGTTGGCTGAAATCCTGCAAAGCGCCTGCCCAATCCCTGTCACCCAGGTCGAGGACCATGTACGTGTTGTTCCCGATCATGTTTACGTCATCTCGCCGAATCAGAGTCTCTCGATGAGCGATGGACACCTCGCGCTGTCGGAAATGACCAGAATCGAGGAACGCAGGACCCCCATAGACATCTTCTTTCGGGCTCTTGCCGAATCGCACCATGCGCGGGCAGTTTGCGTCGTTCTTTCGGGTTCGGGATCTGACGGCTCAATGGGGCTGAAGCGGGTCAAGGAGTATGGCGGGGTTTGCATTGTGCAGCAACCAGGCGAAGCTGAATACCCGGACATGCCGCGTCACGCGATCGCGACGGGGTTCGTTGATTATGTACTGCCGGTTGCGGAGATTCCTGCAAAAATCATAGCCTATAAGGACCGTCTGGGAAGCCTTAGTATTCCAGCGGAGCCTCATCACCAACTCGAGGCAAATAACCAGGCATTGCGCGAGATTTTTGCGCTCTTGCGTGCTCGCACGGGTCATGACTTTTCCAATTACAAACGCTCGACTCTTTTGCGGCGGCTGGAGCGGCGCATCGGCCTCCATGAGCTAGCGGATTTGAATGCTTACGGCAACTACTTGCGCGAAAAGCCTGATGAGGCACGAGCACTCTTAAAGGATCTGCTGATTAGCGTTACTAACTTCTTCCGGGATCCGGCTGCGTTTGACGCACTCGAAGAGAGAATCAATACCAGTTTGGTGCAGAGCAAGGGCGCTGGAGATCAGGTCAGAATCTGGGTCGCAGGCTGCGCCACCGGAGAAGAGGCTTACTCGATCGCGATGCTCCTCTCCGAACGCCTTGACCATGAAAATGAGCCCCCGACCGTCCAGTTATTTGCAAGCGATATAGACGAGTGGGCCATTCGTAAAGCGCGTGAAGGGTATTACACGCTCAGCGATGTGGCGGATGTCTCGCCTGAGCGTCTACGTCGGTTTTTTGTACGAGAGGGCGAAGGGTATCGCGTGCGCCGCGAAGTAAGAGAGCTGGTCCTGTTTGCGCAACACAACATCATAAAGGACCCGCCGTTTTCACATCTTGATTTGGTCGCCTGTCGCAACCTGCTTATTTATTTGAATCGAACGGCCCAACAGCGCGTTCTGGAGGTACTTCATTTTGCACTAAACCCAGATGGTTATCTGTTCCTCGGCAGCTCTGAATCTGTCGAGAGTTCGAGCGATCTTTTTGTCACGGTTGATAAAGAAAATCACATCTTTCAGAATCGCGCCGTCGACAGCCGTTTCTTTCCCATTCCTTACTTGGGGGTTACAGCGCAAAACCCTCAAGCTGGGGCGACGACCTTCTTACCCAACGCACGCGCCCAGGAACGAATCACCTACATAGACCTGCACCAACGGCTGCTTGAGCAGTATGGGCCACCTTCCGTTCTGATAAACGAGAACTATGACATCCTGCATCTCTCACCGGACGCGGGTAAATTCATGCAAATTCCGGGCGGCGAACCCTCTCTAAATCTGCTCAAGACGATCCGTCCGGAACTCAGGATCGACCTGAACGCCGCGCTGTATCAGGCGACACAGAATCGGCAGACCGTTGAGGCGCGTGGACTTCCACTCAAGCTGGATCATAAGGCCGAACGCATAAATCTGATTGTCAGGCCGGTCCTGCGCGAAGGAGATACCGCCCGCGGTTTCATTCTTGTGTTGTTCGAGATGGACCATGAACTCAGGGACGTTGCCGGGGTCGAGCCGGACGTCGCTCCAGCCGAGCCAAGGGCAAATCAGCTTGAACAGGCGCTGATCCGGGCCCGGGCTCAGCTTCACTCCAGCGCTGAGCAATATGAACTTCAACAGGAAGAATTGAAGGCCTCGAACGAAGAGTTGCAGGCCATGAACGAGGAGTTGCGCTCGGCAGCCGAAGAATTGGAAACCAGTAAAGAGGAGCTGCAATCCGTTAACGAAGAACTTACCACGGTTAATCAGGAGTTGAAAATCAAGGTCGAAGAATTGACCCAGGCCTATAACGATTTTCAAAATCTGATGAATTCAACTGACATTGCCACGATCTTCCTTGACCGCGCAATACGCGTCAAACTTTTCACTCCCCGCGCGCAAGAACTTTTTAACCTTATCCCGGCTGATGAGGGCCGGCTGCTTTCCGATATTACCAGCCGGCTGAACGATGACTTCCTAATGTCAGATATCGGACGTGTTCTTGAAACGTTACAGCCTGTCGAGCGCGAAGTGACCACTATCGAAAAGTTATGGTATTCCATGCGGATACTTCCTTACCGCACGATTGACGATCGCATCAGCGGGGTGGTGCTGACTTTCATGGATGTTACCGAGAGTAAGGAGGCGGATCAGAAGTTGCGATCGTTCGGCGAGCGGTTGCGCCGGGCTACGGAAATAGACACCGTGGGTATCATCTTTTTTAAACCCGATGGCAGCATCGCGGATACAAACGATGCCTTTTTGCGCATGAGTGGTTACAGCCGCGACGACGTATCGAAGGGCCGAGTTCGCTGGGACGACATGACGCCGTCTGAATGGATGCCACAGTATCTCCAGGCCCTGGAGGAATTCAAAACAACTGGCCGCACTACGCCCTATGAGAAAGAATATATCCGCCGGGACGGATCACGTTGGTGGGGTTTGTTCTCGGCCACGCAAATCGGCGAGGATGAGGGAGTCGAATACGTCATTGATATCAGCGCCAGGAAGGAAGCTGAAGCAACGTTGGCCCGCCTGCGAGTGGAGTTGGAACAAAGAATTCAGGAGCGCACGACTGAGCTCGAGACGGCTACCACCCAGCTGGCAGAGGCGAAGACCGCTCTGGCTCAAGTCTCAGCTGAACTAAGTGAAGCAAGCTCAGTGCGCGCGCGGGCGACGCGAATGCTGGTCAGCGCACAGGAAGATGAGCGGAAAAAACTGGCCCGGGATCTTCACGACCAGTTGGGCCAACAACTCACTGGCTTGCGTCTGCAGCTCGAGATTTTGAAAGGCCGGCTGGTTGAAGATGAAAAAGCATTTTCGCAAATCGAGAAGACTCAGGTAATCGCGCGGCAGATCGAAACCGATATAGACTTCCTGGCGTGGGAACTGCGGCCATTGACTTTGGATGATCTTGGGTTGAACACAGCGCTCAACGATTACATCCACAAGTGGTCTCAACATGCAAACATTCCGGCTGAGTTTCAATCCGAAGGATCCGACAAGGTACGTCTGGCTCCAGAGATCGAGACAAACCTGTACCGGATTGCGCAGGAGGCACTCAACAATATCAGAAAGCACTCACGGGCCAGCCGCGCCGAGGTCATTCTTGAACGCCGCGATCATCACGTTGTACTCATTATTGAGGATAATGGCAGCGGCTTTGGAGGCACGACAAAGACAAGTGAAGGAATGGGCATCCTTAACATGCGCGAACGGATCGTCCTGCTTGGCGGTACGCTGGAAATCGAATCGGTGCCAGGTAGGGGGACAACTCTGTTTGTCCGCGTTCCCACGTCGCTTGCTAAAACAGCGGACTAGAAGCTGACCCTGCTTATTCGATGATTCGTTGTCTTAGCGGAGAACTTTAATGGCAAAGTTACGCATTCTGTTGGCCGAGGATCACGAGACAGTGCGAGAAGGATTGAAGATGATCCTCAATGGCCAGGTGGATATGGAGGTCGTTGGCGAAGCCGGCGACGGTTATGCGGCGGTCGCTCAGGGCCAGAAACTTTTGCCGGACATAGTCGTCATGGACGTATCGATGCCCAGGCTCAATGGACTGAAAGCGACCGAAAGACTCAAACAGTGCTGCCCGAGCGTCAAGGTGCTGGCCCTAACGCGCCATGAAGAAGATGGTTACTTGCAACAGGTGCTTCGCGTCGGAGCATCGGGCTACGTACTCAAGCAGAGCCCGCCCGCCGAATTGCTCCACGCGATCCGCTCCGTAGCCGCCGGAGGCAAATATCTGGATCCGGCGGTGGCTGGAAAGGTCATCGGCAGGATTGCCGGAAAACAATCGGCCCCACGAGGCAAACCAAAAGAGGAGGTCAGCGACCGGGAAGAAGCAGTCCTGCGTTTGATTGCCTGGGGCCACAGTAACAAGGATATTGCGACGCAACTCGGACTCAGCGTCAAGACTGTTGAAGCGCATAAAGCGAATGCGATGAAGAAACTAGGAATGAGCAGTCGTATAGACATAGTCCGCTACGCATTACTCCAGGGATGGTTGCAGGAGACCTAGAGGTGTCCCAAACGCGTTTCTTGTTTTCCTCCCTGACAAAAGTCTTTAGGTCCAACTCGCCGGATCCACGAACTTACACGAACCCCACCACACGAATAGGGAAACTCCCTACCAACTTCTCCGATAGTCCCAATAGGCAACCGCCTCTCAACATTGAGACACTCCCGCCGTCAACTCACAGAGTCGGGGAGCGTTTCTCTCTGACTTCAGGTCGGAGTGGACAGGCGTTTCCTTTCTTGATGGTTGGTCTGAGTGTTCAGCCGAAAAACTGAACCGAACCAGGGGGAGGGGTGGGTCTTGACGGCTCACCCCTTAGTAACCCCGAATCCTGTTTCCGCGCAAAACTCGAGCGACCTGAGATACCGCTCAATTCGACTCTTATGAAAAGGCCCCCAATGCCCCACACAACAAACACTTTTCAAAATCCTTTGGCGGCCAGGGACAGAAAGCCGCTGGTCCTGGTGATTGAAGATCACGAAGACACGCGCTCACTTCTGAGATACATGATTGAGGCCAATGATTGCTCAGTAATCGAAGCTGAAGATGGCGAACAAGGCGTCAATATGGCCGAACTCATGGTTCCGGATCTCATCCTGATGGACACCAGTCTCCCGCGTCTTGACGGCCTCGAGGCGACGCGTCGCATAAGGCGACTTGCGGGTACCGAACGCGTTCCTATCATTTTCATTTCCGGGTTTACGCATCCGGAATCTCGGGCGGAAGCTCTGGCCACCGGCGGCAATGACTATTTGGTTAAGCCGCTCGACCTTAATGATTTGGATGCCGCGGTTAAGAAGCAGCTGGCCAAAGATAGTCAGTTGTTCCGAACGGCGTCGCCGGCGTCCTGAATGAGGGCTTCCTTTCTTAGACAATAAGGCGGGCCAGTCGCTCTCAATGAAAACAGAACAAACAGACGACACTGAAGGCAGGCGAGGCCGGCATGTATACGCCTCTGTCCAATCTACTCTTCCAGTCCAAATGGACCTGGGTGACAGGGCTCGTGCCAAATCAAATTACAAGAATGCCAAGACCATCCCTTTTAATGGATTACTTACAAACAGACTATTGACAGGCTTACCTGGTGAAGACTTTGCCCAGCTTCTGCTTCATCTTGAACCTGTTTCCCTTTTAGCGGGCCAGGACCTTTATGAATTTGGCGCTGATGAAGTGGATTTCATTTATTTCCCCGAAACGGCTGTGATTTCGCATGTGTATTTTCTGAAGGACGGCAGTACGACTGCGGCAGCCATTATCGGCAAAGACGGCATTGTCGGCCTTTCCGCCATTCTCGATGCACCTCGCCCGTCGTATTGGTCTCAGGTCACAATCGGGGGAACTGCCGTGAGGGTAAGACCGGACATCATTAAGCAGGAGTTCTCGAGGGGTGGGGCGATGCAAAGGCTGGTGCTTCGGTACCTGAGCAGGCGCCTGGCGCAATTATCCCAAAAGGCTGTTTGCAATGGCCGCCACAAACTGGAGGAACGCTTCTGTACCTGGCTGTTGATGATTCAGGATCGCGTCAGCGACGACAATGTGCCGCTTACTCACGAGGAGATGGCCCAACACCTCGGCGCGCGGCGAGCGGGCATTACCGGTGCTTGTAATGTGCTGAGGGATAGCGGAATCATCACATATCATCGTGGATTGCTTTGTATTGTGGATCGGGCAAGTCTCGAACGGACGGCCTGTGAGTGTTATCGCGACCTCAAGGAGTTTCAGGTCGATTGAACAGTGGCAATTTCTTGTTTTCTTGAGCAGGTTTTTTTGGCGAGTAAACAGATCGATCCACGCTGGCTTACCTTCCTTTTTCACAGCCTTCCGCCGCACGAATTCAAAACGAGTTGCGTGTTTAAGTCCTACACGAGTTCTTTTGTTGCACCGTTGAAGAAACAATATTCCCAAAGCTCACCGGTCCAACAGACCTCTCCGCTGGTCCAAAGGTAGTGATATCTCGCCCATTTGCTGACTTTTGAGACTCGCCATAAATTCTCCACAAATGACCTCCGGTAGTTGAGCGGGATGACAAACTCCCGGCACTCTGCTTGCTAGTTCTGGGCCGGATAGATTGGAGACTCTGAGAGCTACACCATTCTTGAACGGAATTGTTAAAGCACAGGAGGGAATTGAAATGCGAAGCTTTCTCGTAACAGTGGCGGCAGTTACAACTCTCGGGTTGGCAGGCTGTTCTGAAACCATGAATACCAACAACAGCAATAGCGCCATGACCAACACAAATCAGATGGCGAGCCCGGCGAAGCAGAGTAGTGCCACACTCACTCAAAGTGATCGCGCTTTTTTGAACGAAGCAGCCGCAGGCGGCATGGCCGAAGTTGAGCTGGGCCGGTTAGCTACACAGAAAGCGCAGAATCCGGAAGTAAAGCGGTTTGGCGAACGCATGGTGACCGATCACTCGAAGGTGAATGACGAAATGAAGCAGCTCGCGGCGCGCAAGGGAGTCACAGTGCCAGGGACACCAACCGCCGAGCAGAAGGAAGAGATGGATAAGCTTGCGAAATTGTCCGGGGCCGCCTTTGATCGCGAGTACATGAAGCTCATGGTTGAGGACCACGACACGGACGTGAAGGCATTTCAGGAGCAGGCGAGCAACGCGTCCGACCCGGATGTCAAGAGCTTTGCGAGCAAGACCTTACCCACGCTCGAGGAACATCAAAAGATGGCCCACGAGATCGCGGGGAAGCTTAAGTAACCAGGACTTTCAGGGGTCCAGTTTCCTAAAGTTCATATAACGAAGAGACGCCATTGTTCGCTTAGTCTAGGTTTTGGTCTCTGGAGGGGCCAAGATCCGAACGCAACTCTGTGTAACAAGTGACAATTTCTTGTTTTCTTGAGCAGGATTTTTTGCGAGTAAACAAATCGATCCACGCGCATCACACGAACCCAGAAACACGAAGTAACACGAATATTTCTTAGTGTTGCTTCGTGTAATTTCGTGGATCGTCTTTGGTTTTAGTTTGGCTGCGGCGCCCGGCCGTGATGTGCACTCTGTGTCTCAGTGGTCGTAGTACTTCGCAAAGTTCTATGGCTGTCCCGGTGGCAGGCCTTCTGCTCTCAACCTGGGCTGATGAAGAATTGACAACTAGATCGAGGCCACGCGAGGTTTTCTGGCGGATAATGATGGTGCCGGAGGTCGGACTCGAACCGACATGAGTTTGACCTCGCCAGATTTTGAGTCTGGTGCGTATACCAATTTCGCCACTCCGGCTTCGAGGTTGCCGATGATAAAGCCTGAGGCCTTACGGGTGCAACCACCCCGGGGCGAGACCCCAGTTGGAAGTTGCTTTAATTAGAACAGTGGCAGAAAATGGACCGTGACCCTGAAAGTATGCAGTCAACCCCCAGGGAATTTAGTACTCTCCCGCAAGGAACATTCAACTTGGAAGGGAAGAGCTATGAAGAAATCACTCTGCCTGTTGCTTCTAGTTACCGTACTGCTACTAGTCGTCCCGCCCGTTTCGGCTCGTACCTGCGGTCGCCTGAGGCACCGGCATGGCAACTACTGGCATACACATTACGCTTGCGTCGGAGACAACCATAAGCACGGACGTAGTTTCTGGGCCAAGCATCGTGACAAGCTCACAACAGCGGCTGGGGCGGGAGCCGGAGCCGTAATCGGCGGCATTGCCGGCGGCAAAAAGGGTGCAGCCATCGGCGCAGTGGCCGGTGGCGGGGGTGCCGCGGTCTACACTTATGGCATCCGCAAACGCCGCCGGGGAGCCCGTTATTAACACCAACTAAAGACGAAAAGCGCGCCTAAGCGCCGGCGCGCTTTCTCCCCCGCCCAGCCGATCCCTGCCTTTATGCCGTTTATTCTGTTAATTTAGGCCCGCCGTAAAAACTTGTTTGCCACCGTTAATGAAAACCGTTAGAATACGCTAGCCTGTAGTAGCGGCGCAGGACTTCCCGCCCAGACAAAGCCCGGAAAAAGCCGCCCCCCAAACCTCAGCAGCGCTGGTTTGATAGCTGCAATTTTCCAGGGTTTCCAGCTTTACGATCCTATTGCTTCAGGAGTTGATCACATGCCAGGGGATGTGCGGTCAAGAATTCTCATCGTTGACGACGAACGCGAGATTACAGAGATTCTTTCGGATCTACTGAGCCCTGATTATGACTGCGTTACGTGCGGCTCGGCCGAAGCGGCGCTGGCCTATTTGCGTGGCAATGAATTCGCGCTCGTGATCTCGGACATCACCATGCCAGGAATGAGCGGCTTGGATATGATTCCGCACGCCAAGGAACTGGCGCCCGACACAGTAGTAGTAATGATCAGCGGCATGCAGACGGTCGAGAGCGCCATCGGCGCGCTGCGACTGGGCGCCTTCGACTATCTGATGAAGCCATTCGACCTGCGACAGGTAGAGGCCGTCGTCAAAAGGGCCCTCGATCACCATGACCTGATCATGGCCAAGCAGCGTTACGAGAATCATCTCGAAGAATTAGTCGAACAGCGGACGGCCGAACTTGACCGTACCCTTGATTCGTTGGAAGACGCGTACCGCTCCACCTTGCGTGCTTTAACTGCGGCCCTGGAAACGCGTGATTCCGAAACTCACGGCCACTCCGAGCGGGTTGTTTCATACAGTCTGCGTTTGGGTCGTGAATACGGTTTGAACAGCGCCCAGATGAAGTCGCTCGAGTTCGGTTCCTTACTCCATGATATCGGCAAAATCGGCGTGCCCGATTCCATCCTGCGCAAACCTGCGAAGTTGACTGAAGAAGAATGGGTGCAAATGCGCGAACATCCGGTGCATGGCCAACAAATATTGCGCGGAATTGAGTTCCTCGAAGGCGCGGCCCGGGTTGTAGCACAGCATCACGAGAAATGGGATGGATCGGGCTATCCCCTCGGTCTGAAGGCCGAAGACATTGATCTGAACGCCCGGATCTTTGCGGTGGCAGACGCCTTCGATGCGATGACCAGCGATCGTGTCTATCGCCGGGGCAAGTCCTACGAAGCTGCCTCGCAGGAACTCGATGATTGGGCCGGCAGACAGTTTGACCCGAAAGTGGTCGAAGCATTTCACCGCGTGCCCAAAGATGATTGGGACGAACTTCATCGCCTGTCGTTGTTGCCCAGAAATGAAGAGTATCAGGTAGGCCGAGTAGTGAAGATGATGGAATCGGGCGCGGATGCTCTGGTCGGATAGCCCGGCATTTTCTTTCGAAAGACCAACGATCCAAGCTTTGCCTCAAAAGTCTTTTTCGGCTTTGAAGGCCGCAAAGAAGCACAAAAAGCGCGAACGATTTATCGAAGACCTTGTGCTTTTTGTGCCTCTTTGTGGCGTTTAAGGCAACGGTAGCGATCCACGAATCAACACGCAGCGTTTCATCTCATTTCGCGGATCTCTGTCTTTGTTCAATCTACTCCTGATTTTGGGATGGCACGACGTATCCGCGGCGCGAGTGTAAGGTGAGTCCTACGCGTCTGGAAGCGACTTCGATCTTTCTGTATTCACCCACCTTTGCCGATGACAGTGGTCGCTTTGGGCGATAGGTAACTACGTACTCAGCTCCAATGTCCGCGGCAATATCCTTTGCCTCGCCCATCATTTGGTCGGAACTTATCGGCAGGAAAATCTTTCCACCTGTTTCTTCGGCAATTCCAGTCAGCACCTGCTCGCTCTTACGGGTTTCGTCTTCATACGCTTTACGTTTGCGTCGCATGGCCGGATCGAATCTGATGCTCACTCCGAAAGAAGGACTGCGAGTTGTTCCTGGCGGCAGAGTGGGATCGGTAGCGGTGATGGGATCCGAACTAGCCGGCCTCTGGCCGCCGCTTACATTGGACGTCTTTTTTTGTCTGACGAATTCCGTATAGCTGATCACATGCACGGTGGCGCGGGCGGCTATCAGCTGTTTGATTGCGTCGCTGCGGTCGGCCTTTCCCCCAGTGTCGACGCCGTCGGTGATCAGTACCACGTGACGACTACCTTCCGGTCGATCCTTTAATTCCTGAGCAGCCGCAACCATGGCATCAGCGAAACGGGCGCGCTTTCCTGAGAGGACCTTCGTCTTCAGAGCCTTCAACACGAGCTGTTTATCCGACGTCCAGCGCTGCAAAACATCGACCGAGTTGTTGAACTGCATTACCTCAACTGACGAGCCTTGCGGCAGCAATTTCAGAACCTGGACAGCCACGGCTTTTGTGAGAGAAGTTGACTTAGACACTTCTCCGAGCCCGCTCACTTCCCCGCCCGTATCAAGCACCAGCAGGACATTGGCCGGAATGTGTCTTACGCTTCTTATTTGCTGGGCGATACCGTCCTCAAGAACCAAAACGTCATCAGTTACTAATGTGGGGTCATAATGTCCGAACTGATCCACGGCTATAACGGGAAGCCGTACCTCCTCAGTGAAGACCCGAACCGGTTCCTGCTCCTGCTCTTGCGGGGTTGGGGAAGGTGACGGCTTGGGTGCTCCTCTTTGAGCTTGCAGGTCCGGGGACACCACCAGTAACAATAGGAGCAAGCCGAATGTAGTCGATACGCTGGACATTAATCTTCGTGGCTAATTGAAACTGCCCGCTTTGATGCCCCGGTAGGTGCCGTCGCGTTGCCTCGGTTTTTCTCATTCACACCGCGGCTTTAGCCCGGTGTCAAAGTAATCTTCAAGGACTTGAAACCGTTTCAACGGTTTTCGTGTCAGTCTCACGCCATAAACCGTTAAAACGGTTTGGGGTCGGCCGGGTACCTTAACACCGGGCTAAAGCCGCGCTGTGAATGAGAGGCATGCATCCACCAATGACAAATGGAAAATGGAAAATGATGAATGGAAAATGCCTTACCATGGTGATGGACTGCCACTCAACCTTAAGAATCTATCCGGAAGCCTTTCGCGTCTGGGCTTGCACAGCGGTGATGGCGACTGCGTCAACGATGTCATCCGCTTTACATCCTCGGGATAAATCGTTTGCCGGACGGTCAAGTCCCTGGAGGATCGGACCGATCGCGGTCGCTCCCGCCAGCCGTTCAGTCAGTTTATAAGCAATGTTGCCTGATTGCAGGTCGGGGAAGATCAGCACGTTGGCGCGTCCGGCCACCGCCGAGCCTGGTGCTTTCGACTGGCCGACCGAAGGAACCAGGGCCGCATCAGCCTGCAACTCTCCATCAATCTCCAGGTCTGGAGCACGGGCTTTTACGGTTCGCGTTGCTTCAACTACCTTGTCGACCAGGCGATGTCTGGCACTTCCCTTGGTCGAAAACGAAAGCATCGCCACACGAGGTTCGACACCGAGGAGGGCCCGGCACGAGTCGGCCGAAGCGAGTGCAATTTCTGCCAGCTCTGCCGCGGTTGGTTCGATCACCACGCCACAGTCAGCAAAAACCATCGCGCCGTTATGACCAAAACTCGCGTCTGGCAGGGCCATCAGGAAGAAACTGGAAACAAGTTTGAAACCGGGACGAACGCCGATACACTGCAGCGCGGCACGCACGGTGTGGGACGTGGTGTTGGTTGCTCCGGCCACGGATCCATCAGCTCGGCCCAGTCGTACCATTAGATTGCCGTAATAGAGCGGATCGGCTAAGACCGTTCGGGCTTCGTCGGTGTTCATGCCTTTCGCGCGCCGCAAGTCAAGAAGAACGGCCGCCATCTTGTCAAGATCTGAGGCGCGGCGATGATCGATCACCGAGACGCCTCCCAGATCGATTCGCTGTTGTTGGGCGGTGGCGCGAATCAATTGCTCATCCCCAAGCAGGGTGATTTGGGCCAGCCGGTTGCGCGCACACATTCCCGCTGCGACCACTGTTCGCGGATCGTTCCCCTCAGGCAAGACGATGTGCTGTGGCCTGGCAGCGGCGCGTTGTCGGATGTTTTCGAGTATGTTCATAGGAAGAAGTCTCGAGTCGGGAGTCTAGAGTCTCGGAGTCCAGAAAGTCTAGGAGTCTTGGAGTCCAGAAAGTCTAGGAGTCTGGAAGTCTTGGAGTCCAGAGAGTCTGGAGTCTGGAGTCTGGAGTCTGGAGTCTAGAGTCGGGAGTCCGGACTTTAGCAAGGCTTGGCGTGTCCGGACCCTTGACTTCCCAGACTCCCAGACTTCCCAGACTCCAAGACTTTCTAGACTCCCGACTCCCGACTCTCCAGACTCCTAGACTTTCTGGGCTCCAAGACTCTAGACTCCAGACTCTAGACTTCTTGTTTGGGAGGCAAAATGTCTTCTCTAACTAACCGGCGGATGAAAAATCTGCTGCTTTTCATTCCTAATCTGTTGCTTCTAAGTGCGCGTTTGATGGTCGACTCTCGCGTGCCCGCTAAAGAGAGGCTGCTGGTTGCAGGTGCGATCGTGTACGCGATAATTCCGCTGGACCTGATACCCGACATGATTCCGTTTGTGGGCCAGGTAGATGACGTGTACTTGATCTCTTTGACGCTCTTGCGGTTGATGACCGTGACTGAACCTGCGGTTGTGCGCGAGCACTGGAATGGCGGAGGCGACGTGGTCGAGTTTGTGGGAGCCGCGGCATTGTTGGCGGCGAAACTCTTGCCAAAACGGATCCGGCGAGTACTCACGCAACGAGTCGAGATCGACAAGAGGCCGGGTCCGAAACCGCTGGTGGTTGAACGCACAGCATCTCAGGAATCAATTCCGGGCGGGATTAATTAGCAAATCAACTTCCGGTTCCTGGCTGCGGATTTTTTTGGTTTGAAGAGAGAGAATCCACGAAGTCACACGAACCGAGCCAAAAACACACGAACGAAGCAGAGCACTCACGTCTCTTTCAATCCGGCTAATAGTTTTTCATGGATGCCGCCGAATCCACCGTTAGACATAACCGCGATAACGTCACCCGCTTCAAGTTGCGGCAGCAAGTGAGCGACAATCTCATCTGCATTGGGAAGAGCACACGCCGGTTTCCCGCCGCTGGCTATATCCTGAATTAGCTGAGCGGTATCGAGCATTCGGCCTTTTTCGGTCACCTTCTCGCGATCGAAAACGCCGGCTATTACTACATAGTCGGCATCCGCAAATGCGCTTGCGTAATCATCCTGAAATACGGCCAGTCGCGAAGACCACGAGCGGGGTTCAAAAACCGCAATCACTCGCCGCTCGCCAAACCGGTGGCGCAGCGCACCCAGAGTCTCTCGGACAGCTGTCGGGTGATGAGCAAAGTCATCGATGATCGTCACGCCTCGTTCTTCGCCACGCACTTCCGCCCGGCGGCGAACATTTTTGAAAGTTGCCAGCGCCTCGCCAATCTGCTCGCGCGGGATCCCCCACGCATCAGCAGCGATGATCACCGCCAGACAGTTAAGCAGGTTAAAGTCGCCGAACAGCATTGTGCGAAAACGTCCCCACTCAGCGCCTTCGCGGAAGACTGTGAAGCTCGACAACTCGCTTGAGTAGTCGCGACTCCGAATCTGCCAGCGTGCAGTTTTGTCAAAGCCAAACGTTTCGAGTTGGGTGAATAGTTTTGGCCCCATTGACTGGACCACATCTCGGACCGGTGGACTGTCCCAGCCCGCGATCAGGCGCCCGTTCGCGGGAACCAAATTCATCAGCCGTCGAAAGGCCAACTTCACGGCAGCAAGATCCGCATAAATATCCGCATGGTCAAACTCGATGTTGTTTACGACCGCCAGCTCCGGCAGGTAGTGCATAAACTTGGGTCCCTTGTCGAAATAGGCCGTATCGTATTCATCACCTTCGATGATGAAGTATTCACTGTTGCTGACGCGAAAACTGACACCAAAATTTTGGGCGATCCCTCCGATGAGAAAACCAGGATTTAACCCGCCCTGTTCCGCGACCCAGGCCGCAATGCTGGTGGTGGTTGTTTTGCCGTGTGTCCCAGCGATGACCAGCGAGCGGCGACCGCGTATGAATTCCTCTTTCACGACCTCCGCCTGAGAGCGATACACGAGCCGCCGGTTTAGTGTCTCCTCCACCTCCGGATTTCCGCGTGGAATGGCATTGCCTACCACGACGCAGTCAGGCGCCGGTTCTAAGTGTTCAGCCAGATAGCCCTGGAAAACATTGATGCCAAGGGTCTGAAGCATGGTGGACATTGGCGGATAGACATTCTCGTCTGAACCAGTGACACGGTGCCCGCGCGCATGCAGCATGCCCGCCAGCGAAGCCGTAGCCGTTCCACAGATGCCTATGATGTGATAGTGCATACTAAGTCTGCTCAATCTGCCAATTCGCAATCGAGCACGATAATCCGCAGATTACACCGATTACGCCGATTAGAAGCAAGTACAAGACTTGGGCTATTGCGAACTCAGACATCAAATGCCTTCTAATATTTAGGCTGCACGTGCGAACGTCTCGGCCGGTGGCCGCCGACGGCGCAAAGGTCAGTCAGCGGGATTCTTATTTCTTCGCTTCAGCTACCTTGAGGTCCTCCTGGACCATTTCTCTGATCAACTGCTCGAACGTGTACTCAGGATGCCAACCTAGTTCTGCGCGCGCCTTCCTCGCATCGCCAGTCAGCATGTCCACTTCGGCCGGTCTGTAAAACCGCTCGTCGATCTTGACGTAACTTGAGTAATCCAGTCCAAGTTGCTCAAAAGCAAGCTGGCAGAGTTCGCGGACGGTATGGGTCTCGCCGCTGGCAATCACATAGTCTTCAGGAGCGGGCTGTTGCAGCATCAAGTGCATCGCCCTGACGTAGTCTTTGGCGTGTCCCCAATCTCGACGAGCGTCGAGGTTCCCAAGTCTCAGCTCGTTGGCCAAACCCACCTTGATCTGCGCTGCAGCGGAAGTGATTTTGCGTGAGACAAACTCGTGACCGCGGCGGGGTCCCTCGTGATTAAAGAGAATACCGCTAATCGCGAAGAGTCCATAAGTCTCGCGATAATTCCGGGTGAGCTCGAATCCCGCTACCTTGCTAATGCCGTAGGGCGAGCGCGGATGAAACCGCGTTCTCTCGTTTTGCGGCGTCTCCTCGACTTTACCAAACATCTCCGATGAGCCGGCAAAGTAGAAACGGCAATTTGGGCGCAGTTCTCGCAGTGCTGCCAGCATGAAGTGGGTGCCGTTGATGTTCGTATTCATGGTTGAGAAACCATCGGCGAAACTCTCGGCCACAAAACTCTGTGCTGCCAGGTGGTAACACTCATCGAATTCGTGCCGGCTGATGACATGGAAGAGACTCGGATAGCTCTCCAAACTCGCCGGGTGCAGAGTAATTCTATCCAGCAGATGTTCAATGCGACTGAACCGCCTTTGCGGATCTTCCAGAGCAACGCGGCGCACTAAACCATGTACTTCATACCCCAGATCAAGAAGGTGTTCGGCGAGATAGCTTCCATCCTGTCCGCTAATTCCTGTTATGAGCGCCGTCTTCATGAATGTTCACTTATATTCGCAAGTTAAACTGAATAACAAGGTCGTCAGCTTAGGACTCCGATCGTCGCAGAGGCTGGCGCTTGGTCTCGCCTAAGATCTCATTAATAAAGCGGGCCAGCTCACCCGCCCAGTACTTCTTTGTTGCGATTGCTGGAATGGGATCCGTCATCTTGCCTTCGCTGATTCGCGGTAGTTTGCTCAACACGCTTGAGAGCGCCTCGGGATTCGGGATGATAGAGACCGATGGAAATTGGCGACACAATGCTTCGAAATCCGGCGAGGGTGTAAACCCAACCAGCACGGGCCGTCCTAACATCAACAATTCAAAAATCTTTCCCGGAAAGACAGAATAGCTGGCCGGCCATGTTGGGTAAAAGAGTGCGGTGCTCTTGCTTTGCAGAAACAAAGAGGTTTGGTGGGCAACCAGTCCCAGCACTTTCACAAATGGCCACTGGCGGAAAGCTGCTGCATCATGCTTGCCACAAAGAACAACTGCACATGGCCCTTTGCCGGATTCATTGAACCCGGCGATCGCGTTTAGAAACTTTTCCACGTGCTGTTCCGGGTAGAGTGTTCCGGCATAAGTGAGGATAGTTGAATAGCTGGAATCTATCTGTTCAAACTCAGCGAGGGCTTTGAGATCGTTGTTGTCGGGAACAATTTCGCCGACCGGCTCCGCTCCGTTGTAGATAGCCCGGACCGGTTTTTCCAGGGGAGCTAATTGTTGCCGCAAGAGGTCAACCATCCCATCAGTGACAACCGTAATGGCCGCCGCCGATTGCAGGTGCTTGCGCTGCAATGCCAGTTTCAGCCGGCTTTGAAATCCTTCGCCGAGATTCTGCAGCCAGAGATCTCGAAAGTCAGCAATCCAGGGCACGCCCAATCGTTCAGACAACTTTCTGGCCACGCGAAAAACGCCTACAGGAGAATAGGAAGCAATGATTAGATCCGGCTGGAACGACTTGCCTTCAAGGTAAGTTGAGCATTGGCGGAACCAGCCTGAGTGGTCCGGGTCGGGCCACATAAAGTGCCCTAACCCGCGTAATTTGCCCGGCAAGGGCAATCTGCTCCAACGGCTTTGAACGAAGTTCGTGTAGACAACGCGGTCTGCTTCGATCCAGGCTGCATTAAGCGTTCGAGTCGGCCGGCTGGAAGCGTAAAAGTCACCGGTGTTGCGTTCCTCTGGATCGTAATAACGTGTCAGGACGAGGGGTTCGTGACCAAAGGAAGGAAGGTGCCGCAACCATCCTTCCAATCGGCGGCTGGCCGAAAAGTTCGCTGGTGGGTAATACAAGCCTAAGAGAAGCACTCGGGCCATTTTGCGCGTCGCTCAGCAAAACCTGGCTATGTTCATGGCAACAGTATCTTCAGGGCTCTACACGTTTCCATGATGGGACGTGGACCATCCAGAAACAAACGTATCGTGTTGAAGAGCCCGGCCACTCACGAGTTGTAGGTGGAATTAACGCGACCACTTGAAGAAGTAAACTGAGTATGTATAGCATAGCCTGCTTTATTTACGTAACAGAGACTGCCTCTCAATCAGCTAGCCGAAATCCAATTGGCTCAAGAGCACTCAATGAACAAATGTCTCATCTGTGATTCCGCGGCAGCACCGTTTATGTCCTTTGGGCAAATGCCGGTTGCCAACGGGTTTCTGAGCCCTTCACAATTCGAGAATGAATATTTTTTTGAACTGAGCGTTGTTTTCTGTCCAAACTGCCGCATGGTCCAACTGGCCAAACAGCCTGACCGCGAGCGGATGTTCAACGAGAATTACGCCTTTTTTTCGTCGACCTCAACGAGGATGGCGGAACATTTTCGCGCCTTCGCCGAGATGGTGGTCACGAAGTACCTCGGGCAATCCGATCCGTTCGTGGTAGAGCTGGGAAGTAATGACGGGATCATGTTGCAAAATTTTAGGAACCTGGGGATTCGTCATTTGGGAATCGAGCCCTCAGCGAATGTAGCACAGGTCGCGATTGACAAGGGCATTCGCGCTATCTGCAGGTTTTTCGACGAAGAATTAGCCAGCGAGATCGTCGCAGTTGATGGACAAGCGGACGCGATTCTCGGGGCGAACGTAATGTGCCATATTCCTTATTTGCATTCAGTCGTGGCGGGGATGAAGACTCTGCTGAAACCTGAAGGCGTGATCATTTTCGAGGATCCATATCTTGGGGATATCGTTGAAAAGATCTCCTACGATCAGATCTATGACGAGCATGCCTTCTATTTCTCGCTGGCATCCGTCTCGTACCTCTTCAACCTGCACGGGTTGGAGGTGATTGATGTCGAGCCTCAGCATGTGCATGGTGGATCAATGCGTTACACCATCTCGCACACGGGCGCCCGCGAGGTGTCGTCTGCTGTCATTGAGTTGCAGGGAAGAGAAGAGGCTCAGGGCCTGCACCGGTTGGAGACATTTGAAAGATTGCGACAAAACATCGAGCGGTCACGGGACGAGTTGAGATCGCTTTTGACAAATCTGCGTCAAGAAGGGAAGCGCATTGTCGGCTACGGCGCGACTTCCAAAAGCACAACCGTGACAAATTATTGTGGCATAACACCGGATCTAGTCTCCTTCATCAGCGACACTACACCGATCAAGCAAAACAAATTCAGTCCGGGAGTGCATATCCCGGTTCGCGCATACCAGGAATTCGCGGATCAATATCCAGACTATGCATTACTTTTCGCCTGGAACCATGCAGACGAAATCATGGCGAAAGAGCAGAAGTTTCAGGCCGCTGGAGGCCAGTGGATAGTCTACGTACCCAATGTCGAGGTGCGTGGATGATTCTGTGCAGCAATCCGCAGGCTCAGTATCTTGCGCACCGGGATGAGATCGACAGAGTAATTCTGCAAGTCCTCAACAAGGGTTGGTACATCCTTGGGGATGAAGTCAAAGCATTCGAGACGGAATTTGCCGCCTATGTGGGAGTGGCGCACGGAATCGGTGTTGGCAGCGGCACTGAAGCGCTTGAGTTGGCGCTGAGAGCTTGCCAGATCGGAGAGGGCGACGAAGTCATAACCGTCTCGCACACAGCCGTCGCCACCGTGTCGGCCATCGAGGCCGCCGGAGCACACCCGGTCCTGGTTGACATTGAGCCTGATTTCTTCACACTCGATCCAGCCAAGCTTTTTGCAGCCATAACTCCCCGGACTAAAGCTATTATCCCAGTGCATCTGTATGGTCAACCCGCCGATCTGACCCCAATTCTCGATATCGCTCAAGATTACGACTTAAAAGTTATTGAAGACTGTGCCCAGGCGCATGGAGCAATGTACCGGGGACGCCGCGTCGGCTCGTACGGCGATATTTCCTGCTTCAGTTTTTATCCGACTAAGAACCTGGGTGCGATCGGTGATGGTGGAATGCTGGTTACCGACGACAAGGCGCTGGCCGAGCGCGCTTTTCTATTGCGGCAATATGGCTGGGTCGAGCGATATGTCAGCAGCATCCAGGGCGGGAACTCGCGACTGGATGAGATACAAGCCGCTGTCCTTCGGATAAAACTTCCCTACCTGGACAGTGATAACGCAAGGCGCGCGAGTCTGGCGGCGGAATACGACGAACACCTGGCGGGACTCGACTTGAAACTTCCTCGCCGGCGCTCTGATGCCCAACATGTCTATCATTTATACGTTGTCCGATCGCCTCAGCGGGATGGGCTTCAGACTTACCTGAAGTCCCGGGAGATCGGGGCTTTGGTCCATTATCCGGTGCCGATACATCTTCAACCCGCTTACCACAATCGGCTGCGCGGCAGTGACGAGTTACCTGAAACAGAACGAGCGGCCAGGGAAGTTCTTTCACTACCCATGTATCCGGAACTTGCCGAAGCGCAACTGCAAACTGTTGTCAGCGAGATCCGAACGTTCTTAAGGAGTGTATAACGGTGATTGAAGGCGTGTCGCTTAAAGACTTAGTTACCTACCCGGACGAGCGCGGCTTTTTTCGAGAGCTGATTCGATTTTCAGATGATTTCTTTGCCGAGGGTTTCGGGCAGTGGAGCCACTCGTTGATGTATACAGGTGTCGCCAAGGCATGGCACATACACAAAGTACAAGTAGATTGGTGGTACGTGCCGAGCGGCGTATTGAAGGTCGCCTTGCACGATACGCGTGCGGATTCAACGACCTATCGGGAAACCATGGAGCTTCTGATGGGTGACAACCAGCCGTCCAAAGTCCTGCGTATCCCACCCGGTGTGGCGCATGGTTGCAAGTGCATTAGTGGCCCCGCTCATCTCTTTTATGTCACTTCGAAAGTATATGACCCCGCGGACGAAGGACGAATCCCCCACGACGATCCGGCAATCGGATATGACTGGGTGAAGGGACCTGCTATTAAGTAGGGTTCTATGAAGATAGGCCGAATCGTCAGGAGGCTTGTCCCACCCATATTACTCGATCTGTTTTACTTCGCGCCTCGCCACCACGAGACGGCAGATAAGATATGGGAAGGAATCTATCCTCACTATAGGGATGTGCCGGTCTCCGGCCCGTTGTTTGACAGCGATACCTGGACCGCCAAGACCCGGTCCTACACAAGGCAGGTACTGGTTTCGGCAAAGCAAAGCCGCACGATTCCATTATCGGTCACCGGAGAGCACATGCTGCTGCCGCTGTTAGCGGCCGTAGTCTGCGAGACGTCCGGCGGCGAACTCAACATTCTGGATTTCGGCGGCGGAATGGGTATCACCTATGTTCATTTAATGAGCAGTTTGGTAAATTGCCGGTCCCTTAACTATCATGTCATCGAGCGAGCGGGAATTTGCAAGGAAGGCGCCGCACTCTTTGAAACGGACGACCGGATCCATTTTTGGACGGAGGTCCCGGAAAATCTAGCTAAACTTGATATCGTCTACATGAGCAGCGCGCTCCAGTACGTAGAAGACTATCGCTCGCTGTTAAGACGACTGGCGGCCCTGGGGGCCAGGTATTTTCTTTTCGTGAAACTCTCAGCGGGTGACTTTCCGACGTATGCGACTGCTCAAAAAAACGTGCCCGGCACCACACTGCCTTACTGGTTTCTTAATATTGACGAACTTGTAGAAGTGATGGCTGAAAGTGGTTATTCGTTGAGGTACAAAAGCGCCCTGGATCAGGAATACGATCAGAGCAACTTTCCGTCGAAATATCGACTGGGCCGAGCGTGCAATCTCCTTTTCTCAAAAATCTGATCCGGCTTCAACAGGGATGAATAAGGCGACGAACAAATTACCGCCGAAGATTATCCTCTGGGGTGGTACCGGTCAGGCAAAAGTTGTGCGTCCGATCGTCGAGTGGTTCGGCTCAAGAGTGGTGGCAGTCTTTGATGATACACCCGATCTTAGAGCGCCGTTTGCTGATGTGGATCTCCACTGTGGGAAAGAGGGATTCCTCAGATGGATTGCCAGCCAGCGGCGAGAAGAGATAGGTTTTTCTATCACCATCGGCAATCCCCATGGTCGCGTTCGGCTGCGGCTGCACGATTTGTTGGTAAGTGAGGGGCTGAGACCAGTCAGCGTGATCCATCCGTCAGCCTGGATAGCGGAAAATGCGGTAATCGGCGATGGCGCCCAGATTATGGCTGGAGCTATCGTCGGCGCAGAGGCCACGCTTGGCCGCCAATGCATTATCAACACCAAAGCGAGTGTCGATCACGAAGATATCCTGGACGACGGTGTTGAGATTGCTCCAGGCGCAACCCTTTGCGGACTTGTTCACGTGGGCGTGAACGCCTGGGTTTGTGCCGGGGCCACTGTTCTGCCGCGAATTAAGATCGGAGCAGATGCAAGAGTTGGCGCGGGAGCAGTGGTTACCAGGGACGTGCCTAACGGCGCGACCGTGGTGGGAGTTCCCGCCAGGTCTTTAAACTGAGGAGAGTTGTTACATGGAACCCATCTACATGGCAGGGCCTTCAATTACGGAACATGAAATCGCCGTCGTTAACGACGCGATGCGTTCTGGCTGGTACGAAAAACCCTATTGGTATGTCGAGACCTTCCAAAAAGAGTTCGCTGCTTACCACGGCCGGAAGTACGGGATCATGACGCCGAATTGCACCATGTCTATCCACTTGCTTCTTACTGCCCTGGGAATCAGCGACGGAGACGAGGTGATAGTTCCCGAATGCACCTGGATAGCCACTGCCGCGCCCGTTTCTTACCTCCGCGCGACGCCGGTGTTCTGTGACATTGAACCGGTCAACTGGTGCCTCGATCCCGAGTCGGTTGAGCGCTGCATAACACCCCGGACCAGGGCCATCATCGCAGTGGATTTATTTGGGAACATGCCTGTCATGGATGAAGTGGTCTCGTTGGCGGAGAAACACGGCATTCCCCTGATTGAAGATTCAGCAGAAGCATTGGGCTCGATCTATAAGGGAACCCGGGCGGGTAAGTTTGGTGTCGGTTCTGTCTTCAGTTTTCATCGCACAAAAACTCTCGTTACCGGGGAAGGCGGAATGCTGCTGCTAGATGACGACAAGTTGTATGAGCGCTGCATGTTCCTGCGTGACCACGGGCGCAAGCCGGGAGGGCCCGTCTACTACAACTATGAAGTGACTTACAAATACATGCCTTTTAACCTGCAAGCCGCGCTTGGCTACGCTCAATTTCAAAGACTTGACGAGTTGGTGAACAAGAAACGAGAAATCTGGCAGATGTATAAAGAGCGTTTAGCTGGTGTCGACGATATCGAATTGAATGCAGAGCCCGAGGGTGTATACAACAGCGTATGGATTACGGGATTGGTGTTTGGCAAGAGTCATAATTTGAGCAAACTGGATGCTATGGCAAGACTGTCTGAGCTCGGTCTGCCATCGCGGCCCTTCTTTTATCCGCTCTCATCGTTACCAGCGTATCCTGGTTTTGAAGAACGCTACCGCCCCCAGAACCCACGCTCGTATGACATATCGGCACGTGCTATAAACTTGCCAGGTGCTCTCAACCTGACCGTCGATCAAATCGATGCCGTGTGTGACGGCATCAAGAAAGTCTGCGAACAATCACGCTCTGCGCTGGTGGGATCATCGTAGGGCAGCAGGTATCATCTCGATTGCTTCCAGGAAAAACCACCGCCTCGAAAATGATCGGTCTTCATTCGCCCGCTTATGATTCGTGTATCGTGAAGTCGCCATCACGTTGAATTTCATGCCTTGCGATAAGGGGATGTGAGTGTCGGAAAGCACAGATAAGCAGACCTTGCCGTTGCTGACGGGGCAAAGAGTATTGATTACCGGAGGGCTTGGCTTTGTCGGCAGCAACCTTGCTCACAGGTGTCTCGGTCTCGGCGCCGCGGTAACAGTTTATGATTGTCTGGATTCGCGCTCCGGCGGAAACATGTACAACATCCAGGATATCCGTGATGACGTTCGTGTGATCGTTAATGATATTCGTAATCTGGAGGGAGTTGGTTCTGCCATTCTGAATCAAGACATCGTTTTCAATTGCGCCGCATATACTTCACACCCGAATTCCATGCGCGAGCCCTTGACTGATATCGACGTCAATTGCAAAGGGGTGATCAATTTACTGGAAGCCGCGCGACGGTTCAGTCCGGAAATCAAGATCGTCCATGTGGGGACGAGCACGCAGATCGGGAGAATGCAATTCAACCCCGTCACCGAGGTACATCCCGAGTTTCCGGTTGATATTTACTCGGCGAACAAAAGCGCCGCCGAGAAATACGTCTTGATATACGGCGCCGCTTATCAGATGAGAACTACGGTGGTGCGGCTGGCAAATGTGTTTGGTCCCCGTTCGAATATCAAGAGTAGCGACTTTGGTTTCATTAATTACTTTATTGGCCGGGCCCTCCAGGGTAAGGAATTGACGGTTTATGGCGACGGCCTCCAGCTGCGCAATATTACCTATGTGGACGATTGCGTCGCGGCACTGGTGTTGGCGGCCAGTGAAGAAACTAGTAACGATCAGGTGTTTTTTGCGGTTGCGGATAAGCAGTACAGCATCGCGGAAATCGCCAAAACCCTGGAAGAGAAGATTGGTGGCAAAGTCAAGTTTGTCGAGTGGCCGGCGGAGCGCAAGGCCATTGAGATCGGAGACGCCGTTATCAGCAATGCGAAAATAAAGACCCTGCTCAAGTGGAACCCCCTGTTTGATCTGCAGACGGGCCTGGTCAAGACCCGGGACTATTTCACCTCCTGTTTGAATCACTACATAAGATAGTCGTATGCGAATAGTAATTACGGGCGCCATAGGCCATATCGGCTCGCACTTCATTCGGGGAATTCCCACCGCATTTCCCAGCGCGGAGATCGTTCTCCTCGACGACCTTTCGACCCAGCGTTATTGCTCGTTGTTCGATTTGCCGGTTGAAGGTCGATACCGTTTCATCGAAGCGGATGTGCTATCCGCGGATCTCCGCGAGTTGTTTGCCGGCGCCGATGTGGTCGTCCACCTCGCAGCCATTACTAACGCAACTGCCAGCTTTGATATTCAGCAAAGAGTTGAAGAGGTCAATTTCTCCGGCACTGAGAGAGTGGCGCGAGCGTGCATCCACGCGGGCTGCGCACTGATTTTCCCATCAACCACCAGCGTCTATGGCACGCAGGCCGAAGTGGTTGACGAGAATTGCCCGCTCGAAGATCTAAAGCCGCAAAGTCCGTACGCCGAATCCAAGCTGAAAGCGGAGCGGCTGCTCCAAAAGTTCGGCGCTGATGAAGGGTTGCGGTTTCTGATTTGCCGTTTCGGAACGATCTTTGGGACCTCGATTGGAATGCGGTTTCATACAGCAATAAACAAATTCTGCTGGCAAGCTGTAATGGGCCAGCCCATTACAGTCTGGAGAACAGCGCTTCATCAGAATCGCCCTTATCTGGACTTGGGCGATGCCGTCAGAAGCCTCGATTTCATCATTCAGCATCGGTTATACGATCGCCAGCTCTATAACGTCGTGACCGTCAACACGAGCGTGAATGACATTATCGACATAATCCGGACTCACGTGCCGGACCTTAAGATCGAGTATGTCGACACAAAGATCATGAACCAACTCTCGTATCATGTATCAAACGATCTGTTTAAGGACCTTGGCTTTCAATTCAAAGGCGATTTGCGAAGCGGAATAGGCGAAACAGTCCGGTTACTGCAGCAGGCACACAAATGGTGAAGGATCGTGGCAGCGAGAAAATGAACACAAATCCACCAGTGAAGGACCACATGCGCACACGAGACGAGTTTGAAGAGTCAAGGATTCAGTGGGCCAGGAACATGGCGGCGGACTCAGTTCTGGGCGAGAAGTCGCTCGAAGTCCTCACAGATGCCGATCGTTACAATTGGATTCACCAAACAACGTGGTTCGGCGAGCCGCTTTTGCAGCTGCCTCAGGACATGTTTGCCTTGCAGGAAATTATTTTCCGGACCAGGCCGAGATTCATTATCGAAGTAGGAGTAGCCTGGGGCGGCTCGTTGCTGTTCTATTCAACGTTAATGGAGGTGCTGGGAGGAGAGCGCATTATCGGCATTGACATTTACATTCCAGATGACCTGCAGGAAAGGATCGCCGCTTTCGGAAAACTTGCAGAAAGGATCACCTGGATCAACGGCTCGTCGATTGACCTCGCTACTCTGGACCGCGTGAAACAAATCCTCGCTGGCTCTCGCGATGTTTTGATAGTGCTCGATTCAAACCACACTCACGATCACGTGCTGCAGGAGTTACGTTTGTATTCACCTTTAGTTGGTAGGGGGAAGTATCTGGTTTGTGGCGACACAGTGGTTGAATTCATGCCCGAGCAGACCCACCGGCCAAGGCCCTGGGGGCCGGGCAACAATCCAAAAACGGCCCTGGACGCTTTTCTTGCAGAAAACAAAAGATTTCGCGTTGATGAACGGCTCGAGAACAAACTGTTGTTCACCTGTAATCCCGGCGGCTACCTGGTCTGCTGCGAGGAATAGAGGAATAGAAGGTGGACCAGCAAGAAACCCTGACGAAGTTATGAATAAGAACCCGGACCTGACCATCCTGCTAACGTTGTGGGATCGAGTGCCCTGCACGTTTCGTTGGATGAGTTACGCAAGTAAAATCAATCTTCCGTTTAAGGTCTTGATTGCCGATGGCGGGTCAGATCAATCCGTGCCTGCAGCCCTTGCGGATCCCGCGAGGTACCCGAATGTGGACTATGAATACATTCGGTATCCCTATGACGCTACCCCGACGCACTATTACGCCAAGGTGCTGGATGCGCTCGGCCGGGTTAAGACCGCTTTCGTCGTGCTTGGTGATAATGACGACTTTTTTGTGATCGATGCGCTGCTTCGGAGTGTGGAATTCCTCAAGGGGCACCCCGATTTCAGCTCGTGTCGCGGAATCATTGGCGGTGTCAGGATATCGCCCGATCCGGCTTATGGTGAATTCAGCAACGTTTATGGAAACCAAGTGTCGTTCGTAAGCAAGGTGTATCCGGATAAGTCCACCCTTGAAGAGACCGCGGTGGGACGCGTGCATAACTATTTTTCAAGCTACCGGGCAAATTGGTACGACGTGTTTCGCACTGAACAGACCAGAATGAGTTTTCGCGTGTTGCGTGACCTGGACACACAAGATCTGATTTTGTCTCAGCACATTCCGATGCTCCTCGGAGTTATTGCCGGCAAGGTCCAGGTCGAGCCTTACTTATACCTGGTCCGCCAGTTGGAAGGACTGACCTCCTGCGATCAGATTGAGACTCGCGAAAAAGGAGATCTTTTCGATCGTATGCTCGCGGATTCGTGGTCCGCCGACTTCAAAGGGTTTCTCGATGCGATGTCGGCTGCTGTCTCCGAGAAAGACGGGATCTCAATCGAAATGGCTCGACAGCGGATCAAGGAAGGTTATCGAACGCTGATGACCCCGGGCATTGTCGGGTGTCTGTTAGGATCCCTTCCCCCGGGCCGTTCGACCCGAATAAAGCAAAAACTGAGTTCACACATGGGACCCGCGGGTACTGCGCTGTTGAAGCTCTATCCGGCTGTTTCTCGCCTGATCAGCGGACAACCTTTGGCGAGCGCTCGCGATTCTATTTCAGCTGAGGACGCCATAAGAACGGACGTCGCTTTCAAACCTATTTACGAATTCCTGGCCATCCCGCCTCAATCGATTCCCGACTCTCGGCAAACCGATTTCCGCAGTGACTTGCAATACAGCAGTTCGAGCTAGGGTTGCCTTCTACGACAGATTAGATAAACATTCCAACTGCATTTCACCAGGGGGTTTCGGGAACGAGAGCCTGCCGCGAAGGTTATCGCAACGAGGAGTGTTTGTGGTGGGGAACGCCGTTTACGATTCTACTTTCACAATTCGCAACTGATGCTGGTTCACCTTCGGCGATTATCATCGCAGACTTTGATTTACGGTTTAGGCGACGCGGTTACACGTGTCGCCGCCTTGATCTTACTGCCGATCTACACACGTTTTCTGACCCCTGACGATTACGGCAAGTTTGCCATTGCTACGTTGTTTGCCACCGTGCTGGCGCTTATTCTCGATTTCGGCCAGCGAACAGCATTCTTCCGCTTCTACTTTGATACTGACGATCCGATTGCGCGCCGCAAACTAACCGGCACGGTTCTCCTCTTTCTCCTGTTAGCTTCGACCGCAGTTCTAATCCCATTAACATTGTCGTTTAACCGCCTCGGCCCCTTGCTCGTCCGCGATGCGAGCCTTGTGCCGCTAATTCAAATCAGCCTGATCAGCACGTTTTTCGATGTCGGCTCGGCGATTCCTTTCGCCATCTTTCGAGCCAGACAATACGCCGCCAAATATGCGGCGCTGTCGCTCGCCCGCTTCACAATTAACGTAACGCTCAACATCATCGCTATCGTGGTCCTTCATCTGGGAGTGGTTGGCCTGGTTTATGCCAATCTCGGAACCTCGGCGCTCTTTTTTCTCATCTGCCTCGTGCTAACCGTGCGCGATATCGAATGGACCATTGAACCGACTCTCTTAAAGCAGCTTCTGCGCTTTGGTCTGCCGCTTATTCCTGCTGGCCTGGCTTATTGGATATTGAATCTTTCGGATCGGTTTTTTCTTCAGAGATACGCAGATCTAACTCAGGTGGGGCTTTATTCGGTCAGCTACAGCATCGCGGCAGTACTGCACATGGTAATAGGCTGGTTTAATACCGCGTACGCGCCATATTGTTATTCGATAGCGAAGGAGCCGGGGGCCACTACAATCTACGCGCGGGTGATGGTTTATTCGATTGCCCTGCTTACGCTGCTCGGACTGGGGTTAAGCCTCTTTGCGCGAGAAGCCTTAGCGTTGTTGACGCCACCTTCCTATCATGCCGCAGCTCCGATTGTTCCCTTGATTGTGCTTTCGTACCTGTTCTTCGAGGTGTACTACATTGTTTCTTTCGGGTTCGATCTCACGAGAAAGACCGGCTATGCTCCTTTCATCATCGGGACAAGTGCGCTGATAAATCTAGGCCTCAATGTAGTACTAATTCCGCGTTATGGAATGTACGGAGCGGCTGTGGCTACTCTTGTCTCTTACATGTTATTGCCGGTGATTGAGTATCCGATTGTGCGTCGACTTTATCCGGTTCCTTACGCTTGGGGCCGCCTGGCGAAGCTATTCATCATTAGCTGTTTAGTCTATTTGGCGGGCGCGTGGCTCAAAACGGGCCGCATTTTGATTGATCTTGGTAGTGGGCTTTCACTGATTCTTGTTTGGGGCCTGGCCTTGTATTTGGCACGATTCTTCACGCCGCCTGAGCTTTCCGCCGCACGTGCGGCGGCGCAGCGGCTCACCACGCTTTTTCGTAAGGGACTCCCACCACCTACGATCGAAAGTGTGGTAAGCGGAGAGAAACCTGACAAGGGTTGAGGAAAACGTTTCGGAAAATCGCTGTTATGAAATGCGGCTCGTAATAAATACTGATATACATCCATATCTACAACATTCGATATGCGACAAGTTTGTTTGAATGAACGACAAGAACTAATCGTGGCTCAAGTACCTGCGCCGACGGTTCTACCTGGGCAGGCATTGATAAAGACTGCCTATTCCCTAATTAGCTCGGGAACGGAATTAGCTTCGACCTCTGGGCCACAACAGAGAACCTTGAATCGCAGGCTTGACCAGGCGAACAAATTGCGCGCGAGTCTTCAGCGCGAAGGTATCGCTGCAACACTTTCAAGAATTCAACAGCACCTCAATCGGCCACCGATCCTTCAGGGTAGGGGGTATCTGGCAGCCGGCGAAATACTCCAGGTCGGCGAAGGGATTGATGATCTTCAGGCAGGTGATTTAGTCGCGTGTGGGGGAATTACCGCAAATCACGCAGAGATCATTACGGTTCCTCGCAATCTGCTCGTACGCGTACCTGCCGAAGTAGATCTGCGCGAGGCCTGCTTTACAACTCTCGGAGCTATCGCCATACAAGGCATCCGGCGGGCGGAGGTAACCTTTGGCGAAACTGTTGTAGTAACTGGAATGGGCCTCATTGGCCAATTGGTGACCCAATTACTGCGGGTTGCGGGATGCCGCGTTATTGCCATAGATCTGATTGAAAAGCGTTTGCACCTGGCCAAAGAATTGGGTTCACAACATGTAATAAAGGCCGATGTTGAAGATGCGGTTAGCCGCGTACACCAAATCGCCGGCGATTATGGCGCCGATGCCGTGCTTGTCTGCGCCGCAACGCCCAGTGATGTACCCGTGAATCAGGCGTTTGAAATGTGCAGAGAGCGCGGCCGCGTAATTATTGTCGGCGACGTGGGAATGAGGCTGGACCGGGAACATTTCTACCACAAAGAACTCGATCTTTTGATCTCTCGCTCTTATGGACCCGGTCGTTATGACTCAGAATATGAGCAGCTCGGCGTCGATTACCCGATTGCGTACGTTCGCTGGACTGAGAACCGCAACATGGCTGAGTTCATCAGGCTTTTGGCCGAGCGCAAAGTGCAGGTTCAACCACTAATCTCGTCGGAATATGAATTGGACCAGGCCGCGGACGCATATCGCTTCCTGGCAGAAAAATCCAGGGACACCCTGGGCGTCGTGTTCCGCTACGAGGCAGAGAAGGGGCAGGATGATTCCCGCGTCGTTCACCTGAAACGATCCGTAGTGGTAAATCGAGCGGACCGTACTCGCGTGGCAGTCATTGGCGCCGGGAGCTTTGCGCGCGCTTATCACTTGCCCAATTTGATCGGCAATCCTGACTGCGAGCTTTCAGCGATTGCGAATCCGACCGGCACCAGGGCTCGGCAGGCAGCGCAGGAATTCGGCGCGGCGTACTGCACCACGGACTATCATGATGTGTTGAAGGACGAAAACGTTGACGCCGTCATCATTGCGACTCGACACGATTTGCATGCCCCAATCGCAATTGAGGCAGCGCGTAGCGGCAAGCATATATTCGTTGAGAAGCCGCTGGCACTTACGCTGGAGGATTGTACAAACGTTAGCCGGGCCGTTTCTGAGGCAGGCGTGCTGCTAACGGTTGGATTCAACAGACGTTTCGCACCACTGGCAAGAGAGTTGAAGAGAGTACTTGTCGGTCTGGGCAGCCCTAAAATGCTTACGTACCGGGTTAATGCCGGATACCTGCCGCCCGATCATTGGACGCTCGACAAGACGCAGGGGGGCGGCCGGATTCTGGGAGAGGGATGTCATTTTTTTGATTTGCTTTACTATCTAATTGGAGCGGAACCCGTTCGTATCACGGCAACCCTGGCCGAAGCCTCCGACGGGGCCTCGAAGGATCCAGCCAATGTATCTGTAAACATTTCATTTGCTGACAGCTCAGTTGGAACCTTGATGTATACGACAGTTGGTCACAAGGACCTGCCTAAAGAAAAGCTCGAGGTCTTTGCAGCCGGGCAGGCATTTGTGCTGGACGATTTCAGCTCCCTTGAGTCTTACGGCGTGGATCTGCGAAAGTCCCAGGAGAAAGCAGACAAAGGTCACGCGCAATTATTGCAGCACTTCATCCAGGCGGTCCGTGGCGAGACGGCCCTGGAGATTACAGCTTGCGACGGAGTCAGGGCCACACTCTGCGCGTTGAAAGCATTGGAATCAATCCGCACTGGCACGTTTGTCGATATGCGTGCGAACGGAATCAGATAACCATCCCGGGTTTGAGGGCCGCCTTATCTTTGGCTGAATCTTCCGAATACAAAGGCAAACCTCCGCTCGCTTTCCTTAGACCGGGCTTTCGCACGGTTCTTCGAGGAGAAATAAGTGCGCGCGTCGCCCTGCTGGAGTATCTGCATCGTTGTCGGGTCGCGCTGAGCCAGCGATACCAACGCAAATACGCCGATCACCTTGTTTCGCAGCCGGCTCGACTCCTGCCGCAATTTCAAAACCTCTCGTCCGCCGCCTTGTTAGAGCATTTTCGGGTGCGACAAACACCAGCCTTTTTACCCGGGTTCATGGAGCCTCATCACACAACCGCATCGCTACAGAGAAAACTTTTCCCGGCGGAGACTGAGCGAATGCTGGAAGCAGCGCAGTTGATCAAGAGTGGGCACAGTTGGCCTTTGCTCGGGTTCGGCCAAATGGATTTTGGTGATCAGATTCAGTGGAACCGCGACCCACTCTCCGGAAGAGTTTGGCCGCTCGATTTCTACGCCGATATTCCAATGTGGCACTCGGATGGGTCGGACATTCGAGTCTTATGGGAATTAAATCGGCTCGGTCATTTCCTGACTCTGGCCAAAGCGTACGTAGTAACCGGAGACGAAGAACTGGCGGAAGAATTTTTTGCTCAACTCGAAAGCTGGCGTATGCAGAATCCCGTGGCCCGGGGACCGAATTGGAATTGTGCCATGGAGGTTGCCCTGCGCAGCATGAACCTGCTTGCAGCTTTTGCGATTTTCCGGAAGTCAAATAGTCTCAGTGAAGAACGACTCAGAGTGTTCCTGGCAATCTTGGACCAGCATGGTGTCCACATTCGGCGTAACCTTGAGTTTTCACATGTAGTACGAGGCAACCACTACCTTTCAGATCTTGCAGGCTTACTCTGGATCGGAATCATGTTGCCCGAACTTCAGGCCGCCAAAGCATGGCGCGAGTGGGCCCTTGCGGAACTGCTCAGGGAAATGGACAGACAAATCCTGACAGATGGCGCGGATTACGAGGCGTCAACGGGTTACCACAGGCTTGTGCTTGAGCTGTATCTCTATTCGTTCATCCTTTGCCAGGCGAATGACATAAGGATTGATCAGAGGTACTGGTCCATATTGCACTCAATGCTCAGTTACACCCGAGCATTGCTTCGCCCCGACGGTTTTGTTCCGCTTATCGGTGATACCGATGGTGGCCAGGTGTTGCCGCTGGTCCATCACACCGGGGATGATCACGCCTACTTGTTACCTTTGGGAGCAGTTGCCTTGGACGAACCTGGGTTCAAGCTGCAGCAGTTACCGGCATCGGAAGAAGTGCTTTGGGTTTTCGGAGGAAAGGGCCTCCGGCAATACGACGCCCTTCCGGCTGCCGCAGAAAAAGCATCATCGCAGGCATTTCCCGACGCAGGAACCTATGTGCTGCGCAGCGAAGATCTGTTTTTGCTGTTTAATGTCAGTGGGACTGGAATGGAGGGCAGGGGTGCCCACGGACACAATGACGCGTTGAGTATCGAAGTCTCAGCGTGTGGGCAGCCTTTTCTGGTGGATCCCGGGCTCTTCGTTTATACAGCCGACTTGCACGAGCGACATCTATTCCGATCGACCGCCTACCATTCAACCATTCAGGTGGGTGCTTTCGAGCAAAGCAGCATTAGCGAGAGCTCGCCGTTTAGCATGGGAACGGAGGCTCAACCACGGGTTCTGGACCACGAACTGGGCATCGAGCACGAGTACGTAGCGGCCGAACACACCGGTTATCAGCGGTTGCCGCACCCGGTAACCCATCGCCGCACAGTGACATTTTTCAAGCTTGAGCGTTATTGGTTGGTTGAAGATGAACTGTTCGGTGCTGGTGAGCAGGAGCTTGTGGCGCGCTTTCATTTTGTTCCAGGACTCGACGTCCGGCCGCAAACCGATGGCAGCGTAGTAGCGTACGACAAGGTTTCCGGCTCGCAACTGGTCGTTTATGCGCTTGACTTGCAAGAGGTTGCACGCACGGAAGCACGCTTCTCATCACGTCACTATGGCCACAAATCAGCATCGATCGCCGTTTGCTGGTTATTGAAAACCGTCTTGCCCCGCAAGCTGCGCTGGGTACTTCTGCCTATCTGTAATGCAGAAGACCCAGCCGAAAGAATAAGAGTCGTGCCGCGTTAAACCAATCGTAAGCTTCGATTTCAAAAAAATGCTTGACTTCATGCAGCAACATTGAATATTGTGCACCGCCACTTTGAATTGGAGCTTTAATAGCCGCCAACCTTGCTTCTTAGATTTGGCCCTAACCTCTCTACGTTGAAACTATTTTGGGATATGACTTGATACTTTTATTGGCTCTTAAGCTCATCCCGACTCTCAAGTAGAGGTCAATAGGAGAATATTCGTTCTTGTCAGACTCAGGCCCAGGGTGGTATTGCTGAAGGTAATAGCCTAGTCACCGCATCACCTCGACGCATCCTCTACCGGCCTTAGGAAGTCACCAAGTAAACCTGTAACTCGCGAGTCATTGAGTGTGTATCGGACTTTTCGTTCGGCCACCGTGACCCCCAGCCTACGCTGGTCGCGTCGGCGATAACCGATTGCTGGCCTTCGCGGCAACGTGATCCTAACTAAACAACTGATAACCCACCTCGATAAGGAGAATTTCAATGAGTAAGTTTCGCCACACTTTTCATGGTTTAGCAGTCGTCATTTTCACTTTGACGGTTACTTCCCTGGCCCAGGCACAGGCGACCCGCACCTGGGTCTCCGGAGTCGGCGATGACGCTAATCCGTGCAGTCGCACTGCTCCTTGCAAGACGTTTGCGGGCGCCATCTCGAAGACCGCCGTCAACGGTGAGATTGACTGTATTGATCCGGGTGGCTTCGGAGCTGTAACCATTACGAAATCCATCACGATCGACGGTGGCGGTACGTTTGGTTCCATTCTTGCGGCGGGAACCCAGGGTATCATTGTCAACGACGCTACCAACACAGCCGTCGTGACGCTTCGCAACCTCTCCATCAACGGGGCCGGAAGCGGCACCAACGGCATTAACGTGCTGGCCGGAAAATCACTTCACGTCGAGAATGTTGAAATTTTTGGTTTTACCGGCAACGGGATAAATGCGGCATTGAACTCAGCGCCCGTAGCCGGCTTCGACTTGTTTATCGACGATGTGGACATAAGGGACCTTCGCGGAGCGGCATCCATTGGTGTTCGCCTGTCCGCGCCGTCGCAATTCATTGCGTCCGTAATGGATCACGTTCGAATTGAAAGAGTTCCCACTGGTGTCCAGGCAGGCAATCTCTCTGTCGTCGCCATCAGGAACTCTCTGATCACTCTTGGAACCACAGGTGTTGCAATGCTCGGCGGCTCAAACGGAATCATTGAAAACACAATGCTTACGAGTCATACGACGGGCATATCTACGGCGGCTAGTTCCACTACCCGCATCTCGCAAGTCTCTATCATCTTATGCTCGACGGGCATCGGCGCCGGCGGAACGGTCCAATCGTCCGGGAACAATAGAATCCTCGGCAATACGTCGGATGGTCTAACGCCAACAGTCGTCAACCCGAAGTAACCGTTTAGGAGAAAACCCTCTTCCGCCGCTGTTCCTCCCTCTTAGATCCGGCACACGGCGGAAGGGAAATTTCCTTTTCGACCAGGTAGGCGATTGTCCGTTTGCGTACCGCCGTTGGGCAGCGCGCGGAGCAATCACATTGAGGTCTACTTCAAGCAGGGCTTTGACGCTAGACCCCGCCACGCGAAGTTAACTCGGAAGGATGAAACGCGATGAAAATCTGTAGTACCTCTAAAATCCTTCGCCTTGCCGGCAAGATGAAGAGTCTACCCACTTTTACTGTACCGGCCCTCGCCACAAAACAACGTAAACTTAAATTAACTTTTGGTTTGCTGTGTCTCATTCTCGTTGCTGCCGCTTTCTACACCGCTTCTTCTGCTTCATCGGTAGCTCGTCTTTCTGACGGTAGCTCGCGAGGTTCGCAAATCAAGGAGAAGCGTCGACTATCAACTCTGCGGGAGCCCGCGCGATTTCCTGGGGCGAAAGGTCTGTTTTCTCTCCCGCTGCCAGCCCTGCCACAGGCGCCGGCTGATGAATCAATTGAGACATTCGCCTCCGATTGTGTAACTCCGCAAAATGTCTTCAACCTGGGCGATACGGTTTGCGCGCGCATTAGCAACGCGCCTCTCCGTGATCCCGCATTGCGGCAATTCAGTTGGAGCGGCACCAAAGGCTTTGTGCGCCAAACTCAGGATGTCACTTTGGATCCGGACACTAATTTGTTCACTCTTCCCGGATCCAATACCTCGACCATAGACGATGAAATTGTTGATAACCGCGGTACCTGGAATGTCAGCAGCAACTCCTCCGGCGACAACACGACTCGAGCTGTTGCTTATTTCAATGTGAGCGATCCGGCCAACGCGGCTGCCGACCTGGTAGTCTATGACTCAAGCCCCGAAGAGGCGCCGATAACACCCGGCGTCAACACGGCATTCTTCTTGTGGATAAGTAACACCGGTCCGGACGTTGCCCAGAACGTTCATGTGACCCAGGCGTCGCCTCCCGGCCTGACATTCGTCTCAGCCACCCAGGACACTGGGCCAACCTTCAATTGCACCAACAATATGGGGATGGGGATCACCGACTGCTCGATTGCCAGCCTGGCGAGTGGTGCCACAGCAACTATCACTCTCAACTATGCAGTTAGTGGCAGCGCATCGAACGGCGTGGTTTCCAGTGTGGCTGATATTTCCAGCGACACCAACGATCCGCGCCCTGACAACAATTCGTCTTCGGCGCGAGTCGAAATACGGGCCGCTGGAGGATCGCCTGCTACGTGTGCCCTCGGCTGCCCGGCGGATATCATAGCAACGGCAAATACGACTCAAGGCACTCAGTCGGGCGCCTTCGTTAATTTCACTGGCAGCGTCGAAGTATCTGGTGATTGTGGAGCGGTAACTTTTAATCCGGCATCCGGATCATTCTTCCCGGTAGGCACAAATTCAGTCGGCGTTACCTCTGGAACTGGCGGTGGCTCGTGCAGCTTCACGGTTACCGTGCTGTCCTCTGCGGCGCCGACAATTGATTGTCCTCTGGCCGACGTTACGGCTCAGGCCTCCGCAGGTGAGCTCGAATTGTCCGTCAGTCTGACGCCGCCGTCCGCAACCGGCACCGGAGTTACCGTCAGCGGTATCCGCAGCGATAATCGCGATGTAACGGATCCATATCCAGTCGGAACAACCACTGTTACATGGCGAGCGACCGACTCCAATGGCAGGCTGGCGTCGTGCCCGCAACGCGTAATAGTTACAAACACAGATGCGCCGACCATCTCGTGTCCAACTAATAGAACCTTTACGGCAGCTCCGGGGACATGTGAAAAGACAGTGCTCATAGAAGATCTCGGCACTCCTTCAACAACGCCCTTTGGTCTGCCTCTGACAGCCGAGCGCAGCGACAGTCTTTCCCTTGGGGCTCCGTACCCGGTGGGACAGACTGTTATAACGTGGACTGCCACAGATAGCTTCGGCCGCTCAGTTTCTTGTGATCAAACAATAACTGTAACCGGTACAGGAGACACATCTCCGCCTGTGCTAAGCGTTCCGCCCGATGTGTTGGCATTCACCAGTTCATGTTCAGCATTGCTCGATGATGAACTGGGCGTTGCTACGGCGACTGACGATTGCTCATCCTCCGTGAACATCACGCGCACGGGCGTTCCTGCGGGTTTTGTTTTCCCGACTGGCACTACCAATGTTACTTACAAAGCAACTGATGGTTCCGGAAACATGACAACGGGCATTCAACACGTCACTGTGAAGGAAAGTCCGGCCATACCTCCGACCGTCACTGCACCAGCCAATGTCCTCGCAGACACTGGTCCGGGTGCAACGATCTGCGGAACGGTTGTCAGTGACGCAACCCTCGGTGTCGCTACGGCAAACGATAATTGCCCGGGAGTGACTATCGCACGTACTGGCGTACCAGCCGGCAATGTATTTCCGGTGGGAACCACCACAGTTATCTATACGGCGACTGACGCTTCCGGCAACACTGCCTCAGCCAATCAAACGGTCACGGTCACGGACACCACACCGCCAGTTGTAACCGCTCCGGCCGCTGTGACGCTCTTTACAGGTCCCGGCGCCACTTTGTGCGGCGTCACAGTCAGCAATCTCGATGCTACTCTCGGCACGGGCTCGGCCACCGATAACTGTGCGGGTGTTGGCGCTGTGACTCGGTCTGGATTACCTGCCGGCAACGTATTTCCGGAGGGAACCACCACGGTTACTTACTCGGCAACCGACGCTCATGGCAACACGAGTTCGGCGAACCAGGTCGTAACAGTTGTTGACAACACCGCTCCGCTAATCACGTGCCCGGCAAACATCACGCTGGAGCCAACCTGTCCGTCTGGCGCGGTAGGTACTTATACCGCACCGGTCGGGACGGACAACTGTCCGGGAGCAACAACCTCCAGGACAGCTGGTCTGGCAAGCGGATCGGTCTTCCCGATCGGCACTAACTCGGTCACCTATACCGTCAATGATGCACACGGCAACTCGACTTCGTGCTCGTTTACGGTCACAGTGCTCACACCGGCGGCGGTTATCCAGAACATGATCAATGAGGTTAACGCGCTTCCCGGACTTAGCGGAACACAACGCCAAGGATTACTCAGCAAGCTACAAGCCGCCCTGGATGCCGTTAACCAAGGCAAGACCAATGTTGCCTGCAACAAGCTGAACGATTTCACTAGCCAGGTGCAGAGCTTCATTAACAATGGCACACTCACCCCGGCGCAGGGCCAACCGCTGATCAATTCCGCCGCACATGTACGGAATACGCTCGGCTGTACTGCTCTTGGCTGTAGCTAAAACGAAGATGAGGGAGAACCAAAACGGCTCTCCCTCACGCTCTCTTAAAAACTCGATAAGACATTGAGGGGTAGATCAGCATTTCTACTCCTTTTTGTTTTGGACTAGGTTAAGTTAAACAGCAGGCGCTACTATTCTTTGCCCGAACCTAAGCTGATTGGTATCGGTTTCATCGTCCGAAACGTCTTCTAAACAAGATTCACAAGAGATATTTATGGTCAACCTCTTCGTTACAGGTGGCGCAGGCTTTATCGGGTCCGCGTTTGTGCGGTTGGTTCTTGCGGAAGTTCCAGACTGCAAAGTCCTAAACTTCGACGCGCTGACGTATGCCGGCAATCTGGATAATCTCGATGGCATAGACTCAGAACGACATTCCTTTGTCCGCGGTAACATTCTCGATTACCAGGCCGTGCTTGCTGCTTTGGAAAAGGATACTGACGCCGTAGTCAATTTCGCAGCCGAATCGCATGTTGACCGCAGCATCGCTTCCGCCGATGAATTCCTCCGCACAAATATCCTTGGGACGCAGGTACTGCTTGACGCAGCGCGGGAACGAAATGTGCGACGTTTTGTCCAAGTCTCGACGGATGAGGTGATGGGGAGCTTGACTGAAAATACGGATTCATACTTTACAGAACAATCGGCGTTTGCGCCGAACAGTCCTTACGCGGCCTCTAAAGCTGCGGCCGAGCACCTCGTCCGCGCGGCTCACAAAACCTTTGGACTTGACATGGTAATCACTCGCTGCGGAAATAACTATGGTCCGAGACAATTTCCAGAAAAGTTTCTCCCGCTTGCTCTCTCTAATGCTCTGAGCGATGAGTCGATCCCTCTCTATGGGGACGGCAGAAATGTGCGCGACTGGATTTATGTTGAGGACCACTGCAGGGCCATTCGTCTGGCGTGGGAGAAAGGGAGATCCGGAGCAGTTTATAATATTGGCGCCAGAAACGAACGCACAAACATCGAGCTGCTGGAATCTTTGCTCGCAACCCTCGGTAAACCTCGATCGCTGATACGCTTTGTCCAGGATCGTCCAGGCCACGATCGACGTTACGCTATTGACCCGACACTTGCTGAAACCGAACTCGGCTGGCAACCGCTCGAAACCTGGGAGAGTGGCTTGAAAAAAACGGTTGACTGGTACTCTCAGAATACTGAGTGGGTTGCTCGCGCACGCAGCGGCGCATATCGTGATTACTACAAGGGACAGTATGGTACGGAGGTCGGGACCCTTTGAGAGTGATGGTTACTGGAGCGGGAGGGTTGGTAGGTAACGCGACAGTGCGTCACTGCAAAGCTCTCGGCGATCAGGTATTTGCATACACGCATGACGCTCTGGATATCAGTAATCTTAAAGGGGTGGAAGAAATAATTCAGCAATGCCGACCCGACGCGGTCATCAATTGCGCCGCCTGGACCGATGTCGACGGCTGCGAAGCACATCCTGAAAGGGCCACGCTGGCCAACTCAGTGGGACCTGAAAACCTGGCACGAGCGAGCCGTAAATTCGGCGCGCAGTTGATCACCATATCGACTGATTATGTTTTTGACGGGACGAAGGAGGGGTTTTATACGCAGCGCGACGATCCGAACCCGGAAAGTGTTTATGGAGCTTCAAAACTCGAAGGTGAACGCCGGGCGCAGTCAGCCTGTGCGCGCACCATCGTTGTGCGGACCGGCTTTGTTTTTGGGATTGGCGGCACGAATTTTCTGAGCACCCTTATCGATCGGGCTCGTCGAGGGGAACATCTTAAAGTGATTAGCGATGCCCGGGGCACTCCAACGTATGCGCCCCATCTTGCCGCTCGGCTGCGTTTGCTGGCCCAGGTTGATCTACCCGGGATTCTCCATGTAGTGAATTCCGGACCGGGCGCCAGTTTTGAAGAGTTTACGCGCGAGGCGCTGAGGGTGGCGCATCTCAAAACTCAGATTGAACCAATTACGATGCAGTCTTTACCCAGGCCGGCTCGGCGACCGTCAAATTCTCGCCTGAAATGCCTGCTTTCGGAAGCAATTGGGTTGGCTGAGATGCCGTCGTTGGCGGATGCCCTAAAGGAATTTATCGCCGCTTCATAGGCTCGCGACGAGGGCGCTTTGAGCTGATTTTCAACACGGGTAACTTGCGAGAAAATGCTGGTCTGTTATTATTCTAACCCCTGGTTTTTGCTTCTCTGATGATCCGGAACTGAAGGTCAGAAGATATGGTTTCACAAGATAATCGTCTCATACCGGTGAGCCCCGTTGAACGCGGCCTCGATCGTCCGCTGGCGGACATCGCGCAGTCTAAACCTTATGGGGTTTCGGGCTCAGAACCAACCACCATGCGGGACTACCTTTTCGTAGTGCTGAAGCGGAAGTGGCTGGTCCTCAGCCTGGTTCTGGTAATTACCTCGCTGGTGGCAATTCAAATGTTCCGCCTGCCTTCCACTTATGAAGGCGAGACGACAGTTCGGATTGAACCCAAGCCTCGCAGCGTGCTGCAAACCAAGGACATCGTTATCAATGCGCAAAGCGATCCCAACTTTTGGGGAACTCAACTCAAGCTTTTAGAGAATCCGGCTCTCGCGCGCCAAGTCGTCCTGACGCTTGATTTGCAGAACAATCCCTCGTTCTTTGGAGGGCAGATGCAAGGTGGCATCTTTGCTTCGTTGCGTCGAATTTTTTCCAGTCCGCAAAAGAACGCCAGTTCGAACGCAAACACTTCGGGGCTTTCCGTGGTCGGCGAAAGTGAAGTGACCCTCGGCTCGCTGACTCCGGAACAACTTGCCAAGCTCGAGCCCTATGAAGATGCCATTATTGCCGGCGAGACCATCGAGCCCGTGCAGGGAACAAGTCTGGTCAAGATAAAGTTCGTTCATTCGGATCCTGAGTTGGCGCAAAAGATTGCCAATACACTCGCCGAGGTTTTTGTAAACAACAACCTGGAACGCGCGATTGCAGGCTCGACAAAAGCTGAGGACCTGCTGGCCAAAGAAATTGCCAACCTGCAAATCAAAATCAAGCAACAGCAGGAAATGCAATTCAACTATGCGAAAAGCCACAATCTGCCACTGACCACAGATCCGAACAGCAACCTCGAAGCTAAGCGCCTGGCGACTTTAAGCAACCAATTGCTCGAGGCGGAAAATGAGAGAAAGAATTTGCAGGCGCAGTACGAGGCCGCGGTCAAGGAGAACGATCCATTTTCAATTCCCGATGTCCAGTCATCGGCCCGGGTTGATAAACTGCGAGAACGCATCTCAGGGTTGAAAGAAAAAAGGGACGCACTGCTGGTAATTTATACCCCCGAGTGGCCCGAGGTTAAGAAGCTCGACGCGCAAATCAAACCGCTCGAGGCAGAGCTGGCAAAGGCGCCCGCCGAAATCGTTGCTTCCATAAAGCGGAAGTATCAGGCAGCAGTCGCCAGAGAAGATAGCCTCAGGAGATCCTACGAACAGCAGAAGGGTACGACCACTCAACAAACTCGCGATGAAATCGACCTGTTAGCTATTAGCCAGCAACTCGAAACAGATAAGCAGTCTTTGAATACGCTGCTTCAACGGCAACGTGAATTGCAAGTAACGTCGAATGATCGGCCCAACGAAGTGGTCATTGAAACGTATAGCCGCTTGCCGAAAACACCGATTGGCCCACCGCGCCTCCGCAATATCCTGATAGCTTTTCTTTTATCTCTAATGGCCGGTATCGGTTTGGCCTTCCTGCTTGATTTCCTCGATGACACAGTCAAATCGATCGAGGATGTCGATCGTTACCTGCATCTGCCGGCGCTCGCACTGATTCCTGCAAGCCGCGGCGAGAGGGGCAGGCTGATGGGTCTGGGGTCCGCCGCCTCGGGTGCAGTGTCAGAAACAACCGCCCTGGCGATGGTGGATGATGCCCGCTCACCGATAGCCGAATCATATCGTCACCTGCGAACGTCTTTGTTGTTGTCGTCTGCCGGCCAGCCACCCAAGACTATTCTCGTGACGTCCAGTCAACCGTCGGAGGGTAAAACGACCACCGCGATCAATACCGCATTCATGCTGGCCCAAACAGGAGCGGAAGTGCTGATCGTGGATTGCGATCTTCGCCGACCACGATTACACGCTCACTTTGGCATTCCGAATGCTCGCGGATTGACTAACTGGCTTTCAGGAGAAACCGATCTCGACGCGCTGATTCACAATTACGACAAGAACCCCAATCTCAAAATACTGACCTCCGGCGCGGTTCCGCCAAATCCTGCTGAGCTGTTGGGCTCAGATGAGATGCGCCGGCTGTTGCACTTGCTGGGCGAGCGTTTCACTCACATCATTGTCGACTCGCCGCCGGCAATCTCGTTTACCGATGCCTCGATTCTCTCGACGATGGTGGATGGAGTGGTGCTGGTGGTCCATGGCGGCAGGAGTTCGCGGGCAGTCGTGCGCCGGGCCAAGCAACAGTTGCTTGATGTCGGGGCCCACATCTTCGGCATAGTGCTGAACAATGTGAAGCTGGAAACTCAGGACTACTACTACGCCGGCTATTACTCGAGCTACTACTCAGACGCGGATGCTAATGAAGCGCCTGAGGATGCCGATACAGCGGATGCTCGCTAACCCCATGATTGTTTTGCGGCGAGCTTCCAACCCGCATCGTTGCTTCCTACATCTGGCTGGTGGCCTCGTGATTCTCGAGCTGCTTGGCACTCCTCACGGGCAAAACGCGCGAGTGGCGGCAGTCTGTTTTTGACCCTGCGCCAGATATGTCTTTGAGATCCGCCGAAACACAAACTGAAATGAGAGTGCCATTGATTGATCTGAGCGCTCAGCACCGGTCGCTTCGTGAGCAGCTACTGGTGGCCATCGAGCGCGTTGTGGACTCGCAACAGTTTGTTCTTGGCCCGGAGGTGCAGGCGCTCGAAGAGGGCATTGCCCGCTACTGTCATACCCGGCACGCTATCGGCTGTGCATCAGGTTCAGATGCCCTGCTTCTGGCATTGATGGCGCTGGATCTCAAAGCTGGCGACGAAGTAATCACCAGCCCTTTCACATTTTTCGCTACCGCGGCGGCGATCGCACGGCTCGGCGCCAGGGTGATCTTCGTGGACATCGATCCGCGCACTTACAATCTGGATGTAAAGCGCGTTGAATCAGCGATCACCCCGCGAACGCGCGCGATTTTACCCGTCCATATGTACGGGCAGTGCGCTGAGATGAAACCTTTGCAGGAAATCAGCGAGCGGCGTGAGATTCCTATCGTCGAGGATGCCGCCCAGGCAATAGGTGCGGAACACGACGGGTGTCGGGCAGGCTCGATGGGCTTGCTGGGGTGTTTCAGTTTCTATCCGACAAAGAATCTCGGCGGCGCCGGGGACGGCGGCATCGTTACGACTGATGACGATAAGTTGGCGGACCGGTTGAGAACCCTTCGCGTGCACGGAGGCAGAACTGAGTACGAGCACTCTGAGATCGGCATAAACAGTCGACTCGACTCGATTCAAGCGGCGGTCCTGGGCGTAAAACTCAAATATGTGGATGAATGGTCGAAAGCACGCCGCGAGAGGGCCGAACAATACACTCAATTGTTGCATGAGGCTTCGTTAACTGAAAAAGTTGTACCTCCATTCGTAAACAGGGATTCGCGACACATCTTTCATCAATACGTTGTTCGCGTGCCGCAACGGCGGGATGAACTGAGGGACCATTTGTCCGCCAGAGGAATCAGCACGAAGATCTACTATCCTGTGCCCCTGCATCTGCAAAAGTGCTTTCAGTATCTCGGCTACCGGGAACGGGATTTTCCGGCAGCAGAGAGTGCGGCGCTCGAGACATTCGCGCTGCCGCTTTTTCCTGAGCTGAGCAAAGCTCAGCAGGTTTATGTTGTCCAAACGATTCAGAAATTCTTCTAGCCGGCGGCTAGTCGGCAGCAAGTCCGTGGCGTTTCCGCCTGGTTAGAATCGGACCAGTAGGCCCTTGCAGAGTTAAGTTACAACCTGAACAGGCATTCTCTTCCAAAAGATGACTGAGACAATACTGATAACCGGCGGCACGGGTTTCCTGGGAAAGCGTTTGGGCATGAGGCTATCCGCCGACAATAAAGTTGTCTTGAGCGGACGCAATAACAAGCACAACATGGATGCTCAGCAGTTTACCGGCTGTCTGACTCTGCCGATGGACGTGACGAGCATCGAGTCAATCCGGGACATATTTACGGAGGTAAGACCAACCATCGTCATCCATGCCGCAGCCACCAAGTATGTCGATCTTTCCGAACAGCAACCCATGGAGTGTATTGACGTCAACGTGATCGGCTCGCAAAATCTGGCTCGCGTATGTGTTGAAAAAGGTGTGAGCACTGTAATCGGAATGTCGACGGACAAGTCGGCTCCTCCTGTGGGGAACACATATGGGTTGACAAAGGCATTGATGGAACGCGTCTTTTGCGCGATGAACAGCAAGACCCCGACCTCGAGATTTGCCTGCGTGCGGCACGGCAACATCGCCTGGTCCACCGGTTCGGTGTTTCCTCTTTGGAAAAAGATGCACGACAATACAGGAGTAATTGGCAGCACCGGACCGGATATGACCAGATACTTCTCAAAGGTTGACGATGCCGTGGAATTGGTAGTTACAGCCATCCGGAACATCGATCGGCTTCAGGGGTCGGTGGTTTCGCGCGAGATGAAGTCCGCTTTGATTCGGGACATTCTCGATCTTTGGATCCGCGAAAGGGGTGGTCGCTGGGAAAAGATTGAAGGCCGGCCAGGCGAGCGGCCGCACGAATTCTTGATGGGCGAACCAGAGCTTGCCTATACATCGCAGGCGACGTTTGGAGGTGTCACGCATTACGTCACGAGGTTTAATCACCCGGTTCCCACGCCGCTGCCGGCGCCGCTTACTTCGGCAACGGCAGAACGATTATCCGAGCAGGAATTGCTCGAGATCATTAATCATCCACCCGCGGAAGAATTATAGCTCATGATTAGACATGCGATTATCATGGCTGCCGGACGCGGCATGCGGATGGCGCCGCTGACGGACGCGATCCCAAAACCGATGGCGCCCTACAACGGAACGACTTTAATTGCCCGGGGGATTTCGCGCCTCGCGGAAAAGATTGAGCACATTCACGTTACGGTCGGTTACAAAAAGGCCATGCTGGCGCAGCATGTGATTGAGCATGGAGCCAGCACCGTTTTCAATACCGAGGGGAAGAGCAACTGCTGGTGGGTTTACAACACACTGCTCAAGTCCATGGACGAACCGATGTTCGTGCTTACATGCGATAATGTGGTGGATCTTGATTTTGCCGTGCTCGAAGAGAATTATCTCTCGCTCAACTCCCCCCCGTGTATGTTAGTGCCGGTGCGGCCGGTACCTGGACTGGAAGGCGATTTTGTCTTTCATCGAGAACATCTGGTGACGGAAATCAGCCGCCAGAAACAAACCGACATCTATTGCTCTGGAATACAGGTGCTTAATCCGGCACGGTTGAATGAGGTAACAAACGAAGGCGAGAGTTTTTATGACGTCTGGCGACAGTTGATTGCCTCAGAGCAGCTCTTCGTTTCGTCGGTCTATCCCAAGAAATGGTTTGCCGTGGACACCATTGAGCAGTTGACGAACCTGAACAAGTCGCCTTTCTAAGATTATGTTTATCCCACGCGCGCTAATCTTCAAGTTGAGGCAGGGAAGCTGGAGGCTGATCATCGCCTTTGCCGGTGACGGCAAGTTGGCCCTGTCACGATGAAACAACACTATCCGGCTTTTTCCGTTGTCATCCCTACTTACAACCGTGCCGCGCTGATCTTGAGAACCCTCGAAAGCGTATGGCGTCAGACATATCCTCATTACGAGATCATTGTTGTGGACAATTGCTCCACGGATAACACCCTGGAAGTGCTCGAACCCTATGTCCGCGCTCAACGACTCAGACTCATAAAACACGAAACCAATCGCGAGCGGGCGCAGTCGAGGAATACGGGCATGGCCGCGGCAACAGGTGATTATCTTACCTTCCTCGATTCTGACGACTTAATGTACCCGACTAACCTCGAGGACGCCGCGAACTACCGGTCGGATCATCCAGAGAGCAAATGTTTTCATAACCTTTACGAGTTTGTAGATGACCAGGGAAAACTGGTGTATCGGCCGCGATTTCCGGCGGTCGAGAATCAGATCAAGGGCATTGCCAGCGGCAATTTTATGTCGTGCATTGGCGATTTTATTCATCGCGATATCTACACCCACCATCGATTTAGTACGGATCCCGAAATCATCGGCGGCGAAGATTGGGATTTCTGGTTGCGAGTGCTTGCTATATACAAGCTGGGCCGGATAGAAAAAATCAACAGCGGTGTTGTTCAGCATGAAGGTCGCAGTGTTAATCATCAGGACATGGCCAGCCTCGAACAGGGTTTGAAAAAGATCAAGCAAAACATTTGCACCGATCCTGAACTGGCGGGGATCTATTCACCCTATTTGAAATTCATCGAATCGAGTTCGTTGATGTATCTGGCGACACTTGCAAATGCGGGCCAGTGCTACAAGCCTGCTCTTAGTTATCTGTACCGGGCCGCCAGGAAAAATCCCGGAGTACTCGTGACATCCAGATTTATCAGAACCTTGCAGATCGCGATCCAGGGAATTGTGGGCCGTCAGGGCGGGCGACTACAAGATAAGGCTGAGCCGGCTCGAGCCAAGCCGCGCACCTGAAACACAAGGATTGAAAACCGAGCGGCGGTACGAAACTTTTCATGTTTTTAAGATTGCTCCAACTTCTGGCTTGCCCCAAGTGCCGGGGAGAACTCACCTGTGTCGGCGAGGAATTCTCCGGCGATGAGGTAATTGAGGGAAGAATGGAGTGCAACCACTGTGCATCGTCTTACCCGATCAGCTCGGGGATCCCGCGATTCGTCGAGCAGGACAATTACGCTTCATCCTTTGGATTTCAATGGAATCGGTTCAAGTCGGAACAGATCGATTCAGTCAATGGGACCAGCCTGTCCGCAAAAAGATTCTATTCGGAAACAGCCTGGACCGGTGATTGGATGAAAGGGAAGTGGATCCTGGATGTAGGATGCGGCGCGGGAAGATTTCTGGAGGTGGCTTCCCGCGAAGACTGTGAAGTCGTCGGCATGGATCTTAGCAATGCAACTGATGCCGCCAGTGCGACATTGAAAGACCGCAAGAATGTCCATCTCGTTCAGGCCAGCATCTATGATTTGCCTTTCAAAGACGGAGTCTTTGACGGCTGTTACTGCATTGGTGTAATCCAACACACCCCCGACCCGCATAAGTCAATGCGTGCATTGCCGCGCGTCCTGAAACATCGCGGGCGGATCGCGATTACTGCTTACGAACGTAGAAAATGGACGTTGTTGAACGCTAAATATCTTATTCGTCCCGTGACGAGAAAACTGGACAAGAAGGTCTTGTTTCTCACTATCAGAGGGTTAATGCCCCTGCTGTTTCCTGTCACAGAAATCGCTTTCCGGATACCTTATTTGAGCAAATTGTTCATGCATGCAATACCGGTTGCTAATTACGTCAATACTCCCGAATTAAAGCTGGGCCAGCGTTACAGTTGGGCGGTGATGGATACCTTTGACATGCTGGCGCCCCAGTATGATCAGCCGCAGACCGAGGAGGGCGCGAGCCGGGCGCTTATGTCGGAGGGAATCCAAAATGTGCGACGACTCAATAATCCCGGTCTCAATCTGATCGGGGAAAAGGGTTGAATTCCAGATCTGCGAGGCGCTGGTTCGTAAACCCGTCGCGCATCACTTAAATGGATCGTATTGAATCAAGAGTGCTGTTCATCTCCTACAACGGTATGCTCGATCCTCTGGGTCAAAGCCAGGTGCTGCCATATCTGCGCGTTCTCGCGGCGCAGGGAATTCGGTTCACCCTTCTCAGTTTCGAACGCCCGCCAGCTTTTACGGCGGAGGGCAAGGCGCGGCGCAACAAACTGAAACTGGAGATCGCTTCCGAAAATATCCAATGGCATGCTCTACCGTACCATCAGACGCCGTCCCTTCCCGCTACCGCTTATGATGTGTTGCAAGGTATCCGCGTCGCCAGGCATCTGATCGATCAGAACCAAATTGAGTTGGTTCATGCACGCAGCCATATTCCCGCCACGATCGCGCTGGGTCTCAAGAAGTTGTGTGGTGTCAAGATGATTTTCGATGTTAGAGGGTTGATGGCTGAAGAGTATGTTGAGGCGAACCATTGGCGAAAGGAAAGCCTGGCCTACCGGGTAACAAAGTTTATTGAACGACGTGCGCTGGCGGCTGCGGATGGAGTCGTCACGCTTACGGAAAGAATCTGGCCTGTGATCCGTGAGTGGGATGGCCTGCGGGGACGCAATGTGGTCCACGAAGTGGTGCCCTGTTGCGCCGATCTGGAAAAGTTTTGTTTTCGCGTTGACGACAGAAACAAGCGCCGAGCAGAACTGAATCTCGAAGGGCGGTTGACAATTGTCTATAGCGGTTCAATCGGCGGATGGTATCTAACACGAGAAATGGCCGACTTTTTTCTGGAGGTGCTGCGCCAGAGACCCGACGCGCATTTTCTGTGGCTAACAGCGGGCCACCCGGAGTTGATCGAGAGAATCATGAGCGATAAAGGTATCGAGGGCACCTCTTACACGGTCATGAACGTACAGTCCGCGGACATGCCCTCATATTTGTCGGCTGCCGATGCCGGGATTGCTTTCTACAAGCCCGGACCCTCCAAACTGGCTACTTCACCGGTGAAGGTTACAGAGTACCTGGCCTGTGGGCTGCCGGTGATATTGAATGAAGGCGTTGGCGATTCAGACGCCATACTGAACCACTCGCGAGCAGGTGTGCTCGTTTCGAAATTTGAGAGCTCTGAATACGCCAGGGCCTGGAACGAAATGGAATGTCTTATCGCTGATGAGGACACTCGGGAACGAGCACGCGAGCTGGCGCAGAGTCGATTTGATTTGCATGGTGTAGGCGCGGCTCGTTATCGTCGCCTTTATGCGAGGGTTTTTGCGAGCAACGAACCGCCCGGAACCCGCAGCTCTTGAAGATGAAAGTTCTCGGATTAGCTTCCTATCCGATCCAGGCCGCCGCGACCCGGTATCGCCTAGAACAGTTCGTCAAACCTTTGGCAGGGTATGGCATCACGTTGACGGTTCGGCCGTTTCTAAGTGCGAAGCTCTTCGAACATTTCTATCAACGTAGAGCTCTGCTATCGACAGCCATCGGTCTTCTCAGATCCACACTGATGCGCTGCACGGACCTGGGGCGACTGCGAACAGCCGATGTGGTTCTAGTGCAGCGAGAGGCGGCGATCTTTGGGCCTCCAGTCGTCGAGTGGCTGGCTGCACACGTCTTTAAACGTCCGCTGGTGCTGGATTTGGATGATGCAACTTATGTTTCTTATACTAGTCCGACATACGGTCGTCTGGGGAAGAAGCTGAAGTGGTTCAGCAAGACGGACGACTTGATCGGATGGTCCAGCATCGTAACGTGCGGGAATCGTTCGATTGCGGAATACGTAAGCGGTAAAGGAGCTGTCGCGAGAGTTATTCCGACAGTGGTTGACACAGATCTTTTTCGACCGGGGACAGCGCGAAAGGATGGACCTTTGGTGCTGGGGTGGATCGGAACGCATTCTACCTTTCCGTACCTGGAATCGCTTTTTCCGACACTCCAGAAACTGGCGACAAAACACGACTTTAAGTTGAAGATCGTGGGATCCGGCAGAGAGCGAATTAGCGTTCCCGGAGTCAATGTAGAAAACCTTGAGTGGCGTCTCGACCGGGAGGTTGCCGACTTTCAGTCTTTTGATATCGGCTTGTATCCAATCGATGCGAGTATGTACGCGGAAAAATGGGCGGCCGGCAAATCAGGATTCAAAGCCATTCAATACATGGCGGTTGGAATTCCCTACGTAGCGACGCCGGTGGGAGCAGCAGCCGAAATAGGAACGCCGAGCATAACTCATAGTCATGCTGTTTCGCCGGATGAGTGGTTCCTGGCCCTCGATTCATTGATAACCAATCGCGAGCAGCGCGTGCAGATGGGCGCGGCCGGGCGACAATACGTTTGCCAAAATTATTCTCTGGCAGCGCAAGCGCGGAAGCTTGCCGAGGCGCTCAGGGAAGCGGCGGAGAAAGGAAAAGCGTCTCGATAGCCCGATGCGCAGTACAAGCAAATCCCGGCTGTTACTATTGACATGCGTGGCAATACTGCCCTCTTTCTTGAAGCGGCCAATCTATCGGATCTTTTTTCGTTACCGCATTGGAAAGCGCGTAAGGATAGGCTTGAGTATCATCGACGCCGGGGATTGCCGGATTGACGACGATGTGTGCATCGGCCATTTCAACGTCGTGATCGGTGTCAAGAAGCTGGTCATTGGAGATCATGTGCGGATTGGGTATTTGAACATATTGCGCGGCGGCGACGAGATCCTGATCGGGCGCTATGCGGAAATCATCCGCATGAACGAGATTAATTCGATTCCGGATCCCGACGTCGTAAATCCGACAGATCCGCGGTTCTTGCTTGGTGATGGCAGCGTGATTACAGCTGGGCACAAAATAGATTTTACCGACAGGGTGCAAATCGGCCGGCGAACAATTTTGGGCGGGCGTAACTCATCGCTCTGGACACATAATCGGCAGCGCACCCTTCCCATTGAAATTGGGTCATTTGCTTATGTCGGGTCTGAAATTCGAATTGCACCCGGCGGAGCACTCCCTTCGCATTGCATTGTGGGCATAGGTTCAGTGATTACCAGCCAGCTCACGCAGGAGGAGTTTCTCATTGCCGGAGTTCCGGCTAAGCCCGTCAAACAGTTAACGTCCGAGGATAAATTCTTGATTCAGCGGAAAACGCGCAACGATCTACCCGACGATATTTAGGGCGCCCTAATCTTTATGAATGGCCTTCTTACATTCGTAGCTCTGCTAATTTGCGGCTTGATCGTATTGGCAGTGCCGTCATTTGTCGCCCAGTTCAGCACGGACTACGGCATCGTCTCTGTTTTTGATACCGCCAAAGCAATGTTGCTTTGCACCGGTCTTGCAGCCATTGCCGGTTACGCGGCTCATAGACAGGGATCCGAGGGCCCATTTCTACTGAGGCTCTTCGTATCAGCCTTGCTTACGCGCATGCTTGTCGGCACGGGCATCTTCATTTTTAAAGCGCAGGAGTTCTTTGGCGGTGATGCTACGACATACGATCGCTATGGCTTCGCGCAACTGAAGGGTTGGGGTGGTGATCGATATTATCAAACGCTGGTGAACACGTTTGTTGGTGAGGGGCAGGGATCGGGTTGGGGAATGGTCCACATGGTGGCGGCGGTCTATGCTTTGCTCGGCCGGAATATGCTCGCGGTACAGTTTGTTAATTCCGTGCTCGGGGCAGCTACGGCAATCATCATCTTCCTCTGTGCCCAGCAGGTTTTTAACAGTGTGCGGGTCGCCCGCCTCGCGGCCATCGCCGTTGCATTTTATCCCTCACTGGTATTGTGGTCCTCACAGGGGCTCAAGGATGGACCAATCGTTTTCTTCCTCGCCCTGGCGATCCTGGCCACTCTTAAGCTGGGAGAAAAGTTCAACCTAAAGTACATAGTGATTCTTGTCTGTTCGCTCTTTTCACTCCTGAGCTTGCGGTTTTACGTCTTCTATATGCTCACCGTGGCGATTGTCGGCGCTTTTGTTCTCGGCATGCAAAAGCTTACGGCAACTAACTTTTTGCGCCAGTTCATGATCATGGTGCTGTTGGGATTGTCGTTGACTTACCTTGGCGTTACCAGGTACGCCAATGTGCAGTTAGAGAGCTATGTCAGTCTCGAGCGCGTGCAACGAAGCCGGGCCGATGCAGCTTTGAATGCGCAATCCGGCTTCGGTAAAGATGTCGACGTCTCGACTACACAGGGGGCGCTTTCCACAATCCCGGTGGGCTTGCTCTACCTGCTTTTCGCTCCTTTTCCCTGGCAACTCACTTCGCTGCGACAGAGCATCACGTTGCCGGAAATGATAATCTGGTGGGCCTCTTTTCCGCTGCTGGTTCTGGGTCTTTGGTTTTCGATTAAGTATCGCCTGCGACAGATTTCGCCAATCCTAATCTTCACGATAATGCTTTCCCTGGCCTACTCGGTATTCCAGGGAAATGTGGGCACTGCATATCGCCAGCGCGCACAGCTGCTGGTCTTCTACTTCATTTTCGTGGCGGTGGGTTATGTCCTGTTGCTCGAAAAGCGTGAGGAGCGACGACGGCAAGAGATGCTGCTCAAGGAACAGGCTGTTACTGCCCGGATTAGTTCAGTGGTTCCACGCGGCAACCCGGTACCTGGTGAATAAAGGCCTGCGGCTTCTGCTCAAAGCAAGCCTTTGCAAATGATCCGTCACGGACCTTGCCTGGCATTCTTGACCAGACCTCGTTTTGGACAGCTGTGAGAACGTTCGTTAATATAGACCGTCCTGTTACGTCATGTTTCACAAGACAATAAAAAAGTTCAAGCCGGCTTACTGATGGACCGACCTCTGCTCGACTAGTTTAGATTATCTATCGTGTGTGGAATTGTAGGCATAGTTCGTAGCGACGCGAGGGCCATCGATCAGGCGCTGGTGGGACGGATGTGCGCCGCGATACGCCATCGGGGACCGGACGACGATGGATTCTATTTTGACGAATTCGCGGGCCTGGGCATGCGGCGGCTTTCGATTATCGATCTGAAGAGCGGAAAGCAACCGATCCACAATACCGATCGCAGTGCATGGATAGTCTTCAACGGTGAGATCTACAACTATCGCGACCTGCGCAAGCAGCTCGAGAAACTGGGCCACACTTTCTACACCAACAGCGATACCGAGGCCATTATCCACGCCTACGATCAGTACGGGGCTGACTGTCCAAAGCATTTGCGCGGCATGTTTGCCTTTGCCATTTGGGACAGCCGTTCGCAGGAGTTGTTTTTGGCGCGAGATCGCGTTGGCAAGAAACCGCTGCTTTATGCCCAACTCAATGGACAGCTTGTTTTTGCATCGGAATTCAGCGCGCTGTTGCTTCATCCCGATATCAGCCGGGAGATCGACTACGCGGCACTGGACAAGTATTTGTCGTTCATGTGTGTGCCCGCGCCGCTAACCGCATTTCGAGCGATCAAAAAACTTGAACCCGGGCATTCGCTGCGCTGGCGCAACGGTGAGCTCAAAATTGAACGGTACTGGCAACCTGACTTTTCACACAAGCTCGATATCAGCGAGGAAGAGGCCGGCGAGCGGGCCATCGCCATTCTGCGGGAAGCCGTTCGCGTCAGGCTGATGTCCGAGGTTCCTCTTGGCGCATTCCTTTCCGGCGGGATCGATTCGAGCACCGTGGTCGCGCTGATGAGCGAGGAATCGAGCGAGCCCGTCAAGACCTTCTCGATCGGATTTGAAGAGCAGGATTTCAGCGAACTTCATCATGCCCGCCGCGTGGCGGAACATGTCGGCGCGGATCATCACGAGTTTATTGTTCGTCCTGATGCAATGGAGGTGCTCCCTTTGCTCGTGGAGCACTATGGCGAGCCCTACGCGGACTCGTCCGCTATTCCGACTTACTATGTCGCTCGGGAGACTCGCCAACATGTGACCGTGGCCCTAAACGGCGATGGAGGGGATGAATCGTTTGCCGGGTACGAGCGCTACGCGGCCATGCAATTGGCTGAACGTTATCACCGGCTGCCGGCTTTGCTCCGCCAGTCGATCATCGAGCAAGGCGTAGATCTATTACCGACTTCCGAAACTCAGCGCAGTCGCGTGCGGGACGCGAAACGTTTTCTCAAAGCCGCGTCCCTGCCAAAGGTCGAACGCTACTTGCGCTGGGTCAGCGTCTTCGATAACGAGCACAAGCAGGCAATCTATTCTGAAGCTTTCCGGCGCGAAACGGATGGAGCAGAGGCCGCGAGATTGCTCGAGCCATGGTTTGCTCGCGCAAATGGATCAGGGATCGTCGATGCGGCTTTGCTGGCTGACATAATGACTTACCTTCCGAACGATCTGCTGGTAAAGGTTGATATCGCCACCATGGCCGTGTCGCTTGAAGCACGGTCGCCTTTTCTGGATCATCACGTCATTGAATTTGCCGCAAGTTTGCCCGAGAAGATGAAGTTGCGCGGGCTGACAACGAAGTATCTATTGAAGCGGGTGTTACGAAGTTTGCTGCCACCCGAAAACCTTAATCGTCGAAAGATGGGATTCGGAGTGCCCATTGGCCACTGGTTTCGGGGAACGCTGCAGCCGTTCGTGCGCGAGAAACTGCTATCGGAAAAAGCCCTGCGCCGGAATCTGTTTCAACCCGAGGTGGTCAAAGACCTCATTGACCAGCACACCGAAGCCAAGAAAGAAAACTCCGCGCAGCTGTGGACGTTGTTGATGCTCGAATTGTGGTTCGAACGGTTCATCGATTGATTTTCCTGCTCAGTCTGTTTCTTTTATTTTAGTGGGCGATCCGGAATGAATGAGGCCGCTGGATTGACTCAGACATCTGATACTTAAGGAGGCTCCCGAGTGAAAGGCGTCGTATTGGCAGGCGGATTAGGGACGCGGTTGCGCCCGTTAACTGCGGTTACCAATAAGCACCTGCTACCCGTTTATGACCAACCAATGATCTACTATCCCATTCAAACGCTCGTGAATGCCGGGATCACCGACATCATGATCGTTACCGGCGGCAATTCAGCCGGCGATTTCCTGAAGTTGTTAGGGAACGGCAAAGCATTCGGACTCAAACATCTGAACTACACTTACCAGGAAGGCGAGGGCGGGATCGCGGAAGCGCTCTCCCTGGTCGAACATTTTTCCGCCGGCGATCCCGTCTGTGTCGTGCTGGGCGATAACATAATTGAGGGGAACATTCACACCGCCGCGCGTGCTTACCGCCATCAGGGAGGCGGGGCAAAAATAATTCTTAAAAGGGTGCCCGACCCGCAGCGTTTCGGTGTTCCCGAACTCGACGGCAAGAATGTGCTGCGCATTGAAGAGAAACCTGAACAGCCAAAATCGGATTATGCCGTGATCGGGATCTATATGTACGACGGCGAGGTCTACGACATCATCCGCACGCTCAAGCCTTCAGGTAGAGGAGAACTCGAGATCACGGATGTCAACAATGCCTACATCGAGCGAGGCGAGATGACCTGGGAGGAACTCCAGGGCTGGTGGACCGACGCTGGAACGTTCGAAAGCCTGCAGCACGCTTCTAATCTGGTGGCGAAGACCGGAGCAAATAAACTAAATCTAGACGATGCAAGCGAGGTTAGAGCGAATGCCTGAACAATTCAGGATCGCAGGTTGACCAGGCGGATTACTTCTGTTTTATCAGTCGGTGAACACCGGCAATGAAAATTGTTCGCATTATCGCTCGCCTGAATGTTGGCGGACCGGCGCGTCACGTGGTCTGGCTCACTGGCGGATTGCAGGATGAGATGTGCGAGTCACTGCTGGTGGCAGGCACAGTGCCCGCGGGTGAAGATGACATGAGTTACTTTGCTCGCGACAACGGGATCTCCCCGGTGTATATCAAGGAGATGAGCCGGGAGATTTCATGGCGCGATGCGATTGCGGTGTGGAAACTGTATCGTCTGTTAGTGCGTGAACGGCCCGATATTGTCCATACCCATACAGCAAAGGCCGGCACTGTCGGCAGAGTTGCCGCCATTTGCTATCGCTGGCTTACTCCGGCAGTTTTGGCAGGACGACCGCGACCGTGCAAGGTCGTTCACACTTACCACGGTCATATCTTCCACAGCTACTACGGTACCCTGAAGACAGGAGTTTTTCTGTTGATTGAAAAGGCACTGGCCCGGCTGGGGACCCATCGGATCGTTGCGGTGAGCGAACAACAGCGGCAGGAAATTAGCGAGAAGTTTGGCGTCGGTCGCAAAGAACAGTTCGTCGTTATTCCTTTGGGTCTTGATCTCAGCCCGTTCGCCGGTTGGCAAAATCGACGACATATTTTTCGGCAGCAGCTGCCCGCGGGGGATGACGAGGTGGTTGTCGGTATCGTGGGCCGCCTCACGGATGTGAAAAACCATCAGCTGTTTCTTGAAGCGGTCAGCATATTCAAAAAGGACGCGGGAACCGATCGGCGGGTGAAGTTTGTGATCATTGGCGATGGCGGTTTGCGCCGGCAACTCGAAAACCAGGTGAAAGAATTAGGGCTTGAGGCCGATGTCACGTTAGCCGGCAACCGAACTGATCCGCAGAACTTTTATCCGGCGTTGGATATTGTTGCTCTTACTTCGAAAAACGAAGGAACACCGTTGACGCTCATTGAAGCAATGGCCAACGAGCGGGCCGTAATCGCCACGGCAGTTGGCGGCGTTGTCGATCTGCTTGGTGAGCCCGTTTCCGGAGCGCGAGAGGGTGGCTATGTCGTCTGCGAGCGAGGTGTCCGCGTTCCCGCTTCAGACGCGCAGTCGTTTGCCGCCGGTCTCGCTCGCTTGGTGTCCGACGGCCGTTTGCGCGCTGAATTGGGAGAACGCGGTTTAAGATTCGTGGAACAGCACCATTCGAAAGAGCGGCTGTTGAGTGATGTAAAGAATCTCTATGGTGAGCTCATGCAACTCGCGCCAGAGACGCTGGGCGTGCGCTCGCCGGAAGAGCCGACGTGTAACGCAAGCTGTTAGCTTGCGTGCGTGGTGAATCCACGCAAGGTCGGACGCAAGCTAACAGCTTGCGTTACCAGCACTTACTCAGAAAGGGAAACCAAACTTGCGAGTGCTCATTACTGGAGGCGCCGGATTTATCGGCTCTCATCTGGCCGATGCTTATCTCGAGCGCGGCGACGAAGTCTTTGTAATTGACGATCTCTCGACTGGAACAATCGAGAATATCCAGCATCTCAAAAACAATCCGCGTTTTCATTACACAATCGATACAGTCCACAACCATCCCGTTGCCGCCGAGCTGGTGGACCAGTGTGACGTGATTTTTCATCTTGCTGCCGCGGTAGGTGTAAAGCTGATCGTGGAAAGCCCGGTGAGAACGATCGAGACCAATGTTCGCGGCACGGAAGTCGTGCTGGCATTGGCCAACAAGAAAAAGAAGAAGGTCTTGATAGCCTCGACCTCGGAAGTCTATGGCTTGAGCACTGACGTTCCCTTTCGCGAAGATGGAAATCTGGTGATGGGAGCTACCACCAAGGGTCGCTGGAGTTACGCCTGTTCCAAGGCGATCGATGAGTTCCTGGCACTTGCTTACTGGCGCGAGAAAAAGCTGCCGACAATTATCGTCCGTCTCTTTAATACCGTCGGTCCGCGACAGACTGGACAATACGGCATGGTAATTCCGACGTTCGTGAAACAGGCCCTTTCTGGACGACCTATTACAGTTTATGGCGACGGCAAACAGAGCCGTTGTTTTGGCTATGTCGGCGACGTCGTCGGCGCGCTACTCAAGCTTATGGACCACCAGGAGGCGGTTGGCCAGGTTTTCAACATCGGTTCGAATCGCGAGATCACGATTCTCGATCTCGCCCGGCGGGTAAAGGAGTTGACGAACTCGAAGTCGGAGATCGTGTTCGTGCCCTACGATGAAGCCTACGAAGAAGGATTTGAAGACATGCCGCGCCGCGTTCCCGACATCAGTAAGATAAGTGACCTGGTCGGCTTTGAACCCCGCATGGAGCTTGAAGGCATATTGCAAAGCGTCATCGAGTTTCACAGCCACTCACAGGCTGTCGGCGGTTAACTCACGTCACAGTGCAAACAAATCCACCAACTGCGGAAGCTGTGAAAAAAGGAAACTTAGCCGCAGATTAACGCCGATAACGCGGTTCAGAACAGGTAAGGAGTTAAAAACCTACGAAGTTACTATTCGGTTTTGATTTGCGTCATCCGGGTTAATCTGCGGCTAATGTTTTTTATGAATCCGGGTGTGCTGATGACTAGCTTGCAAAATTACGCTAGGATTTCCCCGTCGTTTCATTTCCTCGTCGGCGCAGATGCTGCTTAACACATCCAATCTTGTGGCGGTGGCCGCTTCGTTCGGAATGGCCCTCGTCCTGACACCAGTCGTGCGCGCTATCGCTCGACGTGTCGGGATGGTTGCCAAACCCAAGACCGATCGCTGGCATAAGAAACCCACAGCCATGCTTGGGGGCGTCGCGATCTGGGTTCCGGTGGTGCTGTGTTACCTGATCTTTGTTCCCCATACTCCTTACGGCTGGGTGGTGATCGGCTCCAGCACCTTTCTGTTCCTGGTCGGCCTCGTCGATGACATCATCCACACAAAGCCTTATCAGAAACTGATCGGCCAGGTGCTGGGCTCGGCATTCGTTATTTATTACGGACTGCACCTGCCTTGGACTCACTCGCTTCCACTAGATATGGCGATCACCATCTTCTGGTTGATCGGGATCAGTAACGCGCTCAATCTACTCGATAACATGGATGGCCTTGCAGCCGGCATCGCTGTGATTGCTTCCGGCTTTCTGGCGTGGAGTTTTTTGACGACCGGGCAATATGCCGATGCGATGATGTTGCTTACGTTTGCGGGAGCTTTGCTCGGCTTTCTCCTCTACAATTCGCATCCGGCGTCGATCTTCATGGGCGATTGCGGCTCGCTCTTCATCGGATTCTTTCTGGCGAGTTCGGCCCTGGTAAATGTCTCGGGTGGACGATCGCGCAGCTTCCTGCCGGTGCTCGCGGTACCTATCCTGGTACTGTTCATTCCGATCTTTGACACGACTTTAGTCACCGTCCTGAGAAAACTTTCAGGCCGAGCTGCGTCACAGGGCGGCCGCGACCATACTTCGCATCGACTCGTGGCCCTCGGCCTGTCGGAACGACATGCAGTTTGGATGCTCTACGGCTTTGCCGCTTTATCGGGACTTGTAGCGGTGATGGTCCAACGAGTGAAGACTGATGTCAGCCTCGCGGCGATTGCCGGATTCACCATCCTCTTGACCTTAATCGGCGTCTATCTGGCGGGCGTAAAGGTTTACGATGAATCCGATGAAGCCCTGGCGCTGAAGGAAAAGCCACTTTATGCGTTTTTGGTTGATCTTTCCTACAAACGGAGGATATTTGAGGTCCTGCTCGATCTGGTATTGATCATCCTCGCATATTGGAGCGCCTATGCGATCAAATTCGGCGCTTTTTCGAGGAGTCCCGCGTGGACCTTGTTCCTGCGCACTTTGCCGGTACTCGTCTTCGTGAAGATGCTGGTCTTCTTGAGCCTGGGAGTGTACCGCGGCATCTGGCGGTACACGAGCGTCGACGATCTTATCCTATTCGCAAAAGCGGTAGTGCTTAGTTCAGTCGCCAGTGTGGTTGCGGTCCTTTTCAAATTTCGCTTTGAGGGTTTTTCCCGCACGGTTTTCCTGATTGACGGCTTGTTGATGCTCATGTTTCTGGCCGGGAGCCGCATGGCTTTTCGACTCTTTCGCCAGATGATTCCCGCGGGCAAGGCGGGTGGAGGGCGGCGCGTCTTGATTTATGGAGCGGGAGATGGCGGCGAATTGATTTTGCGAGAACTGCAAAACAACCGGAAATTGAAACTATCGCCAGTCGCTTTTCTTGATGATGACCCCGCCAAGAGTGGCAAGGTTATTCATGGACTGAAGGTGATCAACGGAAATGGCGATCTTGGTGCGCTGTGTGCGCGACATGAAATCGATGAGATCGTTATCTCGAGTTCGAAAATGCCGGAAGAGCGCGTCGAAGAGATCTTGCTTTGCTGCAATGAACGCCGAATCACTGTCAAGCGAATGCGTATTACGATCGAAGAACTTTCCAACTAGACAGACTGGGCTTTATGGCTGAGGTGATCCAAATCGATGCCCGCAAGGCGTTCGCACGAATCCTGATGCTGCTCCTTTTGGCGCTGGCGTTGGTGTGGAGTTGGTTTGTAGTCCGCTGGTATGTCGGGAATACGATGGCGGAATATTTTGATCCCGATGAAGGTGATATTAAATCCTTAAGAACCGCAGTCTCGTTGGCGCCTAATGATCCTCTGCCACACTGGCGTTTGGGTGACATTGTCCAGAGGAAATTTCCGCCCGACCAACTGGGCCAGGCGATCCAGGAATACGAGAAAGCGGTGAGTCTTTCGCCCAATGACTATCGATTCTGGATGTCGCTGGGCAGGGCGCTTGAAGAGTATGGCGACACTGAACGGGCCGAGAAAGCCCTGCGCCGCTCCGTCGAACTGGCGCCATCGTATTCGTACCCGGCCTGGTTTTTGGGCAACCTGCTGCTCCGCGACGGGCGTTACCCGGAAGCTTTTGCGGAGCTTCGCCGCGCGAGCGAAAGCAATGCCGAGCTCCGTCCCCAGCTTTTTAATCTCGCCTGGGAGGTTTACAACGCCGACATCGAGACCGTAAAGACGGCCATCGGTTCGACTCCCGAGGCAAGGGCCCAGTTTGCGGAATACCTGCTCGGGCGCGATAGAGCGGACGATGGTCTCAAGGTATGGGGCACTCTGAGCGAGAGTGAAAAGAAGGCAAACCGCGACGCGGGCAAGTCGATGCTCACTACGCTGCTTGCGGCAAAGCGTTTTCATGAGGCGATGTCGATATGGAATGACCTGTCGCCTTCGATAAACTATCGCGCCAGCATTGGAAAAATCCTTGACGGCGGTTTTGAAGATGACCTGCCGCGAGAAGGTGACACGATTTTCGGCTGGCAAGTAAAGACCGCTCCGCAAACTCAAATCGGAATTGACGTGAACACCGGCCACGCCAGTAATCGCAGTTTGCGTCTGACGTTCCAGGTCAACTCGCGTCTCGATGCGATCAACGTTTCTCAGGTAGTCGCGGTGCTGCCGGCCACAACTTACAACTTTGAGTGCTACATCAGAACGCAAAACTTGCAGAGCGCAGCTACTCCCATAATTCAAATTGCCGACGCTGCCGATGGATCGATTTTCGCCACCTCCGATCCGGCGCCGTTGGGTACCAATGGCTGGCAGCGGCTGGGGCTCACTTTCAAGACAGGGGAAAAATCCGGCGCGGTCGTGGTCCGCTTCGCCCGCGCTTCTTGCGGAGACAATTCTGTCTGTCCGATCTTTGGCACAGTCTGGTATGACGACTTCTCTCTCAGCCGCTGAGGTTGATCCAACTTCAGCTCAAATGCAAAAACCGGAGACGCGTTCGCCGTCTACCGGTTTTCGTTTTCGACATACTCTGGCAAGCCGGTTCGCTTTTCTTATCCTGTGTGTGGCAATTGTTCTTTCCGCACTGGCTTATGGCACGGTGCACTATTGGGCTTTGGCCATATTCAGTCTGGGTGCGGCGGCCATGGTCGGGCTCTGGGTGTTGGACGGATGGGGGTTGGGATTCTTGCGGCTCAGTCGAAACAGCTTGCAACTGCCGTTGTTGGGCTTGCTCGCTCTTGGCTTGGTGCAATTGCTTCCGCTGCGGAACGCTGAGGGCGGCGCCGGTCTGACTGTGGCCGCGGTTCGTTCATTATCGTTTGACCCATACTCAACGCGTTTATTCCTGGTCCAGGCAGCGGCTCTCTTTATCTACTTCGCCGCGGCGCTGGTTTTCACCGACACCCCTCATCGACTGCGTTTACTGGTCAGAACCATTACGATCTTCGGGTTTTTTCTGGCGCTCTTCGGACTGACACAATCTTTCACCAGCCCAAATAAAGTTTATTGGGTGCGAGAGTTGGCTCAGAGCTCGGCTTTCGGACCGTTTATTAATCGTCACCACTTTGCCGGGTACATGGAACTGACTATAGCGTTACCCCTGGGGCTGATTTTCGCCGGGGCCATTGAGAAAGAGAAAAGATTCATCTACTTGTTTGCCGCCGGTCTGATGGCCGTGGCGCTGATCATGACCAACTCTCGCGGTGGAATCATAAGCCTGGTAGCGGAAGTACTTTTTCTTGCCGTTATTGGAGGAATCCGCCGCCGCAAGCGAAGCGAGGAAAAGACTCGCCGTGGACCCGGGACTGCGGCTCGTACTGCCCTGGCATTGGCCCTGATCGTTGTCTTCTTTGCGGGTGTGGTGCTGCTCGGTGGTGAGGGAGCGCTGAGCCGTTTTGTGGGAACCGTAAATACCGAGGATCCAACTACCGGCCGCGCACACTTTTGGAGTGTGACGGTGGACATTATCAAGGCCCATCCGTTTCTCGGCACCGGCCTGGGGGGCTTTGGACTCGTTTACACGCGCTACGATTCACGCAATGGCTTGTTTCGACTGGAACAAGCTCATAACGATTACCTGCAAATTCTTTCTGACGCGGGAATTATAGGCGCCGGAATGGCACTGCTGTTTGTGATTTTGTTGTTTCATCGCGCCTTCGTACGCCGTGAGTCTCGAGACGACTTTCGCCGCGGCGTGTGTATAGGTGCGCTTAGTGGTTGTTTTGCGGTGCTGGTGCATAGCTTTTTCGATTTCACTCTTCATACCACCTCAAACGCTTTATTGTTTCTTGTTCTGGCGGCACTGGCTACGATGAACGGACGGGTTGAGCAACCGCAGGCGCGCCGCAGACGCCGTCGTCGCTCAGCAGCGCCAACTACCTCGACGCCAATGACTCCAACTCAAGAACCAGTTGAGGTCAGCGAGCCTGCGCGAGTATGATTGGCGCGCTATCCAGTCTCGAAAAGCAGTCTGCATTCTCTCCCGAATAAACGAAAAGGAGACGCCAATACGTGGCTTCTGCGACTTCGGTCAAATCCGACCTAAGCAAAGGGCAGCCCTCCCTTGGTCCCACATCCCTGCCCGGCTTATGTCTTGCGGCTGTTTCACAGCACAACAAAGCGGATGCACTGAATCAGAAGATCAACGGCGAATGGGTGCAAACCAGTGCCGCAACCTTCGTCGAACGCGTGCGCAGCGTTGCGCTTGGTCTGGCGGCGCTCGGCATTCGTCCAGGTGATCGCATTGCCTTGCTTTCCGAGAATCGTCCTGAATGGTCCATCGCCGACCTGGCGATTCTCAGCCTGGGCGCGATTAACGTCCCTATTTATACGACCCAGGCAGTTGAGCAAGTAGGTTATATCCTGGCCGACTCAGGGGCGCGCGCGATCTTTATTTCGAACCGCAAGCTATATCGTCACGCGAGTGTAGCCCTCGCCGACCGCAAGCATGTCGAGACCCTTATCTTTTTTGATCCGGAAGGAGCTGATGATCTCGAGCGCGCAATCACCCTCGAATCAGTTGAAGCTAACGGTCGCGAGCAAGCGCGTCTTCGACCAGAAGCCTTTGACGCTTACATGAATGCGGTGCGACCTGACGATCTGGCCACCATCATTTACACCTCGGGAACAACCGGCGAACCGAAGGGTGTAATGCTGACGCACAACAACTTCATGTCAAATGTGGTGTCCATTAACAGCGGGCTGCCTATCGGCCCAACCGATGTCGCCCTTTCAGTGCTGCCGCTTTCCCACATTTTCGAACGGACAGGTTTTTACATCTTCTGCTATAGCGGCGTTTCCGTTTATTACTCGGCGTCGTTCGACCAGGTAGGCGAGAATCTTCGCGAGGTTCGCCCAACAGTGATGACTGCTGTGCCCCGCTTGTTTGAAAAGGTCTACCATCGCATTGTCAAAAGAGGCATGGCTGAGAAAGGTTGGAAGCGACGTGTCTTCACGCGAGCGCTTGCTGTGGGCCAGCGCTACGGAGAATTGGTGGACAAAGGGAAGCGGATACCGGCTCGTTTGGCGATACAACAACGTTTGGCGAACCGGCTTGTGTTTTCAAAATGGCGTGAGGGGGTAGGTGGGCGATTGCGATACTTCGTTTCCGGTGGAGCTCCTCTATCTCCGGCACTCTCCTATTCTTTTCTAGCCGCTGGTATTCCGATTCTCCAGGGATACGGTGCGACGGAATCCTGCATTGTCTCGGCTAATCGTCCGGACAACAATCGAGTCGGCTCAATCGGCCTGCCGTTTGCCGGAATTGAGATCAGGATTGCGTCGGACGGCGAAATGCAGATCCGCGGCCCGAATGTCATGCGTGGGTACTACGGCCAGCCCGAGGCGACTGCGGCAGTCCTGAAAGACGGCTGGTTTGCCACCGGAGACGTCGGCTTTATCGACGGTGCGGGCCACTTGCACATAACCGACCGAAAAAAGGACCTCTTCAAGCTTTCCAACGGAAAATATGTTGCTCCTCAACTGATTGAGAGTGTCTTGAAGCAGAGCGAGTTTGTTAACCAGGTCGTGGTGCTTGGCGCTGGACGTAAACAACCGGTTGCCTTGATCGTGCCGGATTGGGAATCGCTCAAACAGGCTTTGACCGCAGCGGGTGAGGATGTGTCGCAAGGTCGAAAGGAACTCAGCACGAATCCGAAGGCGCTTAAGCTTGTCCAGCGAGACGTGGCCGGGCTTACCGCAGAACTCGCCGACTATGAACGGGTCCGCCGCATTGCGCTGCTGCCGGACGAATTCAGTATCGACAGTGGCGAATTGACGCCGACTTTAAAAGTGAAGCGTGCCGTCATCGATAAAAAATATGGTGACCTCATCGAAAGGCTTTACTCCTAGAAGAAAAACTGGGAACGCCTTCGGCGTTAGTCCCGACAGACTCTGAAGGTTCAGGACATACCAAAACAGCTTGCAGAGACTCATTTACATTGGCGTCGCGGGTTTACTGGGCACGCTGGCTCGATACGGACTATCCGGTGTTGTTGCGCGTCGATTCGGTGAGACATTTCCCGCCGGAACGCTGGTAGTGAATGTTACAGGCTGTTTTTTTGCCGGCGCTCTCGCCTACCTATTACAGGAGCGATTTGTCGTGAACCCGGAGATGCGGATTGCCGCAATGATCGGGTTTCTGGGTGGGTTCACCACGTTCTCTTCTTTTGGCTTGCAGACCTTCACCCTGCTCAGGGATGGCGAGCTTGGCCTGGCGACCATAAATGTTGTTGTTTCAAATGTCCTGGGTCTGTTCGCAGTGTGGGCTGGCTACATGCTTGCCAGGCTGTTGTAAGGGTAACAATGAAAATACCTGAAGACGGTTATCTGCTGCGGATATTCATCGGCGAAAGTGATCGTCATGGGCATCATCCACTATACGAGTCGATCGTATTGAAAGCCCGAGAGAATGGATTGGCGGGCGCCACCGTCACTCGCGGAATAATGGGTTTCGGCAAGAACAGCATTCTGCACACCGCGAAGATCCTCCGCCTTTCTGAAGACCTGCCGATGATTGTCGAAATTGTTGACAGTCTCGAAAAGATTGAGCAATTTCTTCCTCAACTGGATCAGATGGTCACCGACGGACTGGTAACGCTGGAAAAGATCCGTGTCATCCACTACCGAGCCTGAGAATGATTTCCCGCTGATCCACTTCACACAGAATTAACATCTTGTTAATGCTAAGTTCAGGCAGCGAGGCTAACCTCCTGCTCTCGCCTTTCCTATCTTGCGGAGGACAAAAAAAATGCGAAGCAGCTCGAGATCCTTTTTCTGTCTCATCGTTGCGACCGCGCTGATTTTATTTGCGGCAACCAGGACCCCTTGTCAGAAGAACGACGGAATTGATAACCCCTCAAAAGCTGAAAAGGGAGGGTTGGAAAAGCCGCCATCGAGCGATGGGGAGCGTATCAACGCGTTGGAGGAATCGCTCAGGCAGCAGGCGGCCCAGCTCGATGAGCTGCGTAAGTTGATAAGTGCACAACAAGCAACCATTAATCTGCTGGCCGGTCGATTAGGCGCGGGCGGGCATGAAGGCGCGGTGGAAGAAGCGAAAGTTGCGGCGGCAACTGGCGCCCCAGAAGGTTCGAGCGGTGAGACTGCCGTCGTAAACGCGAATCCCCAGACTTCCCCGCTCGAGAATCGTTTGAAGGCAGTAGAAGAACGCGCCCTCAAAATAGGTCCGTTCCGGTTTAGTGGTGATTTTCGGTTGCGCTTTGACGGTACTTTCCGGCCTGCAAGCAAAGCGCCGAATCCACCTTTAACGCACGCACAGAATGCTCGTGCACGTTATCGCCTCCGGCTCAACTTCGATTCGGATCTTTATCCCAATCTGAGTTTCCATGGGCAACTTGCGACCGGACCGATCAACAATCCACTCACACTGGACCAGGATTTTTCCGCAACTACCGCTCGGCACCCGTTTTTTATCAGCGAAGCATGGATCGATTATCACCCCAACAAGGCCGTGCAACTCCAGGGCGGCCGCTTGCAGGAAATCTTTGCAGACAATTCAAGGTTCTTGTTTGACGACGATATTCGCTTCAACGGATTCAATGAGAAATATGTCTGGTCCCTGAAGCATAAACCCCTCGACTTAAGCAGCATCGAGTTTCGAGCCGGGCAGTACATTCTCACGAATCCCAACGTTGCAATCATCACGCCCGGAAGTCCGTTGGCCAACGCCGGGCAAATCGTGGGAAGCACCGGGAGGTCAGCAAACCTGTTTCATCAGGGAGTGCTCTTTAATCAGCAATTCAACAAGAAATGGAGCGATCAGTTCGGCGGCGACGTGCAACTGTATCGCAATCCTAATCAAATCGCGCTCGCTTCAACGAATGACGGGCTTGTCCTTTTAATTCAGCCCGGCCTCGGTCTCGCACTATCGGGCCCATTGACCGGTACCGGGACCGCCACGACCACACCCGGCGGCGCCATTTATTCAGCTCGCAGTTTCAAGATCGGGCGTCTCACATATCGTCTGAACTATTCGGGTTTTAAACATGGCGATCATATGTTTCCGGTAACTTTCAACTTTCAGTTTGCCCGCAACATGGGAACCGGGCTCGACCAGCGTGATGCATTGCTCGCGGCGGTGCAGGTCGGCAGGATAACGAAGAGAGGGGACACTTCATACCTGTATGTTTATGCAATTAAGGGAGCGAACTCGATGATCTCGCAGGTGACTGACGACGACCTTGGGACAGGGACGGGAGTGAATATCCATACAAACTATTTCCGCTTCGAGTACGGGATAGCGAAGAAAGTAACTTTCCAGAGTCTGGTGTTCATTCAGAGTCAGATCCGTAACAGCGCCCCAAACTTTTTCGTTCCTCTCGGTGCTTTTGCACCTAGAACTTATCGCCTTCAGCAGCAACTGGTGTTTTCGTTTTGAGAGGGAGTTAAGCCACGGCTAGATGGTTTCCTCTGCGGTAACGATCATTCATCTCAAGCTTGCGGTAAGATATCCGGGGAGGGGTTCTTATGCCGGAGCACGAAGTGGTCTTCCTTTTTGACGTTGATAACACCTTACTTGACAATGACCGAGTCACGCTGGACCTCAGGCGCTACCTCGAGCGTGAGATCGGCCGCGAGCGCAGCGAACGGTACTGGACACTCTTCGAAGCATTGCGCAGTGAACTCGGATATGCGGACTATCTGGGCGCCCTTCAACGTTATCGGGTAGAGTGTCCTTACGATTCTAAGGTACTCACCGTCTCGACTTACCTGATTAACTATCCCTTTGCCAACAGGTTGTTTCCCAACTCGCTCGATGTAATAGAGAAATGCAAACAATGGGGACCAACCGTTATTCTTTCGGATGGCGACGTGGTCTTTCAGCCGCGCAAGGTTGAACGTTCCGGTTTGTCTGAGGAGGTGGATGAGAACATTCTCATCTACATTCACAAAGAGCAGGAACTGGCGGATGTTGAACGTCGATATCCGGCAAGGCACTACGTCCTCGTCGATGACAAGATCCGAATTCTCACAGCCATCAAGAAGGTCTGGGGCGGGCGAGTCACCACGGTATTTCCGCGTCAGGGCCACTACGCCCACGACACACAGGAAGTTGCCAGGTACCCGCCGGCGGATATCAGCGTCGATCGGATTGGTGATTTATTGAATTATGATTTGAGTGTTTTCCAACGAGCATCGCAATGAGTGGGTTACGGATTGACGAGCATCATTGAACTATAAAGCCGATTAGAAAGCGCGCGAGCCCGGCCCCCATAATCACCCAAAAGGCATTGGTGCGAAAACGAATCAGAATCACTCCGGCAATTATCGCTATCGATAATCCCACCCACGTATGAATGCCTGCGCGGCCGAGAGACAAGCCGGCCGCTACCAGTAGACCGACCACCGCTGGGGTAACTCCTTTCAGGAATGACTGTACAACCGGGTTGGTGTGAAAGCGGGCCAGAGAAGATCCCGCTGCAATCGTCATCAGGAATGAAGGAAGAAAGATGCTAATCGTGGCCACCAAAGCCCCCAGAGTTCCCGCCACCCGATAACCGACAAACGTGGCCGTGATCAAAACCGGTCCGGGGGTAACCTGACCGAGCGTTGTGGCATCTGCGAATTCCTGATGGGTCAACCATTGATGATTGTGGACGACTTCTGCCTCGAGCAGTGGGATCATCACGTATCCGCCGCCGAACGTGATTGCTCCAAGTCGCAGAAAGATTGTCGAGAGCAGAAGCAGCAAGCCGAACTTGGCAATTATTGGGACAGGAGCGCCAAACCAGAAGAACGCAGGCAGACGGTTTTCCGCTTCCAGAACGGCGGAATCGACCGGTGTCTGAGACTCGTCCGTTTCGTTTGCCAGGGCCGCGCGACGTACGCGCTCGTCGGCAAGGGCGCGAGTAAGGTAGCCGCCCACAAAGTATTTTCGTCTGAGCCGGCGCCGTCGCCTTTGCAGCAGCACGCGCGCTCTGATTCGTTTCCGCCTGCGAATGGCTAGATCACCCAGTTTCCGCAACTGCTTTTCGGCGAATGAGTCGACAAATATGCCGACAACACCAGCCGCCAGGACCACCTCAATCACCGTAGCGCCGAGAAACGCAACGGTCAGACAAGCTGCGGCCGCCACTGCCCATTGCCATCGTTGGTTTAGTGTATGACGGCCCATGCGCCATGCGGTGACGATGATCAGGGCGACCACGGCTGCGTTCAAGCCGTGGAAAAGCCGGTCGGTGTCAGGAAGATAACGTAAATGTCGATAGAGGATGGCGAGCAGGATCATCATCAACATCGATGGCAGAATAAAACCGGTCAAGGCAACGGAGGCGCCGCGCCAGCCGCGCAGCTTCAGGCCAACGTAAGTGGCAGTGTTGCCGGCGGCAGTACCTGGCAATGTTTGGGCGAGCGCAAAGCCGGCGGCAAACTCCTGTTCCGTCAACCAGCGCCTTTGCTGCACAGTGAGAGATCTGATCTGGGCGATTACGGCCAGACCGCCACCAAAACCTACCAACCCGATCTTCAGAAATGATAGAAATAGTCCACCGAGTGTCGGGGTTTGAGCAATGCGCTCCAGTTCGCGGCGGGTATACCGGGCGCGCATCCGAATTTTTCGGACGCGATTATTGATTCGGGTGGATCTCGGAATTACCAGTTGAGGCACAGCTATTTCCCAGCGAGTTGCTGAAAACCAGTACGATCCACGCAATCAAAACGAAGTAGCAAGCTGGCTTCGTGCATTTTCAGCAATTTGCTAGGGTATCACAGCAACCGGCACAGTCAGACACACGGATATGAAAGGTCTCTTATTATTGCGACACGCCAAGACGATTCCAGTAGAGGCCGGCGGCTTTGATTTTGATCGAACGCTTACGGAGCGCGGCATTGCCGATGCCACGCGTGTGGGTCGATACATACACGAGCATCAAATTCGTTTTGAGTTTGTTATCAGCTCAGCGGCAAAGCGTGCGCGTCAAACAACCGAGTTAATGATGCAGGCTGCCGAAATTAATGTGGAGGCTCTTTACGACCGGCGCCTTTACGAAGCCGGCCCACAACAGTTGCTCGAGGTGGTGACAACGATCGACTCGCAGCGCGAAAGCGCGCTGTTGGTCGGTCATAATCCTGGACTGGAAGATCTCCTGAGATTGTTAACTGGTGGTAGTGAGTCCATGTCGACATCCACTCTTGCGCTCATTGATGTAGCAGCGGATGACTGGAAGCTGGTGCCAGGGATTTGCAAGCTAAACTGGATTGTCACCCCTTAACTACTATTTAACGTTCTGGTAACGGAGAGTTAGCACGGGCAGTTGAGAATAGCTTCGTTCGGTTAACTGGCACTCGCGAAAGCGACATACTGGCAAGTGGATCAAAATCTCCTGGCTCCCATTCAGCAAATGCGTTCGTCCGGAGAGAGGGTCGCGCCGGTAACCGGTACTCCTACCAAATTCCCGATTCACTCGTTTAGTTCAGAGTGCGTCGCGGCCTGACTGAAACGATCATTGCTCCAGCCCCGGCAGCTCGCGGACCTGTCGGGGCTGCTTTTTGTCGGGATGTTTGTACCAGATCTGCACTTATCTGTAACGCAAGCTGTTAGCTTGCGTCCGACGTTGAATGAACTCAATTCCCCACAAGCTAACAGCTTGCGTTACTTCTACCTTCCCGTTCTCCCCGTCTGCCCAATGATAATCGCGATTGTCTTAACTTGAACTCTTCGCGGTCAGTCTATCGATCGCTGACTCCTTCACCGTAACGCGCTCTTCGTTGCGTCTGATAGCGCTGACTAAGAATTTTGTAGAAACAACGCAAGCACATTCCTTCTGAGTCCTGGTATTTGTCCTCTCGAATCGCCACGCCACGCCACACCAAACACATATTACGTAGAACCTTGTGCGCAGTTGAGCTTTGCTCATCGCTTACTCCTTACTTCAGTTTCCACCGAGGTGTAGCGCAACAGGGTTAATTGTGTGTGGCTTCCGCCTTAATTGTTCGTTAAGACCCGAGGTGCCTGCCATGAATGCGTAAATACTCTTGAATCCCCCAGCATCAGAAGCTGTGAGAAATCAGAGTAGGTCCGGGATACCACTCAAGGAGCGGAAATTCGCAGGTTGGGAAGGTGGGCTTGCCCCCGCTCAAGATCCGAACCCACTCAACCCTGAATCGACAGCGCCTAAGCGAAGGAACTTTTCGCAACTTTCAGGCCGATCTCCGTGTTGAGTGAATGCGGATCTTGAGCGGGGGCAAGCCCACCTTCCCAACCTGCGAATTTCGGCTCTTAAGTGGTATCAAACCAATTTCTAATCTCCCTATTCAGCGGAAATTCAGACACAGTTCAGGCAAAAAGCGTGCAAGAAAAAATTTAACCCGTGTCGTTAACATTTTGGTAACATGAACCAAGTTGCACCGCCCCCAAAAGGCGCTCAGTAAAGTCCTGAACCGACGCATGCCTAAACTTCGCCGGTCCGATTTGGGAGGGTATTTATTTGTTGCCCGCAGCCCAGAGGATACCGTTCTCCATAATTCCGAGACTGTGTTGCCTCGTCAGCATGGTTCTGCTTGCGGCCTTCACATCAGCGAGCGGAAATCCGGCCAGTCATGTCATCTGTAGGGAAGATGTTTCGCCCGAACAGCGGGCCCAGCTGGAAGTTAAGCTTAGGCAAATTACAGGGTTTCACGATTTGTCGTTTGATAGCTCGGGCGCTCTGCACTTCAATCCCAAGGTTGTTTCGGATGGTTCTGTCAGTGCGAGGGCATTGCTCAAGCGGGCTGTTTACGGTTCTCGCGTAATCATCATTGAAGATGCAAGCCGGCGAGCCGACGTGGTTTTTGCTCGGGTTGTTCCCGGCAGATGGAAACACCAACCTCAGAATCCTCCCCCAGTCTTTGTCGTGTTAGTAGATTTTGCCGATTTCGATTACCTCATGGGCGACGGGCCGGCGCTACAAGCGTTCAACGTTGGCTGGGCGGTGCTTCATGAGTTGGACCATGCCGTCGAAGACTCTGAGGACACAACAACCCAGGGTGAATTGGGTGATTGTGAGACACACTTGAATCAGATGCGGCAGGAATGCGGCCTTCCCTTGCGAGTCGATTACTTCCACACTCTTTTCCCAATCGCCGCGAGCAGCGATTTCAGAACACAGTTTGTTCGACTCTCCTTTGTCGAGGAAAGCGGAGCTGCGACGCGCCACTACTGGCTCATTTGGGATGCCCGGCTCGTAGGCGGCTTAGACGAGCGGCGCGTAGCGACTTTGAGATAAGAAGCCCTCACAACTTTTCTGTTTTTTTACCACAACCGCAAATGATCGTAGTAGTCTTGGGACTATGGACCTGACGCGTCGCGCTGTGGCCGAAGCCGTCGGCACCGCAATGCTGTTGGCCGCCGTGGTGGGATCCGGCATCATGGGCCAACGCCTGGCGGATGGAAACATGGCGGTGGCTTTGCTTGCCAACACGGTTGCTACTGGCGCAGCGCTGGCAGCCTTGATTCTGACTTTGGTTCTATCTCTGGCGCGCATTTCAATCCTGCCGTGACGATTGCCGATGCCTGGCGAGGTGGAATCAAGTGGAAAGATGTACCCGCGTATCTCTGCGCCCAGCTCACGGGCGCCTTTGCGGGTGTCGCCGCTGCGAACCTCATGTTTGACTTGCGGGTTTTCTTTGCGTCACATCATCAACGGAACGGCCTGCCGCAACTATTCAGTAAATTCATTGCTACCTTTGGCTTGCTCGTGGTGATCTGGGGCTGTGTGCGCGTCCGCTCGCGACTGATCGCGTTTGCGGTTGCTGCCTACATAATGGCAGCATATTGGTTCACGGCATCAACTTCATTTGCCAACCCGGCGGTCACGCTGGCGCGCTCGGCTAGCGATACCTTCGCGGGTATTCGGCCGATCGATACGCCGGCGTTTATTGGAGCACAGTTGCTCGGTGCGACGGCGGCAACAGTTTTGTTTCGCTGGTTGGCGCCATCAATCCCTCGCCAGGCCGAGGCGGTAATTGTAGGGTCCGCAGCGGAGCTGAACACTGATGACTGAAAAAAAGAGAGTACTGATCCTCTGCACCGGAAATTCAGCCCGGAGTCAGATGGCAGAAGGTTTGCTGCGTCATTTGGCGGGCAATCGCTTTGAAGTCGCGAGCGCGGGAGTTGAGCCGACGAATGTAAAACCGGAAGCAATCGAAGTCATGCGGGAGGCAGGAATAGATATTTCCGGACACCGCTCTAAATCGGTTGATGAGTTTCTGGGAAACCCCTTCGATTACGTTATTACTGTCTGTGACAACGCGAACCAGCAATGTCCGATGTTTCCCGGCAAGGCCCAGCGAATACATTGGAGCATCGAAGATCCGGCGGCGTTAGAGGGTGATAAAGCAGCGCGCCTGGCCGGTTTCCGAAAGGCTCGCGATGAAATCAGAAAGCAGCTGGAGAGTTTTGTTAGTCCACGAAATCACACGAAATAAAAAAATCAACTAGCTCCGCTTGAGGTAGCGGTCCTGCCGGTCTCGGCTTTGAGCTTACTGCGGTCACTCCGTGCCCGGTCATCCATTTGTTTGAGCGTTGAGTGAACGCGAAAGACAACGTCCTCCAAAGCCTTGAGTTCCTGAGATGTTTTATTGCTGGCTGACAGTATGGCTGCAGCGATCTCGCTGCTTAGTTCGTTTGAGAGTGACATTGAATGCTGCCGGCGATTGGATTTGAATCAGTTTGTTCGGAGGCGAGAAGCTTACAGATCCCGTGTTACACCCAAGTTACGTTTATGTTAACTAAACAGATTTAGGATCAGCAGCACCCCCCTCATGCCCTATCCATTCAATACCTCCGGTTAACAACCTTTTAAGGCCCAATTCACAGTTCTTTAACCTTACGTTGCTACAGTCCGTTTTTCGAACTGATGCAATCAGTCTTTCTGTGAAGGCCCAGGGCTTTCCTTTGTTTACAGATCCACTCAACAATCACAGGAGAATCAACATGTCTACTACGGCCCCCCAAAGATTTGGCCACTATTCGCTAATCGCGTTCGCCTTACTCCTTTTGTTTGTCATGCCATTTCAAGGGAACGGTCAAACGGACAGTGGCCGAATTTCCGGAACCGTAAAGGATTCCAACGGCGGGTTGGTCCCCGGCGCTACGATCCTGGTTAAGAATGAGCGCACCGGCGAGGAACGCACGACAACCAGCATAAATGACGGTACCTACATCGTTGCTTCACTCAAGCCGTCTTCGTATGTGCTCACAGTAACGGCCCAGGGGCTGACCGCGACTGCAACAGTGCAAGTACTTGTCGGTCAGGAATTGAAACTTGATCTGACGGTTCAGCCGGCCGGGCTTCAGGAGAGTGTGAACATCGTCGCAGGCGGGGAAAGCGCGATGACGGTCGATTCAGCAAGCATGAATGTGAATGTCAATCCACGCGAAGTGGAAGGCTTGCCAATAAATGGTCGCCAGCTATCTCAACTCTACTTGCAAGCACCCGGATCGGTGAATACTGGTTCAGGTACCTTTGGAGACATCAGGTTCTCCGGCCGCGCGGTCGAACAAAATATTGTGCGATATGACGGAATCGAAGGCACCGCGATCATCGACGCCTCACCGGGTAATCTCAACGGAGAAGTACCGACGCCTTTCCGTCTCCAGTCTTCGCTCGAGAACGTGCAGGAATTTCGCGTGGATTCAAATAACTATCCGGCGGAACAAGGCACCGGCACGGGTGGACAGATCAATGTGGTTACGAAGTCAGGCGGAAACAAATACCACGGCTCACTATTTGAGTTTTTGCGGAATGATGCGCTCGACGCGCCAAACTTTTTCGACAACATTATCGGACAGAAAAGCAAGCTCCGTCTTAATCAGTTTGGTGGATCAATTGGTGGTCCAGTTCGTAAAGACAAAGCGTTCTTTTTCTTTTCATACGAGGGTTACCGGTTACGCGGCGGTGTTAATTCAATCGAGGCGGTTCCGGGTTTGGCTTCTCGCATCTGCGGTCCTCCGCTGGGCACGGGGACAATTGCATGCAATGCCACCAGCGCCAGTCTGATTCCGGCCTTTCGCGCGCCGAACGCGGTGACCGTTCGTACGGGTCCCGATCTTTTTGATACCGTGCAACTGCAGTCGACCAACCAGGTTGATGAGAATTCGGTGGCATTCAGGTTCGACTATAAAGTGAACGCGTCAAACTCAGCATATTTTCGCTTCTTTCGCGATCAAGGCACTAACAATCAACCGGAAGGTGTTACAGGCAGACGTATCGCTATTAGGAGCGTTCCTCAGAACGCTGTGCTTGCCTGGCAATCGATCCTCAAGCCGACGCTACTGAACGAATTCAAGATTGGGTACAATTCGGCGCTCTCGCGGATCAATGGGATTGCTCCGACCCTGAACGGCATTGATTTCTCCAGTGTCTCACTTAACATCGCGGGCAGCGTTGCCGGCTTTGCTCTTCCAGGCCAGGGTGCGAACGCCGGGGTAGCGTCTCCCGGCGGCCTGGTTCGAGCTAATAGCGCAACAAACGGACGAGGCCAACCATACACACCCTACTCCCTCTCTTTCATTGATAACTTAAGCTGGACGAAGGGAAACCATGTCTTCAAGTTTGGTGGCGAAGTCCGGGCGATTCGTCTCTACACTGACAGGCAGGGGGGCACCACTTATACATATTCAAGCATCAACAACTTTCTAATCAACTCGCTCCAGTCAATTCAATTCCTTGGAGATGTGAGTGCGCCGTCTCCATTCAATGATGGTGCTACGGGGCAAAGATTCGCCAAACAGGAGTACTACATTGGCTACGCGCAGGATGAGTGGAAACTTGGACCTGGAATAACGCTGAACTACGGCCTGCGATACGAGTACTACACGCCCTTGCGCGAAGACCGGAATCTTCAGGTGCTATTTGACATCAACACCGGTCACTTGCGGGACCCACACGAAGCGGCTTTCAAGACCTCGAAGAATAGTTTTGGCCCGCGAGTGGCGCTAACCTGGTCCCCAAATCCTTCCGGGACTGGCTACTTCAGCGGTGGCCGAACGGTTCTACGTGGCGGGTTCGGGATCTACTATGGTCCAGGTCAGACTGAAGACCAGATTCAGCCAATTGAGAGTGACAGAGTAAGTGCAAGCTTTACGACCAACCCCATCTTTCCCGCTGGGCCGCCTCTTGCGTTCCCACTTGATCCATCCGCGGCCACAACGTTCTTTTTGAATAACCCGAACACACGTTCGTATCAGCCGAGGGCCTATGCGGGAGAGTATCTTGTTCCGGAAAAAATTTATCAGTACGGCTTCTCATGGCAACAAGAATTACCGTACCAGCTTGTTTTGACAGCCGGATTTGTTGGATCGCAAGGACGCAACCTGTTTCTGCGCAGCGTTGCCAACCGGATCCTTCCGGGACAGACGACAATTCTTGATGGCACTCCGCTGCCGACGACTTTTGGCGTAGTGAATCGGACGAATGCCGCCGGCCAGGTCATCGCCGTGAACACTATCCGCGAATTCGCGATTGTTTCTGGAACATCGACAGTACAGAACCCATTTGCCGAAGTCGACTTTAAGACCAGCGGCGGACACGACAGTTATCGGGCGTTACAAATGTCTCTTAGTCGCCGGTTCAGCAATGGAGTTGTCCTGAACTCCCAATACACTTTCGCACGCAGCTTTGGCAATACAGCAGGATCAAACGAGGCGCGGACAGCCGCAAATAATGCCCGCGCGCTCGCAGAGTATAACTACGACAATGGCTACAATAACTTTGATGTACGCCATAGTTTTAACTTCAGCGCTCTTTATGAACTACCCTTTGGCAAGGGAAAATCGCACGACTTCGGCGGACTCGGCAATGCCCTGCTTGGCGATTGGGAGATCGGCACGATCGTTAATGCGCGTTCCGGCTTGCCGCTCGAGATCGGGATTGTCCGGCCTGATGTCGTTATTCAGTGCGCGAACACGGCGGGGTGTGTGGTGCCAACGGGTGCTGGTGGTGCAACTTCCACTTTCGCGAACGGCTTTGTGGCCCAGTTGCCTGGCACGGTCAATGCGGCAAACCCGTTGCCCCCAGGTTTCATAGCAGTGGTTAATACTCCTGGCGGTGGTGCGTCGCGCAACGTCAGACGTCCTAATCTGGTCGCAGGAGTAAGCCCCTACTTGAATAACGACAGAAACGTGCTGAATCCTGCTGCGTTCACCGCTCCGGCGCCGGGAACCTTTGGAGACACGCCCCGCAATTTCCTGCGTGGCCCCAATTTCGCTCAATTTGATCTCATCCTGAATAAGCGCTTCCGTTTCTCGGAGTCAAAAAGCGTTGAGTTCCGGACGGAGGTCTTCAATCTTTTCAATCGCGCAAACTTCGACGTTCCCGGATCTCGTTTCAATCTTGCTCTTCCCAGTTTCACCCAGGCGGGCGGCATCTTTACTTTTGGTTCAGGCTTACAACCAGGTCAGGCGTACTCGCAGTCACTTGCCGGACAAACGTTCGGGCTCCTCCGCCAGACTGTCGTTCGCGATGTCGGGCTCGGGACAAGCAGGCAGATTCAGTTTGCCTTGCGATTAAACTTCTGACCTTTTGGCTGACGCTAATGGCCGCTCAACCTTGATGTTGGGCGGCCGCAAATCGCACGTGAGGAACCAGATGTCTCTCGTTGAAATGCCGATCAAAAACATGGCAAATTTGGCCCAAGCCGGAGACGACGTTTATGACGACGGCTACCTCCGGGTGGAGCACGAGAATTATTACATCGCTTGCGCCGGGCATGCGCTCAAGCTGGCCCGTACCGAGTTCCTGATCATTTCCAGGCTGGCGCGCTCACCCGGGAGAATTGTCACGGCCGAAGATCAGTGGGGACACGCCTGGGGCAGTTCCAAGCCCTTGAATTCAGAGAGCCTGCACGTCTACATCTACCGGCTGCGAAACAAGCTCGCGCCTTTCAAGCTCCAGATAGACACCATGGTCAACGTCGGATATCGCCTGGTGGTCCCTGAAAGCGGAAAATGACGCGGCACAGTTCACACAGAGTTCAGCTGAAATTCAGGTAGATGTAACACCGCGAATCTAGTCTGGTCGTTCGTTTCATCAACCCAGTTTAGGAGAATACGATGCCCAGCTTTCGACAGCTATCTGCGATAGCCACGCTTCTGGCACTAGTATCACTCGGAACATTGTTTGGTTCGTGCAGCGGCGGCAAGGGACCGGCGGGCAGTGCCGGTGTCGTCAGTTTACAGGGTGCTGGGGCAACTTTTCCCAACCCGCTTTACCAAAAATGGATCAGCGACTATGGAAAACTGCATCCCAACGTGAAGATTGATTATCAGTCAATCGGATCGGGAGGTGGGATAAAGCAGATACAAGCGCAAACGGTCGACTTTGGGGCCTCAGACTCGCCGATGAAGGATGAGGATCTGAAAGCCGCTCCCGGTCCAATACTGCACGTTCCGACGGTCCTGGGGGCCGTCGTGCTGACCTATAATCTCACTGGAGTAACCGAGACGCTTAAGTTTTCTCCTGATGTGATTGCCGACATCTTCCTGGGCAAGATCAAGAAGTGGAACGACAACAGGATCAAGGCAGACAACCCAAATGCGCCTCTTCCAGGCACGGACATTACTGTCGTTCACAGATCTGATGGCAGCGGCACGTCAGCTGTCTTTACTGATTATCTTTCCAAGGTGAGCCCGGAATGGAAAGAGAAGGTCGGAGCGGGTACCTCTCCTTCCTGGCCGGTTGGAATTGGTGGCAAGGGTAATGAAGGCGTAACCGGACAGGTAAAAAACACACCTAACACCATCGGCTATGTCGAGCTTGCCTATGCTGTCCAAAACAAATTGCCCGTAGCTTCAATCAAAAACCTTGCGGGCGACTTCATCCAGCCTACGCTTGAGGCCGTTACTGCTGCGGCAGCGGAATCACTCGCCTCCACCCCGGACGATCTCCGGGTTTCGATCACGAATGCTGCCGGTAAGGGCGCTTATCCCATCTCGAGTTATACCTACATCCTTGTCTACAAAGAGCAGAAAGATGCAACCAAAGGAAGTGCGCTGGTTGATTTTCTATGGTGGGGAATTCACGACGGCGAGAAGTACGCGAAGGACCTGCAATATGCCCCTTTGCCGGGAGAGATTGTCCAACGCGCGGAGGTGAAGATCAATTCCATCACGTCTGGCGGTAAACCGCTTCGTTAGAGTTGAACCGGGGAGGGCTGCGAGCGTTTTTGGGAACGCAACCGTCTAGGCGCGCAAATGCCTCAGACGACGCAATCAATAAAGATAGAGGCTTGCGGATCCAATCTCGATCTGAATGAGTGACGAACCCTCCACTGCTTCCTTTCCGACTCGGCGTCAGAGGCTCCCGACCCTTCTCGGGCGTTGGCGCCGGTCGCTGTCCCCAACAGGCAACACCGGCGACGCCATTTTCAAAGCGGCGATGTTTTCAGCAGGTTTGTTGTTGCTCGTTTTGGTAGTGTCGATGGTTGTCGCACTCCTGTCCGATTCGATGCTTTCACTCAGGCAATTCGGGTTCGGGTTTCTGACTGGCCAGGCTTGGAATCCAATTAAGGGAGAGTTCGGTGCGCTGCCGTTCATTTACGGAACGATTGTTTCGTCTCTAATCGCGCTATTGATCAGTGTGCCGCTGTCACTGGGCATTGCGATATTCCTCGTTGAACAGGCGCCTTACTATCTGGCGCGTCCGGTAGGGTTTCTAGTTGAGTTGCTCGCCGCGATTCCCTCGGTCGTTTATGGACTCTGGGGCATCTTTGTTCTCGCTCCGGTCCTTCGGGTCTATGTTGAGCCATTTCTCGCGAAGTGGTTTGGTTTCTTGCCGTTGTTTCAGGGATCAATTACAGGAATCGGATTGCTCACCGGTGGAATAATTCTGGCCATCATGGTGACACCGATCATTTCTGCCGTCGTGCGCGATGTGCTTGAAGCCGTGCCGAGCTCGCAACGTGAAGCAGCCCTGGCGCTGGGAGCGACTAAGTGGGAAACGACGCGGGTAGTCCTCGTGAATGGTGTGCCTGGCATCGCCGGAGCGATCATTCTGGGACTTGGACGAGCATTGGGTGAAACGATGGCCGTCACAATGGTTATCGGAAATCGCCCACAAATCAGCATCTCGTTGTTTGAGCCGGGTTACACCATTGCTTCGGCAATAGCTAACGAGTTTACCGAGGCGACACAGGATTTGTACTTGAGCGCCCTGGTGGAGTTGGGGCTAATTCTTTTTCTGGTGACTTTTCTGGTGAACGGCGCCGCCAGATTACTGGTGCGCAGCGTTACCCGGCGAACCGCGGGCGCAGGAGCGCCAGTCTGATGAACCAAGCTGATCGATTGCGCCGGCTGAATAGTGCTGTCATGACAACGCTGACGGCGGTCTGCACTTTTGTCGCGGTCGGCATACTGGCAGTCATTCTGGGGTACATAGCCTGGCGAGGAATCGGCGCCGTAAATCTTCGTTTCCTAATCGAAAGTCCGCAGCCGGTTGGTGAGGGGGGAGGTATCGGGAACGCGATACTGGGCACTCTCATCCTTTTGCTGCTCTCCTCCGCCATTGGCTTGCCGCTCGGGATTGCAACTGGAGTTTACTTGTCGGAGTTTGGTACTGGTCGGTTTGGCAGCGCCGTTCGCTTTGTTGCCGACACGATGACCGGAACTCCGTCAATCGTCGTAGGCGTCTTCGCCTATGCCGTTGTGGTTCTGCCTTTAAAGCACTTCTCGGCTCTGGCAGGCGGCATCGCGCTGGCAATAATAATGATTCCCATCGTCTCGAGAACCACCGAGGAAATGATCAGGCTGGTTCCACAAAGTCTGCGCGAGGGCGCTCTGGCTTTGGGAGCACCGCAATGGCGCGTAACCCTGGGTATCGTGATTCCCGCCGCCTCGTCAGGAATTGTGACGGGGGCAATGCTCGCCATCGCTCGCGTGTCCGGTGAGACTGCCCCGCTCCTGTTTACAGCTTTTGGCAGCCGGTTCTTCAGCTATTATCTGGATCAACCGATTGCCTCGCTGACTGTGCAGATCTACAACTATGCGATCTCACCCTACGACGAATGGCATGCTCAGGCGTGGGCCGCCACCCTCGTCCTGATGTCGATCATCCTGACCATCAACATTGGCGTTCGAATTTTGACGCGAAAGAGGTTTTAGCTCGCAAATGTCAACACCTGTTGTGAGTTTGAGACCAAATACCCGCGCGTCGGGCGGCCGGCAGGACAATAAGTCTGCGGCGGAAGGGAATCCGTCGAAGGTCACGGTTAGCGGCCTCAATTTCTACTACGGCCGCGCGCAAGCTCTTTATGACATTTCTCTGAAGGTTCCCGAACGCATTGTAATGGCTTTTATTGGCCCCTCCGGCTGCGGCAAATCAACGTTCCTGCGAACGCTCAACAGGATGAACGACGTAATTCCGGGCACACGCATTGAAGGAGAAATATTGATTGATGGCCAGAATGTTTATTCTCCAGGCACCGACGTTGTGGAGCTGCGCCGTCGCGTCGGCATGGTATTTCAAAAGTCGAACCCTTTCCCCAAGTCAATTTTTGATAACGTGGCGTATGGCCTGCGAATCAATCGTTTGACCAGTGGCAGGACCGAATTGGAGGAACGTGTAGAAGAAGCGCTCAGGGACGCGGCGCTTTGGGAAGAGGTTAAGGATCGCCTGAAGCAGTCTGCGTTCAGCCTTTCGGGCGGCCAACAACAACGCTTATGTATCGCCCGCGCCCTCGCGATCCGGCCCAGCATAGTGCTCATGGATGAACCGGCCTCGGCTCTGGACCCCCTTGCGACTTCGAAAATCGAAGAGCTGATAGTAGATTTGAAGCAGCACTACACAATCGTGATTGTCACGCACAATATGCAGCAAGCCGCGCGCGTTTCTGATACCACGGCATTCTTTTTGTTAGGCAAGCTGATTGAGGTAAATTCAACCGAGAAGATGTTTACGGCTCCCAATGAGAAAGTTACTGAAGACTACATTACCGGACGCTTTGGATAAGCGGATTTCGCGGATCGCTCACGAAATCACACGAAACGATAAGAAGAAGTGTTGCATTGTATGATATAGCGAGATTCTAATCTGGAAGTTATGGAAGAAAGACAGATCAGTGGACTTACACAGACATCTCGATAACGATCTGAACCGGCTGCGCGATCGGGTGTTGGTGTTGGGCGGTGAGGCCGAAACTGCGATAGAGCGCGCCATGCATTCGTTGATGGAACGCGACAGCAATCTCGCTCGCGAAGTGCTGGAGCACGATGACACCATTGACGAGATGGAAGTGGAAATTGATCGGCAGTGCATCGACATAATCGCCCTTCGCCAACCGGCAGCTCGCGATCTGCGCTTTGTGTTTTCTGTGGCGAAAATGACGCCGGTGCTGGAGCGAATTGCGGATCACGCCTGCAATATCGCGCGCGCGGCCATCAATCTGAACGACGAGCCCGAGCTCGAGCGCAATCGTGAGCTCCAACAAATGGCTGATCACGCGGCTTCAATGCTGCGCGCGGCTTTGGATGCCTTTACGTTGATTGATGCCCATGCCGCTCGCGAGATTATTAAACGCGATTGGGAAATCAACGAGCTATACAACCGGGTGTTTCGCGATCTGATCGGGAAGATGGTCACGGAGCCCCAAACAGCGACCAGAGATGCGCGCCTGCTGTTCGTCGCCAAACATCTGGAGCGCGTTGGTGACTACGTCAAAGACATTTGCGAGTTGACGGTTTACATGGCTGAAGCTGCCATCATTAAGCACAATAACTGATCATGAGCCGACCCGTTCTTATCGTCGAGGACGATCCTGATATATCCGAGAGTGTGAAGTACAACCTCGAAAGAGAAGGGTTGGACACCATCGTTGCGGCAACCGGCGAACAAGGTTTGATCGAGGGTCTCAACGAGCGAAAGCCGCCTCTACTCATTATTCTGGACCTGATGTTGCCGGGAATGAGCGGCATTGAGCTCTGCCGCCGTTTCCGGCGCGAACCCCTCACTCGGCGGACACCTATCATTATGTTGACGGCAAAGACCTCAGAATCTGATCGTGTGGCCGGACTGGACCTGGGCGCTGACGATTACATAACCAAGCCGTTTTCCGTTAGGGAACTCATGGCCCGGGTGCGCGCGGTCCTTCGACGCGCCGACGAAAATGCAGCGAAACACTACGAAGATGATCATTTGTCAATCGATTTTGGAGACGTCCGCGTGGTTTGCGATGGCTCGCGGATCAAGCTCACCAACAAAGAATTCACCTTGCTTGCCGTACTTGCCCGGAGTCCCGATCGCGTCGTTACCCGCCAGCAGTTGTTAGACAGCGTTTGGGGTTATAGTTACTACGGTGATGCCAGAACCCTGGATGTTCACATCCGGCGATTACGCCAGAAATTGGGCGGTTGTGGTGACTGCATAGAAACGGTGGTGGGTGTCGGATATCGTTTCATCGGATGCCGGGTCGCGAATCCCGCTGCTGGCCAATCAGTGTGAACAGCAGAGTTAAGACGCCGCTGAAAAATCAGTAGGATCCACGTGCATCATACGAAGCGGCGAGAAAGAGGATGACCAGAGTGCTCAGCCGTTACAGTCTCTTCCTGGGCGTGGTGTGCGTCTTGCTCGCGGTCGTGATCCTCATCTTGTTTCCAGCAACCAACGCGCTGTTCATAGGTCTGCTCAGCCTCAGTGCCGGATTGCTTTTGGCATCCGGTTACTTCCATAAACAAAGCGAACAATCTTCGAACCCGAAGGGCGAGCGACAGTCTGTCGCGAGCGGCCGTGAGTCAACTGAAGAGTTCGCCTCAGGCACACTTCTCGAAGCGACGATGAGCGGCATGCGTGAGGGCTTAGTTGTCGTTGACAGGGATTTGCGCGTAGTCGCATCCAATTCCGCGGCTCACAAGCTATTTGCCCTGGCTGACGGTAATCCCAACAGGAAAAGATTGACCGAGTTAACTCGCAACCCGGCGATCTATGACGCTTTCCTTGACGCCCTGAAAGGCAAGGAAAGATCCGGCGTCAAAGTGGAGATTCACGAACCGTCGCGGCGGATTTTTGATCTGCGCGTCGTGCCGTTAGGCGACGACGACGGGGGGCCCACGGACGGCGCTATTGGTGTCTTCTTCGACATCAGCCGGCTGGAAAAACTCGAACGCGTCCGTCAGGAATTTCTTTCCAACGTTTCGCATGAATTGCGAACTCCGTTGACAGCAATACTGGCGTTCGTTGAAACGCTAGAGAGCGATAAGCTCGAGGAAAACGATGACAACCGCAGGTTCCTTGCCATCATCCGCAAGAATGCTGCGCGCATGCAGCATTTGATTGACGATATTCTCGAACTTAGTGCAATCGAAGCGGGTAACGTCAGAGTTGAGCCACGCGATGTCGAGTTGCGTCCCCTGGTAAACGATGTCGTGGCTTCACTGGCAGCCAGGGCCGCCGCCGGAGACATTACGATCGATAATCAAATTGATTCTGACGCTGTCATTCATGCGGATGCCAGACGGCTCGAGCAGATGCTCACCAACCTGCTCGAAAACGCAATCAAGTTCAACCGCAAACAAGGCCGAGTGAGTATTCGCAGCGAAGCGGGCGCCCTCGACCGGATAATGGTGCAGGACACGGGAGAGGGTATTCCGGCGCAGCACCTCGAACGGTTATTTGAACGCTTTTACCGGGTTGATAGGGCACGGTCTAGAGAGCTTGGAGGCACCGGTTTGGGGCTGGCTATAGTGAAACACTTGGCGAGAGCCCACGGTGGTGATGTCCGGGTTGAATCGAAGCTGGGCGAAGGAAGTGTTTTCCTGATCGAGCTGCCGGCGAGTAAGACGAACGGTCTTGAAGCAGGCGATCCTTTATGAGGCCTCCGGCAAATATGAGGCCTCCAGCAAAGATTGGAATGTTACCTCCGCCGTCGAGTCTTGTCGCTCCGGAATAAAAGCGATTCCGCCAGTATTCTGAGATTCATCGGAATCTCCGGCACCTTTGAGTCACCTCGCCTCGGTTGAGAATAGTAGGTGAGTAGAGGTAGCTCGGCGGAACAAAAATCACAGCAGAACAAATGTACTTGCACGAGGGCCATGAACTGGTGGGATAGCTTCTGTAAATTGTAGGAAATAAGAACAGTCTCCGACGGGCAGGCCGCGGTTTTTCGGAATGAGGTTGTGCGTAGACCGTTCATTTCTTCGTTCGTGGACTTCCTGTTCGCTATCTAGTCTTGCATGCATCCACCCGGATGAAAGAGAGGCAAAGGGGCTTTGAGCTTCCCAGCTTTAATGGGCCGCGCGTGCGAAACTCGCCTTGTTCAACAGGAGTAAAATGGTGAATTAAGCCGGTCTTCCAGAGCTTTCTTGCCCCGTAACCCTGTTTTTTTGCAATGAAATCCCGGCCTACCCCCTCATGTAAAAACTTGTTGCCCATTCTTTAAAACCCTGTTAAGATGGCTGGCGTCAGGTCAAGCGGCCCATCCGCCGTTGATCCAACTTTCCAGGACAGCCCACCTGTTTTCGTGCGGAATCGGGCTCCAGAACCCTACAGCTTCAATCTCGGAACCGAGATTTGAGTAATCAGTTATTGCGAATACGGCCAATTCTGTTAGTTCAAAATCCTGGAATCGTCCCTCACGAATCCGATCCTGGACAGCTAGTCGCAGTTAACCCCTTGTTCTACGTTTCCTCTCTGCCAGGTGGCCAGGTAAATCCTCAGACTACGGCCGGTTAACCAGACGTCACACTTATTCAAATCGAACCATCGACACATTCGCTTGACCTATACACAAGTCACCTTCGGGCCATTACGGAAAATTCCTGTGAAATCTACCAGTCAAGATTACCAAAAAGAAGTTGAGCTCGGTGCCGAACAGCCCCCGCAGCAGCAGCGAGCACGGCGACCAAACGAACGTCAGGGCAAGAGCGGCAAGTGGGTCGAAAGTCTTCGGAATTCTGATGTCAGCCGTCTTTGGTCGGAGTTACACCGGGTCGTCTCGCACCATCCGCTTGTAAGGGCGTCGCGAAGTGCTGGCTTGTTGGTTGAAGAGGGTGCGTCGTCTGCTTTTACCGATTTGACCCAGGAGCTGTTTGTTCAGCTCTTGAGCAAGAACCGTTTTGAACACTATCTCGATACCGAGATGACTGACTATGAGATCGAATGCGAGATTAGTCAGATCGAACTCACAAACCTTCTTACTGCCGAGTTAAGAAAACGCCATCCGGAGAGTTACCGGCTTGCCCGGCGTATCTCCACGTTGATTCAGTCAAGCTCAAACTTTCGCCGTTTTGATTCGAGTGGCATCGACGACGAACCTCATCGACGCCTTGCCGACCGAGTGTACGGGTTGAGTGAATGGCCTGATGGAAAGCGCCGGCGCGACTCTCATGACGTTGAGCAGCGGGTACAAATCATTGCGGTACGGCCACGCGATACCCGCATGGTCGGATGCACCGGCGATTCCCAGGTTGTGATCAGCAATTCTGATCTCGAGGACCTGATAGTATCGGTGCTCGATGCAGTAGATTCGCCCATTGACGTGCGAACCCTGCGCAGTCTGGTGATGTCTCGGCTGCCGGTAATGGACATCTATCTGGTCCCGCTGGACACCGATGACAACGACAATGAGGGTTATCAGTTTGAGCCAGTTGACCGGCGCGAAACACCCGAACAACGCTTGTTGCGACGTGAGTCGGAGGATCAAGCTGCCGGCCTGGTGGATCACTTCCTGAAGAATCTGCACGAGACAGTGCGGGGAAAAGTGAAGCAGTACAACCGGATTCTCGGCGTTTTGTGGCACTGTTATTTGAGTGCCGAACATTCGACCCAGCTTGAAGTAGCGGCAGTTCTGGGAGTCTCAGACTCCCTGGTATCCGACTATCGTCGCAGGATTGAGCAGGAACTACGCGCCCTTTCGTTCTGTGAAGTAGAAGAGGCACGACGCTTCGAAGGAGCGCTGCGTGAACGCGTAAAGACACTGGTCTTTGCCGGGCAACCAGAAGAGGTGGCGGTTTGATCGGGCAGCTAAGTGATTTAGCCCAGTAATTATCAGGTTTTAGACGTTCTCAAGAGGCTGCCGCGCTAAAGCGCCTGCAGCTTCTTTTGCATTTGGGGCGAAGGGCCTTAAGATGGATTTGTTCACGACGATTTCCGTTTAGCGCAGCCGCGCACTTGCAACAAGCTTTCGTAAGAATGTCTGGCAAATCGAAATTCTTCGACTACGAACCTTTAAGTCAACCGAAGGCCTCTAGAAGAGGCGTTCCGCAGGCTGAAGACGGCTTTCAAAGGCGACCTGTGTCCGGCCTGACCTCGGACAAGGCATCATCGTTTGAGAGGGATAGCATTGACCGCGAGGCGAGGCATCAACAGAACGTAACAGGTACTTCTTCATTCAGCGGGATCCTCAAACGCGGTCACACTCTGAGCTTTTTTGGTTTATTCCTATTCACCACAATGTTGTATGTTCGCCCTTACGAGACTTTCCCTTCGCTCGCATGGACGAAGGGAATCACCTTCTGGATCGCCCTGGCTACCATTGTTGCTTATGTGCCGACGCAACTTGGCGTTGATGGATCGCTGACGATTCGTCCGCGGGAAGTAAACCTCGTTCTTTTGTTCTTCGTCTGTGTGATGCTTTCAATTCCGCTTGCCTCAGAAGTGCAAACCGCCTGGAATTCAGCAACCGATTATATAAAGGTGGTTTTGATGTTCGTCGTGCTTGTGAACGTCGTTCGTTCCGAGCTGCGTCTAAAGCTCCTGATCCTACTTGTCCTCTTGGTGAGCTGCGGAATGAGCATAGCAGCTATAAACGATTACAGATTGGGAAATCTTGCATCGAACGGAGAACGAATCAAAGGAATAATCGGTGGAATGTTCGACAATCCGAACGATCTCGCGCTTCATCTTGTGACCATTGTACCTATAGCGATTTCGTTGGTTTTTGCTTCACGGGCTGGGCTCAAAAAATTGTTGTATTTAGCCTGTGCTTTTGTACTAGTAGCTGGGGTTGTGGTGACGTTTTCACGGGGCGGGTTTCTCGGGCTCGTCTGTATGGGCGGCACGTTGTTTTGGCGAATTGCGCGACGAAACAAGTGGATGATAATGCTCGCGCCCTTCATCCTGGTGGCGTTTGTAGCGCTTGCACCCGGTGGATACGGAAAACGCCTGGCAACAACCTCTGACGGATCGGCTGAGGCCCGCACCGATGACCTTAAGAGATCGATCTTCATTGCTGTTCGTCACCCTTTGTTAGGGGTTGGAATGGGGAATTACGTGCTCTACTCCAACAAAGAACACGCGAGTCATAACGCTTACACTCAGGTGGCGTCTGAATTAGGTTTAACAGCATTCGTAATCTACGTCTTGTTTCAAATAGCTGCAATCAAGGATTTGCGAAGAATCACGCGTGAGACGGCCGCTAAAGGTCCTAACTCGCGCTACCACTACTTGGCTATCGGACTTGAAGCCAGTCTCGTTGGATATATGGTGTCCAGTTTCTTCGCTTCAGTAGCATTTCTTTGGTATGTGTATTATCTGGTGGGCTACGCAGTTTGTTTGAGGCGACTTCACGCGGCCTCTGAATTCCGCGAACCGCGCTTGACCGAAACAGATCCGGCGAAGCAAACGGTAGCGGCTAAAGTGCCATTGGCAACTGTTGGCTGAGCACATTGTGCGCTTTCAGCGCGAAGCCTTTGAATTCCCTGTCCTAGTCAGCAAGAGAATGGAATAACCTTAAGAGATGTGCGGAATCACCGGATTCATAGATCTCTGGAGTGCTCGGACAAAGGTCGAGCGGTCTGAGCGCGGTCGCAGGCTGGACCAAATGTGCCAGATAATCCGCCACCGCGGTCCGGATGATCAGGGCGTGTTTGTTAAAGAAGGTGTGGCGCTCGGAATGCGCCGGTTGTCGATTATTGACCTGGCGGGTGGACACCAGCCGATCTCCGGCGAAGATGGCTCGGCTACCATTGTCTTTAACGGCGAGATTTACAATTTTCGTGAACTAAAAGAACTATTGGTCAGTCAGGGCCATGTATTCAAGACGAATTCGGATACGGAAGCCATCGTTCATGCCTACGAGCAGTACGGCGCGTCGTGTGTGGACCATCTGCGGGGAATGTTCGCCTTTGCCATCTGGGACGAACGGTTGCAGGCGCTATTCGTCGCGCGTGACCGCACTGGAAAAAAACCGCTCTATTACACTACAACTTTGAACGGCACATTCGTATTCGGCTCGGAGTTGAAAGCGTTGCTGGAACACCCGGACGTCGAGCGAGAAACAGATCCTGAGGCCCTTGACGCTTACCTGACACTCGGTTACGTCCCTGATCCGCTCAGCATCTTTAAGGGAATTCGCAAACTCCCGCCCGGACACTATCTCTACTTAACCAAAGGCGGGGTCAAGGTCTCAGAGTATTGGGACTTTCAGTTCGAACCGTCCGAGCCCAGGACCGAGAACGACTATCTCGACGAACTTCGAGCCCTATTGGACGAATCAGTACGGATCAGACTGGTTTCTGACGTGCCACTAGGAGCTTTTCTTTCCGGGGGCATTGATTCAAGCACCGTTGTTGCATTGATGGCGCGGCACATGGGCCAGCCCGTAAAGACTTTCTCAATCGGTTTTCACGAGGACAGTTACAACGAGCTGGAATATGCACGTCTGACAGCGAAAAAGTTTGGCACGGACCACCACGAGTTTTTTGTAACACCGGAGATTTGCGACATCGTTGATGAGTTAGCCTGGCATTTTGATGAGCCATTCGCGGATTCTTCCGCTATTCCGACTTACATGGTTTCCAAACTTGCCCGGGAGCATGTCACGGTGGTCCTGTCGGGCGACGGCGGCGATGAGCTTTTTGCGGGCTACACACGATATCTGGTTGATCGTAAACGAAGTGCCTTCTCGCTGATGCCCGGCAGCGTCAGAAGAGGAGTGATGAGGGCGCTCACTTCGCATTTACCTCACGGAACCATTGGTCGGAATTTTATTCACAACGTTTCACTCGATCCCATCGATCGTTACCTGGACAGCGTTTCTGTTTTTACCCGGCTCAATAAGGAGTCGCTGTACACTTCCGAGTTCCGGGCCCAGTTGGGAGGCACTGACTGGGTGACGAGCTGTTTCCACAAGTTAGCTGCATCTGTGAGGACGGGCAATGCACTTGACCGGCTGCTTTACCTGGATAGCAAAACGTATTTACCGGGCGACATCATGACCAAGGTGGATCGGATGAGCATGGCCGTCTCGCTCGAGGCCCGGGCTCCTTTGCTGGATCATAAGCTCATCGACTTTGTGACGCGGATTCCCGCCTCGCTGAAACTCGTGCGCAACGAGACCAAGCACATCTTGAAGCGCGCAATCACCGATCTGGTGCCGCCGGAAATTCTGAACCGTCCAAAACAAGGATTCGGTGTTCCAGTGCAGGAGTGGATCAACGTGCAGTTACGGGATCGGATGCATGAGGTACTGAGCGATTCGCGCACCCGACAGCGGGGCTATGTAAATCCTCAATACCTCGATGTGCTGCTCGATGAGCACGAGCGAGGTCGCCGCGATCACTCGACAAGTTTATGGGCCTTGCTAATGCTGGAGTTGTGGCATCGCCGGTTCGTCGACGACTCGAGAGAGACGACCTTCAGCACTGCACTCGAGAGCACAGCGGTTTAAGAATCGTATCTCAGTTCTCCCTTAACTGGAGCATTCTGGTAGTTGAGACCCGTAGTCCTTCAATTGATTGACAGTTTTCATCAGGGCGGTTCCGAGCGGCAGGCAATCCAGTTGACGCGTCTACTGCGCGAGAGTAACCGCTTTGATGTAAGGCTTGCCAGTCTCAACTCAGAGGGCAGCTTGCGCCCACAGGCAGAAGCACTTCACCTCCCCGAAATCCCATCATTTCCCCTCACCAGCTTTTACGATAGCAACGCTCTCGTACAGTTGCGGCGGTTAATGGCTTTTCTGCGCCGGTCACGCGTCGAAATCCTGCACACACACGACTTTTACACCAACGTTTTCGGAATGGCCGCCGGTTCATTCGCGCGAGTTCCCGCGCGGATTGCTTCAATGAGAGAGACTGCGGGCATGCGCACTGCCTCGCAAAAGAGCGCCCAGCAATTTGCCTACGCGATGGCTCATCATGTGCTCGCAAACTCGGAAGCTGTCCGCAGGAAGCTCATCCAACAGGGAATAAAGGATGCGAAGGTAAGCGTCATCTATAACGGCCTCGATACTAAGCGGATGGTCCAGACGTCTCGAGCTGAAGCGCTCTCGATCGTGGGTCTCTCTTCGGAAACCGCCGGGGCCGAACGCAGGTTTGTCACGATCGTGGCGAACATGCGTCACGAGGTAAAAGATTACCCGATGCTGCTTCGTGCTGCTCGTCGGGTAGCGGAGGTTATTTCCGAGGCCTCTTTTCTGCTGGCAGGCGAAGGTGAATTGTCTGATCAGCTTAAGCGCCTGGCCCGCGAATTGGGTATCGAGCAGCGCACACACTTTCTCGGCCGCTGCGAAAAGATTGGCGCCCTGCTTCAGGTATCCGATGTTTGCGTCTTGAGCTCCAAAGCTGAGGGCTTCTCGAATGCGATTCTGGAGTACATGGCGGCGGCACGTCCTGTAGTGGCCACTGATGTTGGCGGAGCAGCCGAAGCCATCGTGGAAGGGGAAACCGGATACCTGGTAAATTCGGGGGATGATGAGGCGATGGCCGAACGAATCATCTCGTTGTTGCGCGAGCCGGATCAGGCTCGAGCTATGGGTGAACGGGGACGGCGAGTGGTCGAAGAAAAGTTTTCCTGCGCAGCTCAGTTGAAACGGACCGAGGAGCTCTACGATAAGTTAATATCTCGAGCAAAAGTCGAAAAGAAGATCTAAACGCAAAGGACGCGAAGTGAAAAGACGCAGAGTCACGCAAAGAACAAGCCTCTGCGACCTTTGCGAAATCTTTGCTTACTTTGCGTTGACTTAACCGCCAGTTCACGAGTTTGGTTTCAATAAGATGACATCGAACATCACGGTCGAGAAGAGAAAGAAGCCGCTACGCATCCTAATTGTGGCTCCTTCCTTTGATATTCTCGGCGGGCAAACGGTGCAAGCGGCGCGTCTCATTGAACGGTTAAGGCAGGAAGCGAATCTCGAGATAGGATTTCTGCCAATCAACCCGCGTCTGCCCGGTGTTTTGCGAAAGTTGCAGTCAATCAAATATGTCCGCACGCTGGTCACCTCACTGGCCTACGTTGCGTCGCTCCTTACCATGGTGAGTAAATATGACATCATCCACATCTTTTCAGCCTCCTATTTTTCGTTTCTATTAGCTCCAACTCCCGCGATACTGATTGGCAAGCTCTACGGCAAACGATTATTGCTGAACTATCACAGCGGCGAGGCTGAAGATCACCTCCAGCGTTGGCGGCGGTCGGCAATCCCGACAATCCGGCTGGTTGACGAAGTAGTTGTTCCTTCCGAGTACCTGGTCCAGGTTTTTGCCGAATTCGGTCTGACCGCAAAACCTATCTACAATCTGATTGAGACTGAGCAGTTTCATTTCCGCGAGCGGCGTCCACTGAGGCCCATTTTTCTTTCTAATCGAAATTTTGAGCGTCACTATGGCGTTGATCGCGTCTTACGTGCGTTTGGAATCATTCAGCAGCAATTACCCGAGGCGCAAATTACTATTGCTGGAGATGGGCCAGAGCGATCGGCCCTGGAGCGGTTGGCAAGGGATCTGAATCTGAGAAATATAGAATTCACCGGCCGGGTAAAGCATGATCAGATCGTCGACATGTACGACTCGGCCGACGTTTGGCTCAACGGTTCGGAGATCGACAATCAGCCGCTTTCGATTCTGGAAGCGTTCGCCTGTGGTCTTCCCATCGTTACTACTGACGCAGGCGGGATTCCATTCATGGTTAGGCACGAACGAACCGCGCTCGTAGTTAAGCGGGGAGATTACGAGGCACTTGCTGCCGAAGCTATGCGCTTGTTGGCTGAGCCGGCACTGGCCAAGAAGATTGTCAATCAGGGTCGCGCAGAGTGCCGGCAATATACCTGGGATGCGGTGAGGGCGAATTGGCTGGCCGTGTACCAAACCTTAAGCAGTCCCAAAATTGAATTGCGAAGATCAGCTCAGGGACTTAATCACGAAGTAACACCGAAATAAACAGGAAAGATTGCGCCTCTAATTCTTTCCAGGTCATTTTCGAGCTGTGGATTCATTCGGCGAGTCGTAATGCCAACTACGGGGAAAAAACTAAAAAAACTCAGAAGGTTGAGTCTTGACGAGGTCAAGGTACGCACCTCGCAAAAGCTCTCGGCACTGCTTGAGCGGCAGGGCTGGTCATCATTGACAAGGGTTCCAGAGGATCCCGAATTCCTCGCAAGGCTTGATCCAACCAAAGCAGGTCGGGAAGTGTGGTCGGCCCAGGAGGTACTCGAGCATCTGCGCGCCCGTTCGGCGCCAAAGTTTTTCGCAAGTTTTCATGACAGGGCGGCAACTCTGGAGGCCCTGAGGGTTCACTGGCCCAACGCTCAAGGCGAAATTGTCACAAAGGCCGAGCGGATCCTGGCTGGTCGGTTTGATCTGTTAGGTTTGAGCGATTTGAGCTTTGGCAGCCCAATCGATTGGCAGCTTGAACCGATTGCGCAGAAACGCAGCCCACCGAGACACTGGAGCAGGCTGGATTTTCTCGACGCGGAACTTGCAGGTGATAAAAAGATCGTCTGGGAGTTAAACCGGCATCAGTACTTCTCGACTCTTGGTCAGGCTTACTGGTTAACCGGAGACGAGCGGTACGCGCAAGCGTTCGTTAGTCACCTCGAATCATGGATGGATCAGAACCCGCCCAAGCTGGGAATCAACTGGGCCAGCAGTCTCGAAGTCGCGTTTCGCTCGATCTCATGGCTTTGGGCGTTCTATTTTTTCAAAGACTCGCCGGCTCTGAACTCACGGGTATTCATCCGCGCGCTGAAGTTTCTCTACCTGAATGCCCGGCACCTGGAGACCTATCTTTCCACTTACTTCAGTCCCAACACACACCTGACTGGCGAAGCCCTCGGCTTGTTTTACCTTGGGTTGCTGCTGCCTGAATTCAAAGAGGCAGCCCGTTGGCGCGAGACCGGCAAAAGCATTCTGCTGGCGCAGTTAGCGGTGCACGTCCGCCCTGATGGAGTCTATTTCGAGCAGTCGAGCTACTATCATCGCTATACGGTTGATTTCTACACGCATTTCCTGATTCTCGCTCACGCGAGCTCTGATCCCCTCCCTCGTGAAATCGAAGAGAAATTGCAGGCCTTGCTTGATCACTTGATGTACATCACTCGCCCTGACGGGACGACGCCTTTTTTCGGTGATGACGACGGGGGACGACTCCTGATGCTTGATCACCGGCCCGCTAATGATTTCCGAGCCGCTCTCTCTACCGGTGCGGCCTTGTTTAAGCGAGGCGATTACAAGCTCGTCGCGGGCAGTCCCGCCGAAGAGACTCTCTGGTTGTTGGGAAGTGGTGCAGTACAACAACTCGAGCAACTGGCAGCTTCTGAGCCGGCGCAGCAATCTGTCGCCTTCGACGAGGGCGGTTACTACGTGATGCGCGACGGGTGGTCAAATACTGCAAACTATCTGTTGTTCGACTGCGGCCCGCACGGTCAGGCGAATTGCGGCCACGCCCACTCTGATGCGCTCGCAATTGAGTTGGCTGCGAATGGACGAACGTTGCTGGTCGATCCGGGTACCTACACCTACACCGGTTCAGCCGAGTTGCGCGATTGGTTTCGCGGTTCATCGGCGCATAACACGCTGACCATCGACGGACGTTCGGCATCTATCCCCGCAGGTCCCTTTTCCTGGAAAACCATAGCACAGTGCAAACTTCTTACTTGGCTGAGTCATGAACGTTTCGACTTTATTGCGGGCACGCAAGATGGTTACGAAAGCGGGCCGGACGCAGCTTCCCACAACCGCAGCATCCTGTTCCTGAAGCAGGACTACTGGATAATGCGCGACCAGATCGCCTCAGCAGGCGAGCATCCCATTGATTTGTGGTTCCATTTTGAAGCTACTGCCGCGCCACTGATTGAATCCGCTACTGGAGAAGAAACCTCTATTGCGGAACTCTCTGGTCAATCCGGTCTCGATCTTCAGACTTTTGCTAAGAACGGGAGATGGAGAAGGGAAGAAGGCTGGGTTTCGCACTGTTATGCTGAAAAGAGCCCTTCTCGCGTGTACGTGTTTTCCGCCCAGATGAAGCAGGCCAGCCTGCTGACTTTCATGCTGCCGCGAACGGCCGAAAAACGCTGGCGGGTACGGGAAATCGAGGCGGTGGGGGGCCGTGCCTTCGAGCTCACTAATGAGAATTGGGTGGACATTGTTATGATTTGCACCGAAGCACGGGTCGAGACGGCCAGGATGGCTTCCGACTTTGAATGGACCTGGACAAGGTTTTCGGCTCGAGACGACAATACCCTTCCGGAGCAGATGGTGCTCCTCCGTGGCAGTAGCCTGAACCTGGAAGGCCGGCCTCTTCTACAACTGAAAGAAACAGCGGAGTATGTGGTGGGGAGTCGAACAGAGGAGGGCTTTCGCTTTGAAAGCAACGAAGGAAGTCTCGATAGGTCGATGGATGCACGAGAAGAGACTTCAACGCAAAGAGCGCAAAGAGAAGACGCTAAGTAAGCAAAGCAATGGATCGCAAATCGGCAATCAGCAATCGGCAATCAGCAATCTTCTATGTGTGGAATTAACGGCATAGCTTTTCCAAGCAATTCAGGGCGCTCTGTTGATGCGAGAGTTCTCCAGCGCATGCGCGATGTGATAACGCATCGCGGCCCGGACGACGAGGGAATTTTCATAGATGGAGG